>Ga0208794_1000289_pt1 | contig 37505 bp, 22 predicted proteins | sample 32_taG_FD_184106 | JGI IMG/M metagenome (GOLD analysis project Ga0208794, IMG submission 184106) | Marine viral communities from the Gulf of Mexico - 32_GoM_OMZ_CsCl metaG (SPAdes) (version 2) | ecosystem: Environmental > Aquatic > Marine > Oceanic | place: Atlantic Ocean: Gulf of Mexico... | reverse complement strand
TGCTGGTGGTGACCATCTGCACGAAGCTGCGCCGGTAGCCGTCGGTGTTGGCGTTGGCGATGTTCTCCGAAATCCGGCCCACCGCCGTCGAATTCGCCCGCAGACCGCTCACACCGGTCTGCATGGCGTAGGAAATGCTCATCGGTCTGCCCTTCCGGTAGCTGCCTGCCCGGCCTCGTTAGCGAAAATCGAAGCACTGTACGAGAGCAGTATAAACCTATTCTAAAGTATTGACCCTGTGGTGCCCTGTTAAATCACCGAATGTGGCAGGGATGTGGCGGAGTCGTCTTTTCCGCCGCCGACGAGACTACTGTCTGATTTCGCTCAAAAACCTGGGGAATACCCGTCTTGACCTCGCGGCGCCCGGACCGGGTAAGGCGCCTGCGTTGCCGGGCTGCATCAACCCGATGCCGCTGGCTGGTGGCGCCCCATGCTCAGCTGGCTGACTGCATGAAACCGAGGGCTAGCAGGCAAGGCCAGTCGAGCCCTCTTGGCCCTGTTTTCCGCATGAGATGCCGCACCCCGGTGATCGCGAGACCCGCATGCCTGCCCCTCCGCCTCCAATATCAACCTGGGCGCGGCTGTACACTCAGGCCGACACGGCTTCCGCTGCCACGGGGGAGGCACGGACGTCCGCGTTTGGGCCACTCATCTCTCGGGTTTCGGCCGAGGCCGCACGCGCCGGGTTCCCGGCCCAGCGGGCCCAGTCCTCGACCACCTCTCCCTTGATCAGGAAGCCGCCCGCATCGACCAGCCCCCCGGCGCCCACCCGCGTGTCGTAATGCACCCAAGTCCCCGTCCCGATCGTCGCGCCCGCACCGACGAGAACGCTTCCGGATTTGAAGGTGCCGTCCTCGAGGGAGTGGCAGTGCAGAACCGACCCGATGTTGAAGGTCGAATAGTCGCCGATCTCGCAAAGCGACTTCTCCGGGGCGTTCATCCCGTCATCGAGAACCCGCCGCCCCACCCGCATGCCCAGCGCGCGCCACAGCAGGGGCTTGAACGGCGTGCCGTTGAGCGACGCGTTCAGGCCGGAAATGCCGAGTTTCCAATAGCGCTCATGCCACCAGAAATAGCTGTCGTAGATCGAGCAGTAATTGGGTTCGAGTCGCCGTCCGCGGAGCGCTCCCAATTCCCAGGCGATCTGGTAGAGCAGCGTCGCGACGAAGAGGACCGCCATGGTGCAGGCCAGCCCGAAGGGCGACGTCAGGCCCAGATCCACCGTCATCATGTGCCCCAGCACCGCGAAGACCACGAACGCGCCCCACCGCGACAGCAGGAAGAACCCCATTGACTGGATATTGTGCCGGTTCTTGCGGCGCAGCCGTCCGGCCAGCACCGCCGGCGCCTTGTAGCGGTCGAAGCGATGGTCCCGGCGGACCGATCTCGGAATCTCGAAGGCCGGTGAGCCGAGTAGGCCCGTCTCCCGCCGCCAGGGCCCGTGAACCGGGATATGGGTCTTCGTGCCGATCAGCACGTCCCGCCCGGCCCGGGAGCCGGGAAGCACGATGGCGGCGTTGCCGAGGAAGTTCTGCTCGGCGAGGCGGATCCGCCTGAGGCGAAAGCAGCCATTGGCGTATTCGGCATTGGCCAGAACCAGCCCGTCAGAGGCCATCGTCCCGGCCCCGACCTCGCAGAGGAAGGGCACGTCCTGGCTCTGGCTCATGCCGAAATTGGTGCCGGTGTTGACGACCGTTCCGAACCGATAGCCAAGCGCCCGAAGCCACGGAACTATGTAGCTGCTGTCCCCGAACAACTCGTTGTAGAACTTGTTGTTGGCCGCCCCGGCGAGGATCCGGAACATCAGGTGATGGATGCCGTAAAGCGGGTAGATCCGGTCCTCCTTCAGGAACAGCCATGCCAGCCGGGGCACCAGCAATGCACTCAGCGCCGACAGGATCATCCCGACGACGAAGAGCGCCAGCGTGCCGACGAGGATGTAGGGCAGCGCCAGCAGGGTGGACGTCGTATCGGGCAGCGTCACCGACACCTCAAGCGCCCCCGACACGAAGGCATAGAGCACCGAGAACAGCGCCAGCCCGATCGGCCCGGCCAGGAAGATCATGCTGGCCACCAGATAGAGGCTGTAGAGCCAGCTTCGTAGCACCGTGCGGTGCCGCAATCTGAACGGGCGGAACCCCCGTTCGGCGGGCCGAGCCGGGACGCCGACATAGCTGCCCTCCGGTGGCAGGTCCTGCCCCTCCATCACGGTCGAGACATGGGCGATGTCCGCGCCATTGCCGATCCGGGTATGGATATCGATCACCGCCCCTTCGCCCACATGAACGTCGCGCCCGATATGCACCGGGCCAAGCCGGATGCGCCCGGAGACCGCCTTGTAGCCGGAAAGAAGGACGCCACGATTGATCACCGTACCGGACCCGATGGTGACGAGATCCGCAGGCACGGGCGGCTTGGAGCGGATCAGCGCGCTCCAGGCCACTTGGGCGCCGAGCAGCCGGAGATGGGCATTGTAGAGCGGCGTGCCGGTCATCAGCGCCAACGGCGAGGCGCGCGACAGGGTGCGAAGCAGCCAGAACCGGAAATAGGTCAGCCCCCATGCCGGGAACTCCGTCGCCCGCCAGCGACCGACGAGGAGCCATTTCGCCGCCACCGGCAGCGCCGAGAACCCGACAAGCAAGGCGAATGAGACTGCGACGGCGCGCCAGTAGATCCCCGCGATGCCAGCCGCCTCGAAGACGTAGGTAAGCCCCGCCAACGCGAGTTCGAGGCCGAGCCAGGTATAGAGCAGGCCGAACGCGACTTGACCGGCACCAGTGCCCCAATAGGCCACCGCGCCGGCGCGGTGGATATTGTCCTCGCGCCGCTCGATCGGTGCCGGCGCTTGCAGGGATGCAAGCTGGCCCGCCAGTCCCCGGATCGTCGGGTGGCCATAGACCTCGCGGATCGACAGCGCCGTGACGCCAAGCTCGGCCCGTGCCCGGGCGGCGAACCGGGCCATCAACAGCGAGTTCGCCCCCATGTCGTCGAAGAAGTGGTCGGCGACCGACACCTCTTCCAGCCCCAGAACGCTCGCGAGGCAACCCGCGAGGGCGAGTTCGAGCTGGTTGCCCGGCGCGACGCAGCCGCGGCCGCCGATACGGCGGCTGCGCGGCGGCGGCAGCGCCTTTCGATCCGCCTTGTCGCAGACCAGCATCGGGATCTCTTCGAGCCTCTCGAAGTAGCTCGGGATCATGTAGGCCGGCAGCCTCGTCCGCAGCGCCGCGACAATCTCATCGACGGCGGTGTCGCCGGTGAAATAGGCCACCAGTTCGGTCATGTCAGGTTCTGGCTGGAAGACCTCGACCACCGCCTGGCGGATCCCTTCGATCTGCATGATCGCCGACTCTATCTCCGCCAGCTCGATCCGGTAGCCACGGATCTTCACCTGGGTATCGATCCGGCCGAGGCAGACGAGTTCGCCGGTCTCGTCGACGCGGCCCAGATCCCCGGTCCGGTACAATCGGCCGAGCGCGAACGGGGCTTGTCCGGGCCTTATCGGCACGAAGGCCGCTTGGGTCAGGCCGGGTCGATTTAGATAGCCGCGCGCGACACCGATCCCGCCGATCGCAATCTCACCCGTGCCGCCCCGCTCGACGAAGCTGCCGGTATCGGGGTCGAGAATGCAGGTCCAGTAGGTCGGCAGAGGCACACCGATGGTCACCGGGCGGCCCGGCTGCAGCTCGGCCACGGTGGCGGTGACGGTCGCCTCCGTCGGCCCGTAGGCGTTGAGGATCCGCCGCTTCTCACTGTGCCAGCGCGACACCAGATCGGCGGGGCAGCTCTCGCCCGACACGATGAGGAGACGCAATTCGGGCAGTTCGGGCTCCAGCGTCGCCAGCAGCGTCGGCACGCAGCACAGGGCGGTGATGCGCCGCGCGCCGAGGAACGCCTGCAGATCCTCCCCCACGAGGCTCGCTCCGGCATCGTTCGGCACCAGCGTGGCCCCTGTGAGCAACGGCACCCAGACCTCCTCGACCGAGAAATCGAAGGCGAGGGTGAGCCCCTGATAGACCCGGTCACCGGGCCGATAGCCGTAGATCTCGCCCGCCACGCGGACGAAGTTGACGATCATGGAATGATCGATCGGCACGCCCTTGGGGCGCCCGGTGGTGCCGGAGGTATAGATCACGTAGGCAAGCGCGTCGGAGGCAATCGATGGCCGGTCGGGGCGGGCAGTGTCCTGCCGGGCCAGTTCGTCTCCGAGCATGTCGAGGGCGAAGACGGGACCCTCCGCGGCCTCCGCCAAATCGGCCCAGGCGGCGACCGTTAGAACCGCCTTGATCCCCGCATCCTCGGCGATGAAGGCTATGCGGTCAGCTGGAAACCCGGGGTCGAGCGGCGCGTAGGCAGCACCGATCTTGAGCACCGCCAGCAACCCGACGTAGCTCTCCACCGAGCGGTCGAAGAGCAGGCCCACGACGTCGCCGTCGCCCAGCCCCTGCGACAGCAGGTAACGCGCCAGCCGGTTCGCCAGCCGGTCGAGCGCGCCATAGGTGATGATGCGGCACCGGGTTTCGACTGCGACCGATGCAGGCATGCGGTCGGCCATTTGCTCGAACAGGTGGTGCAGACGCTCGCCCCGGCGCCAGCGGGGCCGGTCGTCATGGCCTGAGCGCAGCACGAACCGCGCCTTGCCAGCGGCGGCGGGCGCACCATTGGAGCCCTCGGCACCCAGGTCCGGCTCGACGCGCAGCCGCGCGACGATGTCGCCATCAGGCGACATTCCGGCAGCTTTGGCCTGAGGTCACGTCGACCGCTTCGGCCAGGATCGCCAGGCCTTCGTCGAGTTGCGCGAGCGGTGTCGTCAGCGGCGCGAACACTTTCAGCACCTCGTCGCGTGGCCCCGCCCTCTCGATGATGAGACCGCGTTCATAGGCGGCGCCGCAGATCGCCGCCGCCCGCTCGGCGTCGACGCAGAGCAGCCCCTGCATCATGCCGATCCCCTTCTGCCCCGCGAATACCCCGGGGTGATCTTCGGCGATCACTGCGAGGGCCTCATGGACCCGCTTGGCCTTCCGGGCGATCTCGAGTTCGAAGGTGTCGTCGCGCCAGAACAGCTCGAGCGCGGCCCGGGCGGTGACGAAGGCGAGGTTGTTGCCCCGGAAGGTGCCGTTATGCTCGCCCGGCTCCCACTGATCGAGATCCCGGCGGATCAGCACGATCGACATCGGCAGCCCGGAACCCGAGAGGGATTTCGACAGGGTGACGATGTCGGGCACGATGTCGGCCCGCTCGAAGGAGAAGAAGCCGCCGGACCGCCCGCAACCGGCCTGGATGTCGTCGACGATCAACAGAACCCCATGGGCGCGGCAGATGCGTGACAGGTTGCGCAGCCAGCTGGCCCGCGCGACGTTGAGCCCCCCTTCGCCCTGGACGCATTCGACGATCACGGCGGCGGGCCGATCAAAGCCCGATGAGGGATCGCAGAGCAGCGCCTCGAAATAGGCCGTCGTGTCGACATCGGGCCCGAGATACCCGTCATAGGGCAGTAGTGCCCCACCCGGCAGCGGCAGACCCGCCCCCCGCCGATGCGCGGCATTGCCGGTCGCCGCCAGCGCGCCGAGCGTCATGCCGTGAAACCCGTTGGTGAAGGCGGCGATGGTCGTCCGACCGGTCACCTTCCTTGCGATCTTCATCGCCGCCTCGACGGCGTTGGTGCCGGTCGGGCCAGTGAACTGCACGACATGATCGAGCTCGCAGCGCGACATTGCGGTTTCCGCGAAGGTGGAGAGAAACGCCGCCTTGGCCTCGGTGTGCAGATCGAGGCTCATGGCGATGCCGTCCTTTGAGATGTACTCGACCAGCGCGGCAGTCAGGGCGGGATGGTTGTGGCCGTAATTCAGCGCCCCGGCCCCCGCCAGGAAGTCCAGGCGGCGCACGCCCTCCACGTCCCAGATTTCGCTGCCACTGGCTTTCGAGAACAGGGCGGGAAACGATCGACAATAGGAGGCGACCGAAGACTCCATTTCGTTGAAAATCGAGTTCTCCATAGCACCTCACAGGATAAAAACGGCACAAGTCATCCGCCCGATTTTCGGCAAGCCGGGGTGCAGGAAAACTCAAACGCATTTCTGCGCTGCCCAGAGGGAATGCCCCGAATGATTATTCGGAGCCGACAAGATCTCAATGATATCAGAAGCTCGTAGCGCCGCAATCAGACGAACTATTTAGCAACCGATCTATTGATCGAAGCCATCAAACGTGCCGCCTGTCCAAAACGGCATTCGGAGATCCATCATCACGTAGATCGAGCGACCCGCTGCCCCAATTTTAATCAATTCAGTCGATCTCTTAGACCGCGCGCCGCGAATACTTTCTCATTTCGTCAGCTTCGAGTTGAATATCGGAAGGGAGATATCAGCATTCGAATTCGCCGCCTTTAAGGAATGGTTCGGAAAATTCCCGGCAAGGTCTCGGCCCGGACCACCTCGCAAGACAGCCATCCGAAGAACCCGTCTCTGCGCCGGCGGCGCCAGAAGCGCCCTGCCCTCCGGACATGCCCCTGATCACCGGGAGACCCGGAAGATGCGGCAAGCGCTTGGAAGCAAATCGGATTGTGGCGATCCCAGGAGGACTCGAACCCCCAACCTGCTGATTAGAAGTCAGCTGCTCTATCCAGTTGAGCTATGGGACCGCGACGGCCTGGGCCCGATGGAATCGGGCTGGGGCATCGGCCGGGACGATTCGTCCAAGCTTGCGCGAAGATGCAAAAACCGTTCCCCGCCTTCAAGGCGATATTGCCTCCGCCGGGCCCTGTCCAACCTGACGGCAAGTCCAACCGCGCGGTCATCTTCCTTCAACGGCGGTAGAGCCCCCTTCTCGTCCGCCTTGCCAGCGAGCGCCATCAGCGCCGTGCCCAGACGACGCGGCGATCCGGGCGGGGACCTCGAATCCGCCCGAACCGCCTCGCTTCAATCAAGCCGGTCGAGGATGTCGGCCAGCCGGTCGAACAGCCCGTCGATCTGGGCTTCGGTGATGATGAAGGGCGGCGACAGCGCGATGATGTCGCCCGTCACGCGGATCATCAGCCCCTCCTCCCAGGCCAGCTTCATCGCCTGCCAGCCTCGCGCACCCGGTGCGCCGGGACGGCTTTCCAGCTCGATCGCGCCGACGAGGCCGAGATTTCGGATATCGGCGACATGCGGTCGTCCCCGTAGCTCGTGCAGCGCGTTCTCCCATTTCGGCGCCAACGCCTCGACGCGGGCGAACATCTCGTTCGCGCGGTAGCTCTCGAGCGTTGCCAGCGCCGCGGCCACCGCCAGCGGATGCGCCGAGTAGGTATAGCCGTGGAACAGCTCGATCGGGGTGTCGGCGCGCTCCATCGCGGAGGCGTAGATCTCGCGGCTGACCGCCACCGCCCCCATCGGCACCACGCCGTTGGTCAGCCCCTTGGCGGTCGCGATGATGTCGGGCGTCACGCCGAAATACTCGGCCGCCGTCATCTTGCCCAAACGGCCATAGCCGGTGATCACCTCGTCGAAGATGAGCAGGATGCCGTGCCGGTCGCAGATCTCGCGCAGCCGCGCGAGATATCCCTTCGGCGGCAGCAGCACGCCGGTCGATCCCGCCATCGGCTCAACGATGACGGCGGCGATGGTCGAAGGGTCGTGCAGCGCGCAGAGCCTTTCCAGATCCTCGGCCAATTCCACCCCGTGCTCGGGGCAGCCGCGCGAGAAGGCGTTGCGCGCCGGGTCATGGGTGTGCCGCAGGTGGTCGACGCCGTTGAGCAGCGTGCCGAAATGCCGGCGGTTGTTCACGATGCCGCCGACAGAGATGCCACCGAAGCCGGTGCCGTGGTAGCCCCGCTCACGGCCGATCAGCCGGGTCCGCGCCCCGTTACCGCGCATGCGGTGATAGTGCAGCGCGATCTTGAGCGCGGTGTCGACCGACTCCGAGCCGGAGTTGGTGTAGAAGACATGGTCGAGCCCCTCGGGGAACATGCCCGCGAGCCGGGCCGACAATTCGAAGGCCTGCGGCGTGCCGAAGTTGAAATGCGGGGCATAGTCGAGCGTGGCGACCTGCCGTTGCACCGCCTCGACGATCAGCGGATCGTTATGGCCGGCATTGACGCACCACAGCCCCGCGGTGGCGTCGAGGATCTGGCGCCCGTCATCGCTGGTGTAATACATGCCGTCGGCCGCCACGATCAGCCGCGGATCGGCGGCAAAGTCGCGGTTCGGCGTGAACGGCATCCAGAAGCTGGAGGCGTCGTTGATCTTGGCGTGTCGGCTCACGGCTGGCCTCCCTCTGGCGATGCTGGGCCCAGTTTGCACCGCGCGCGCCAACGGACAATCCCGCATCTGCGCACGCGATGCACTTGGGTGGCCCAGCCCGAACTGCCACCCGGGCCGGTCGGTCAGGGCAGGTCGTCGAGCGGCATCGGGTAGACGAGGTTCTGCGCCGTGGCGCCGGTGCCGAGATAGTCCACCCACTGGTCCGTTGCCGCATTGTAGCGGGCATAGAGCTCCACCTTGTCGGCGAGCGCGTTGAGGATGGTCTGCTGTTCGGAGATCGACATGGCGATCCAGTCGTCCTCGGTGATCGACATGATCTGCGACTTGTAGGGCAGATCCTCGAGCATCTCCTCGACCGAGACCGCCTGCGCGAGCGTGGTATCGGCGTTGCGTGCCACTTTGTCGGGCCGGCGGCTCATGTCCGCTGCCGCCGACAGCACCTGGCCGAACATCTGGTCGGCGCTCAGGACATTCTCCTGGCCCTTCTCGATGATCACGCCCATCGCCTCGTTGAGGTCACTCAAATCGCGTTTCGTCAGAAGCAGCCGGATCGACAGCGGTTTCAGTCCGAGCCGGTCGAAATCGCGATCCGCGACATAGGCTTCGAAGACGTCTGGCGCCTGGGCCCCGGATTCGCGCCCCAGATAGGCGAGCTGCATGGTGCGTCCCGCCGAGCGCAGCGCGGTTCGCAGCGCGTCTCCTTCTTCCTCGGCCGGGCCCTCCTCGATCAGGCTGGCAGCGGTCTCGGGGCTACGGAACTCCATCACCTGCTGCACCACCACTTCGGCCAGCTGCCGCGCGGCGCTGCGATAGAGAGCGGGATCGCCTTCGGCCACGGGGAAATAGAGTGCCGACTGGTTCGCCTGACGTGCCAGATCGCGGTAGGCGGCTTCGGCGCTGCCGTGATCGGCCGCGCCGCTGCCCGTCCTGAGATGCATCACCGCCAGCGCCGCACCGAGCCGCTCCTTGACCAAGGAGTTGAGCGCCCGGCCGGTGAGGCCGGTGGCGCTGAACTCGTCGCCCGCCTCGCGCGGGCCGGCATCGGTGACGAGGACGATGTATTTCGCCCCGAAGCCCGACCAGTCGAGATCGCGCAGCGCGTGGTCGATCGCGGCGTAGCTGTCCTCCCGGAAGTTGCGGCTTGGGCTGTCGGCCTCGGTCATGCGCGAGATGCCATCGAGGAACGCGCCGGGGCGGCTGCCTTCCGCGAGCGTCACGAAGGTGCGGGTGTCGTAGCCCAGCCCCGGGGCCGCGACGAGCGAGTCGCGATATCCGATCAGGCCGAAGGACACCGCATCTCCCAGATCGCTCTCGTCGAAGGTGCGGTAGACCTCCTGCAACGCCTCCCGCGTACCGCGGATGAAGGGCTCCATCGAGATGGTGGTGTCGACCACGAAGACCACCCCTGCCCTGAAGTTGTCGCGGCCCGCGGGAGCGGCCGGCCCCTCCTCGATCGGGCGGCTTGCCCGGGCGGGCGCGTTCGTCTCTGCCGTGGCTCCGGCGCGGGCGACCGCGACCTTGAGGACGTTGACATAGGCGCCGTTGGTCTCGAGTACCGCCTCTTCGCTGTCCATGATCGGCATGACGTAGAGGTTCTCGCGCAGGTCCGGCGTCGCGCGGGGCCCGAGCGCGACGATATCCTCGCTCGGCGCTCCGCCCTCCTCGGCGGCGCGCGCGGCTGCCCGCATTTCTGCCGCGACCATCTCCGGCGCCTCGCTTTCGATCACGTCATAAACCGCGTCCTCGTTCGAGAAGAACAGCACGCGTCCGACATTCTCGGAGCCCTCGAAGGTGGCGACGATGTTCTGCCGCCATGGCACGGCTGCCGCCTGCTCGATCCAGAACAGGTCGGATCCGGCATCGTCGCGCCCGACCTGAAGCCATCCGTTTTCCTCCGCATAGACGAAGAGCGGCTGCAGCGGCATGAGCAGTTCGCCCGGCTGACCATTCGGGTTGTCCCGTCGTTCGGTCGCGTCGCGGATCAGCACCCGCTGGTAGAGAGAGCTCTTGCCCTCCATCAGCAGCGGCTCGGCCCCGGTCACCGGCAGGGCGGCAATTGTGGCCAAGCCCAGCGCGAGGGCCCCTAGAGCGGTGTGTCGCATCTTCATTCCTCCAACCTGGCTTCGGCCCGTGCGGATTCCTCTGACCCCAACTCGGCGGCCGCGCCGTATAGACGCCGCGCAAGGCTCGGGACCGGCTCTCGGAAGGGCGAGGTCGCGGCATCGTGGTGTTCCGGGTCGACCATTCCTGCGGCGCGCCGATAGGCGGCGATCCGGATCTCGCCCGGCCGCTCGGCGTCGTCGCCGATCGCCTTGAGCGCCCCGAAAGCGGCGTTGAGTTCGTCTTTGCTGCCGGCCGCGATCATTCGGTCGATCTCGGCGAAGGGGTCCGCCTGCGCCACGGCGTCTTTTGCCAAGGTAATCTGCTTGGACGAACCGCTGCCGGTCCCGGCATCCGCCTGCGGCAGGAGGGCATAGGTCCCGACCCCAGCCGCGACCAGGAGCAGCGCCGCCGCGGCCGCCACGAGCGGCTTGCGGTTGCGCGCCGACCTTCGTTCGATCCGCTCGACCGCGACCTCAGTCTTGGCGCTGCGCGCGGCCTCGACGCCGAGCTGCCGCAGCCCTTCTTCGAAGACCGGCACGAGCGGGCTCGGCCGCTGGGTCGGGTCGGCCTTGAGCAGGGCCGCCAACACCGTGGCGAGCGGTGCGCCCACGCGGTCCACCGGGATCTCGATATCATCGCGTCTGGCGGCGCCCGCGGCCATGCCCTGACCCTCGCCCGGAATCGGCAGTCCGGCCACCTTCATCAGCACGAGGCCGAGCGAATAGGCATCGGTCCAGGGTCCGATCTTCCCCTCGAACAGGCCGAACTGCTCCGGCGCGCTGTAGCTGAACTTGCCGGCAAAGCTGTCGCCCAAGATCGACTTCTCGGTGCCCACGGTATTCGAGGCCAGTCCGAAATCGATCAGCTTGGCGCGAACGATGTCGTCCTCGGGCACGAAGATGTTGTCGGGGGCGACGTCGCGATGAACGATGTCGACGGAGGCGATCGCGTCGAGCCCACCGGCGAGCCGCCGACCCAGCTTGAGCGTATCCAGGGGCCCCAGCCGCGCGCCGCGCGAAACGTAATGCGATAGCGGTTGCCCGGGCAGCATTTCCATCACCAGATAGAGGCGACCATCGCTATCTCTCAGCGTCGTCTCGTAACGCACCACCGCCTCGTGCTGGATCGTGCGCAGCAGGTTCGCCTCTCGGCGGAAGAGGTCAGTGGCACGGCTGTTGGCCGCGAAGGCGGCCGAGATCACCTTGATCGCGACCGGATGGTCCGAGGCGATGTTGTAGCCGGCAAAGGTCGCGCCCATGCCGCCCTCGCCCAACAGGCGGTCGATCCGGTAGGTGTCCTGGATGATCGTGCCCGTCGTCAGGCTTTCCGCGAGCGCGCTCATGCCCGATCGCCTCCGCGCCCGCGATGCAGCGCCATGGCGCTGTGCTTCGCGAAGGCGCGCATGTCCATCACCTGAAAGCAGACGCCGGCCACCGCAAGCGTGCCCGCCGTGCCGCCGAGAATTGCCGCTATCCCGGTCAGCAGCGAGTAGCCGTTCGGCAGACGGCCACCGATATCGATGATGCCGAGACCGACGACCACCCACCCGATGATCGAAACCGCCACCCAGACCCAGATGATCGCCTCAAGATGCGATTTCACCAATTCGCGCATCGTTTCGTCTCCGTCATTCCTGTGTTCCCAAATCGATGGCGATCCCTCGGAGCTGTGCCTCCAAGGCTTCGCCATCGACGTATCCCTGCGTCGCCCGCTGCTGCAGCGCCGCCTCCAGCGTGTCGAGGCAGCGGGCCGGACGCTCGCCCTTGGCGTCGACCTCGGTCGCCACGAAGTCGGCACTGCGCGTCAGCAGATCGGTCGAGTAGTCCGCCGCCAAACCCTCGACGAGGTTCGCGAAGTCGACGAGTTCGAGGTCCTTGCGGGCCTCGAGCTGGGCCAGCTCATCCGCGGTCTCGGCCCGCGCGGCCTCCAGTTCGGCCATCAGCGCGGCGTCGCCCGAAGCGCGGGCCTCGGCCTCCAATTCGTCGAAGCTCGGCATCAAGGAGAGCAGCGCCAGTGCGTTCAGCATTCGCTGCAGGGCCTGATCGCAGATCAACGTGCCGTTCTTCACCAGCAACCTAAGCGACCGGTCGCGCGCGGCGTTGCGCTCGGCCCGGGCCGCGGCGACGCTGGCGCGGACCAATTCGAGCCGACGCCGGTTCGCGGGCGCGTCGAGCCCTTGGGCCAGTTCGTCGATGACGGCGTCGAGTTCGGCCTCGGTCCGGGCGCTGGACAGGTTGTCCTCGGCGCTGGCGATCCGGTCGAGATCCTCGATAAGCCGCGCGGTCTGCTCCGCCGAGGTGATCGACAGGCCCGCGATGGCGAGCCGTGCTCCGGTAAAGCGATCTGCCGAGGGCGCGTTGGCCTGCAGATCGAACGGAGGCACCTCGTAGCGCAGCGCGCTGGTGATGCTGTCGAGCGGCGTCCGCGCGTCGCCGCCGCGCTTGACGGTGCCGCCGGCCTGACCATGCAGCCGCCCGTGGCGGACCAGTGCGAAGGGCGTTTCCACGATCTCGCCCGCATTGCCGAGCATGTCGTGCAGCCCGAGCGGGTTCGGCTCCAGCGTGCCGATCACCTGCACTCGCCCACCGGCGCTGTCGGTGCCGCCATGTGCGATGAATTCCGACGGCTCGCGCCCTTCGCCGATCGGCGGCCGGGGCGCGCGGAAGGCAGCCTCCTCGACCGCGAGCCCGCCGCGGGCCGAGAACTCCCATTCATCCTCGGTCGGCAGACGCAGATAGGCGCGCGTCTCACCGGCGGCGGGAAGCGCATCGCGGGCGTTCTGCAGCAGCCAGAGGGTATAGCGCTCGGCGAAGACGGCGTAATCGAGGGCGGAATGCTCGACCGCCGGCACAAAGCCGCGCTTGCGCGGGGCGTCCTCGGGGCAGGCCTCGTTCATGACCGCGTCCCATTGTGCCTCGGCGATCTCGTACTTGCCGAGCCAGAACAGCCCCTTGGGCGTGTCCCCCCCTCCCGGCGCGTCGAACGCTCCCGAGACATAGGAGCGGCGCAGCCCGTTGAGATAAGGCTGGTCGTCACCCTCCTGCCCCAGCGTGACGCGGACGTCGCCGACCGTTCCGCCGGAATTCGGCGTCTCGACCGGGCGGAATGCCATGGCGCCCCCGCAGGGCATGGGCAGGATCAGGTCGCCCTCGGCCGGGCGAGGGTTGTAATAGGCCTCGCGCCATTCGATCTCCGCCGCGGCGGGCGCGCAGAGCCCCAGCACCAGCAGGGCGGCACCCGTCAGCTCAGCTCGAGCGAAGTACTTCATCGGGGTCGATGTCCTTTACGGCTAGGACCGCCCAAGCGGAGGCGGTGATGGCTGTGATGAGCCCGAGGGCCAGTGTCGCGCCGGCATGGGTGGCGCTGAGCCAAGCGATCCGATCGAGCCCTTCGGGCGTGAAGGCGCGATTGACGATCACCAATGTCGGAAGCACCAGAAACAGCGTGGCGAGCACTCCGCCGGTCACCAGCAGGATGCCCTGAATGGTCGGGATCGACCGGCGCCCGGCCTCGGAGAGGCCGAGCAGGCGCAGCAGGCTCAAGGAGACCCTCTGCCGCTCGACCGCGCCCCGCAGATTGGCGGCCATCGCCGCCCAGAAACCCCCGAGCGCAAGCACCGTGACGATGACGAACAACCGATCGGCGTTGCGGCTGAAGGACAGCAGCAACGCGACGTTGCGGGCGCGCGGCCGGGCCTCGATCCCCTGCGCGTCGAGCGCCGTCTCCAGCGCTTCGATATCGGCCAGCCCCCGGACATAGAGCCGGAAGCTCGCAAAACTCTCGGGCAAGGGTCGTGGTCGGTCCCAATCCGCGACCGTGACCGCGGCATCGTCGCGGAACCGTTCGATCGCCACGAGGTCGGGCAAGGACAGGAACAGCGCCGGGCGCGAATAGAGTTCGTCCGGCACGATGCCTGCCACCAGCATGTCGCGGGTCGCGGTTTCGGGCGAACGGTCGATACGTCGTTCGATCCGGATCTCGACGGTGTCGCCGCGCCCCGCCTCCAGATCCTCGGCCAGCGCCTCGGACAGCACCACCTCACCGGGACCCACATTGGCATCCGGGCTTAGCGGATCGCCTGGGGCCGAGGGGATCAGCACCACCTTGCGCGCCAGCCGGCGCGCCTCGGCGTGCCGCACGGCGTTGGCCTGCGCGTTGATCGAGCGGGTCGCCGGCAGCAGGAAATCCACGTCCTCGCGCGCGCCGATCGTCTCGAAGAACGCCGCATCATGGGCCCGTGCACCGACCGCGATCAGCTCACGGTTCGACGGGTCGTCAACCAGCCGTCCGAGCATGGTCATGATGATCCCGTTCTTGAGAGCAAGGATGATCAGCAGGGGCGCAAGAATGCCGACCAGCGCGGCGATGAAGCAGGCTGCCGCCTGCCAGTCATGGCGCAGATCGCGGAGAGCCAGTCGTATCGCCAATCTCATGCGCCGGCCTCCGCCGCGCCAAAGACGCTGCAGCGCAGGCCATCCCGTATGACCGTGGCGTGGGGAATGCGCCGCGCCTCCGCAAAGGCACCTCGCGCGGCCTGATGACTGGCGAGCACGACACCCGCATCTGCTTCGCCCGCCAGCAGCGCGATCAGCGCCTCGACCCGATCCGCGTTGTCGGGATCGAGCGCCGAGACCGGTTCGTCCAGCAGCAGAACACGCGGACGGGCCAGCAGCGCTCGGGCGATCCCGGCCCGCTGGCGCTGGCCGACCGACACCTGCGACGGCAAACGCCGGCCAAGCCCGTCGATGTCCAGCGCCCGCATCAGATGGGCCTGCCAGTCCCTGTCCAGCGCGAGCCCGGCCATGTGGCAAGGCAGTTCGATGTTCTCGTCGATGCGGAGATAGGGCACGAGCGCACTCGACTGCAGGACGAAACCCAGCATCTCGGGTCCCGGCAGTCCGCCGGCTGGCATGGCGATGCCCGCGAAGACACGTTTGGCGTCGCCAAGACCGGGGTCGGCGGGGATCGCGCCCGCCAAGAGGCCCAGCACCGTGCTCTTTCCCGCGCCACTGCGGGCGTCGAGCACGACGCATTCGCCGGGCGCAAGCGACAAGGCGTCGATCACCACCCCGAACCCGTCCGAGAGCCGCACCCCGAGACCCCCGGCCTCGAGCGCGGGGCGCGCGGCCCGAATGTCGCTCGCATGGCGCATCATCCCCTCCCCGACCGGCTGAGCCGCATTGCGACGCCACCCAGGCTGATATCGCTGGCGGTATTGACTTGAACCGGCTCGTTCGGCGGCAGGCTGCGTCCCGCAACGCGGCTGCCATTCGTCGAGCCGAGATCCTGCAAGAACAGTTTTCGATCCCGCAGTTGCAGATGCGCGTGTTCCCGGCTGAGGGCCCGGTCATCCACCCGCAGGTCGGCGGTGGCGCCGCGGCCGATGATGAGCCCCCCGGCCAGACGCTCGGCACGCAGCACGAATTCCGCACCACCGATCCGCGCGCGGAGGCCGCTGCTAGGGCCTTGTGACACGGTCCCGGGACGGACCACGCGAAACAACACCACGCCTCCCGCCGCGACCAAGGCCAGCCCGCCCGCGCCAACCGCCAGCAGGAGGCGCTGATCAGCCGGGCCCGTCGGATCGGCCGGAGTGGCGACATCGTCGCTGCAATTCGCCTCGACCTGCACCGGCCGTACGCCCGCCATCTCGAGAAATTCGGCAATCGAGTCGGCCGACGAGGACAGGAAGGTGCCCTGCACACCGCCGGTCGCGCCTGCCGTATTGAGGCCGATCACCACACCGCAGGGCGACGAGAGCGGTCCGCCGGAATTGCCGGGATTGATCGCCGCGTCATGCTGAATGATGTCGACCCGGCGTCCGCCCTCCCAGCTCGCAAAGAAACGTTTGCCGACGATGCCTCGTGTCAGGGTCGGCTCGTAATAGGCCGGGTCCGTGTAGCCATCGGTAAGGATGTCAGCCGCACCGGGAAAGCCGATCGCGAAGACCTGATCGCCTTGGGCGATGTCGTGTGCGGCCAAGGGCAAGCGGCGCGGCACGAAGCCATGCGCCTCGGCGGTCAGCCGCAGGAGCGCCATGTCGAAATCGGACGACGCGGCAAGGATCTCGGCATCGAAAAGCCGCACGCCGTCCGGCTCTCCATAGGCGACCAGGATCTCGCCGGCATCGGCGACCACGTGCTGGTTGGTCAGGAAGTAGAGTGTTGTCCCGGCACCGTGAACGTCCACCGCATAGCCCGAGCCAGTCGCCAGCGACAAACCGTCCCTGCTGCCAGCCAGCACCCGCCCGGTCGCCGCATCGAGCTTTCGTGCAAGTTCACGCAGATCCTGCGCGGCAGCGGCCTCGCCGAATAGCGCAACGCAGACGGCGAGAAGGCTTACACGGAAAAGCGGCGCGCCTCGCCCCCCGCGGTCCGGGCATCGCCACCCGGACCGCACAGGCGCGCGACGTCGCCGCCCGGGGACAGATCCACGCCAACGCATGTCAGGGACGCCCCGTCTCGTCACCCGGCCCGGTGCCGGTCGCGGGCTGGACCGCGATGTCCACCTGTGAGGCATCAAGCGTGCCTGGATCGGCATCCGCCGGTTCCGCCCCGGCAGCCGGCGCCGCATCGGTCGTCGCTTCTTGACCCGCAGTTTGGGTCCCCGGCTGCTCAAGTTCGGACACGGGAGGCATCACCGCCTCCTCCGCTCCGAACAGCGACGCCCCAGCCACGGCGACGCCCAGCATGGCGGTGAGGCCGATCGCAACAGTCCGCCAGCCAGGGCGGGTGGTCTTCGCTTCTCCCTCATCTGCGACCGGCCCCGCCTTGGCGGCGAGCGCGGCATCGACAGACAGCACGATCACGCTCGCATTGTCCTGCCGCGCGGCCCCGCGCGCCTCGACTGCCGCGAGCAGGTCTCGGACGATGGTCTCGGGGCCGGCCTCGCGGGCGTTCTCGACGATCTCGGCGATCTCTGCCTCTTCGAGGGTTTCCAACCCGTCGGAGGCGAGGATCACGATGTCGCCTGCCTCGACCGTGGTCGCGGCAAGATCCATCTGGGCGATCTCGCCGCCGGTGAGAGCCGCGCGCAGCGCATGGCGCTGTGGATGGGCCTTCGCCTCCTCAAGAGTCAGGTCGCCACTCCGAACGTGATTCATCAGTTCCCCGAAGACGGAATGGTCCTCGTTTAGCCGCTTGATCTCGCCGTCGCGCAAACGGAACAGCATCGAGTCACCGACGCTCACCCAGACCAGCCGCCCCGAAGCGACCAGCGCGCCGATCAGGGTGCAGCCCATGCCGCCGAGCTCGGGCGCCTCGGCCACCTGTGCGGCCAATGCGTCGTTCGCAGCCTCGAGCGCCTCCTTCAACCGCTCTCGCGGGCGCAGGCTGGTGGCCACGTCGTGGAAATGCCGTGCGAAGACCTCGATCGCCGTCTCGCTGGCGATCTCGCCGGCCGAATGTCCGCCCATGCCATCGGCGAGGACCAGCAGCAGGTCGCCATCGACTCCTGATTGGTCGTCGCCGACGACGAGAACGGCATCCTCCTGCGTGTCGCGCGCGCCGAGGATGCAGCCCTGTGCAACGCGTCTGTTCACTTTGCTTCGGATCCCGTCGCCTCAACGTCCGCCCAGTCGAAATCGGTGCCGCAGAACTGCTTGAACCGCAGGTGGGTGGTCTCGCTGATGGCGATCAGCGCGTCGTTCTCGAGCGGCAGAGTGTTGGCCAGCAGCTGTCCGTTGACCCGCGAGATGTTGCGGCCGGAACCATGCGCGATGTGGAAGGCCCTCTCACGGTCGTCATAGATGACCCGCAGGTGATCGTTGTTCGAGATCTGCAGATCGCCGAAGGGCAACGAGACGCGGGCCTCCGGGCCCCGTCCTACCGTGTTCATGCCGATGCCGAGCGTCACGGCCCGGCCAAGTCCCGGACCCTTGACCACCACCAGCCAGCCGACCACCGGGTCGCTCTCCTCTTCGAGCGTGACGGGGGCCTGCGTCGCGCGTCCCGGACGGGCGATCTGGGTTTTTTCGGAGGCGCCGCGTCCGGCATTCGTGTCGATATGCACGGTGGCTTCGCCGCGGGCGGCATAAGTGCGGTCCCCATGCGCCGGATCGATGGTTTCGGTGAACTCGGGGCGCCCGCTTCCGCCGGCCCCATTGTCCTGCTCGTCGAAGAGCCACTGGGTCTTTTCGTTGGTCATGTCTCTCAGATCCTCGTGAATTTCGCCGTCAAGCGGGCGTCAGGCGGGTCGAAACCCGGCCGAAGGAAAGCGTGTCGTCGAGCCGCAGCGGCGCGGTGCCGGCGATCCGTTCGCCGTTGATGAAGGTGCCGTTCAGGCTGGCGAGATCGGTGATCGACAGCCCGCCGTCGCGGTTACGGTGCAACTGCGCATGCACGCGCGAAATGCTGTCGTCCTCGATGACGATCTCGTTGCCATCGCCGCGACCGATGCTGGCCGGCAGTTTCCCGATGGCCAGGCGACGCCCTTCCTCGAAGACGAGGAAAGCCTGCGGCACCGGCGGAGCCTTCGGAGCATCGACCGGAACTTCTTCGTCGGCATGATCTTCCGATGCACCTGCCTGCGCACGGGCGCGTCGCAGGAACACCCCGACAATGGCCAGCAGAGCCAGCAGCGCGAGTACGGCGCCTGCGACGTAGGCCCAGATCAATGGAATGCCGAAGAATGCCGCCTCGGCGTCGTCGGGCGCGGCGGTCGGCGCCTCCGCGCCTTCGATCGAAGCTTCGGGCTGCGGCAGATAGGCCACCTCGACCTCCCGGTCGCGGAACTCGCCCGGAGCACCCATGACCGGCTCGCGCAGGGTCATACCAATGACGGCCTCGGTCGGCTCGCCTTGCGGCATGATCAAGCCCGATGCGCCGATCGCGCTGGAGATGTCGCTGGCGAAAGTGGCGACCGCCTGCCCCGCCGCGTCGCCCCGGCGCAGGATTGCCGGCGCCGCGATGCCCAGACTGTCCTCGGACAACCTGCGCAGGTAGTCCATGCCGCGACCGGTCGCCGCCGTGCCGACTGGGCGCCAGAACGTACCGATGGCAGAGATCGTGACCCCGGCATCGACCGCGCGGGCCACCACCTCCTCGACCGGCTGGCTTCCCTCTTCTTGGCCGTCCGAGACCAGCACGAGGTTTCGCAGTAGCGTGTCGTCCCGCTCGGCAAGGATCGAGACGGCATCGCCGACGAATGTGGCGATCCGGGTATTGGTGCCGCGAAGCTCGAGCGCCGCGATCGCGTCGCCCAAAGCGTCGCGGTCGGTCGTGAAGTCCTGCAGCAGCACCAACTCTTCGTTGAAGCCATAAAGCGCCACCGGCTCGGTGCCGGGAAGCGCGGCGACGAACTCCCCGATCAAGGCGCGCTCGCGGGCGAAGGTGGCGCGGCGGCCGCCCTCGGGCCCCGGCGACAGGTCGACGAGGACGAGCGTTCTCGACAGCGTCAGGCCTTCCGGGAAGCCGGCTTCGCCCGACTGCAGGATTCGCAGTTCGGGCGGGGTTGCGCCGGCCTCTGCCTCGACCCGCAAGCCGCCGCGCTGGTAGCCAGGCGGCACCCGGAGCAGGCAGCTCGCCGCAGGCGCTGGCGCTGACGGGGCGCAATCGAGGATGGGGATGCCGCGCTCGGGGAACCGCTGCGTCTCGCCCGCCTCCTGGGCGGGCGAGGCGGTGGCCGATACGGCGATCGTTGCCGCCATGACTGCGATTTTCAGAGAACTCGGGCGCATTGTCTTTCCCTCGATTGCCTGTGAAGCCCTGCCGTCAGGCGGAGAGCGCCCTTACGGCGGCGCGGATCCGAGACAGCTCGGAGCGCACCACGGTGGGGTCGGCCCCGCCGCTGGCGTCCGCCTGCACGGCGCTGACTTGGCTCGACAGCCGGTCGAGCTGTGCAGCATCGGCGCCGGTGGCACGGGCGCGCGCGATCTCGGCCTGGACGGCGGCGATTTCGCTACGGAGCGCCGCGATCTGCCCCGCATTCGCCTGCCGTTGCCGGTCGAGCGAGGCGATGTTCGACCTCCGCGCATCATTGGCCTGCACGATGGCGGCGGCCTCGGCCTCCTTGACGGCGATCTGCCGGTCGTACTCGCCCGAGTTGATGTTGCGGATATTGTCGAAGACCGTTGCGGACTCCGGATCGACGGAGCCGGTGCAGGCACCCGCGGCCAGCAGCGCGGCCGTCGCGATGATGAGGTTCGTCTTCATGATGGGACCTTCCGAAAGCGGATCGATGCGCGTCGGCGCTTAGCTGGAGATCAGCTGGATGCTGCGGCGAAGCGACGAGATGCGGCTGCGCGTGCTGTCCACGGCGGCCCGGGTCGAACTCAGCTGCTGACCGGTTTCCTTTTCGGCGGAGACCAGCAGCGCCCGCTCTTCGGCGACGTTGTTCTCGCTCTTGGCGAGGCCGGCGATGACGGTCTGGCGGTTGTTGTTGATCGCGCTGATCCGGGCGTCATAGGACGATTTCGAGACCTGACCCGCGGCCAGCTGGCGGCGGAGCGAAGAGATCTCGCTGTTCTGACGGCTCACCACCGCGCTGAGCTGCTCCTCCACCGAGCCGAGACGGGCATTGACGTTCTTGAGCTTGGCGATGGTCTGATCCGCCTGCACGAGGTCACGTTTGGCCTCGGCCGCCTGCTGACCGACCTGGTTGCCGGCGACACCGCCGAACAGCCCACCTGCGACGGCACCCCGGCCACAGCTGCCGTTGTTCAGATGCGCCAGAACGCATCCGACCGCCGCTCCGGCGAGCGCGCCCTGGATCGTGTTGTTCACCACGATGTCGCGGGTGACCTGGTTGAGGCTGAGCACCTCCTGCTCGAGCTTCTTTTCCTCGGCGGTCTTGCCGCGCTGCACCGAAGCAGTGGCCACGGTCTGGACCTGGTTCGGCGCGCTGGAAGCCGAGACGGAACCCGGATTGGTTGTGTCCTGGCAGGCCGAAAGTGTGACGACGGCACCGGCCGCAAGCACGAGAAAAGGGTTCCTGGTGATCATTCTGTCCTCAATCCACGATGGTCTGGTAGGGCAGCCCGGCCGAGCGCGGTTGACCGTAGGCGGAAAGTCGCCTACGTGTAAACACAACTTGAGGGATATTTTCCAAAATCGAACTTTTTTATTTTTCCTTGCGCCTCGACACAGAGATCGCGCAGGGTCGCAAACTGAATTCTCCGTCAGAAGGCATTCATGGCAAAATCTCTTAAATCAATTGCCGCGCTGGGATCGAAATTGTCGTCCCCTGCGGAATTGCTGGCAAACCTCGGAGGCGCTTTTAGCTTCGTCGGCACCCTCGCTGGCGCCGCCTTCAGTGCGCTCGGGCTGGCCGGTGGGTCCGAGGCCATTCAGAACACCACCATCGACATCACCGGGGCGGAGTTTCCCGTACGGCTGCTGCTAATGGTGATCGTCGCCGTTCTTCTCGGATATGGCCTTGGCGCAGCTTGCTTTTTTCTGAGCAAGCGCAACTCGGACAGCGTCGCAGTTCTGCTCGGTTTCCTGGCGATCGGTTGGGGATTGCTGCTCGTCACGGCGGCGCATGGGCTGGCCGACAGTTCCTCCAGCGGGCTACTGCCGGAGTTCGCGACATTCCTATTCATTGGCCTCGGCCTTTGCATGTGGTTGCTGACATTCCAAATGCGTTCTCAAGCGGGAACCGGCACGCAGGACACAATGGAACATCGCAGCGCCGTGGTCCTTCATTTCACCGCCACCTGCATCGTCGGGTGGATAGTCGTCAATCTCGGGGCGATATCGTGAGCACATCCATTTCCAAAGGCCCCCTCACCCCCCGCCCCGCAGCGAAACTACTTTGGGCTGCATTCTTGTGCGACCTACTGGTCGTCTACCTGATGATGCGTCTGATCCAGGGCCTGATCCTTGCGGCGCTGAACGAGACCGGGCTGACGCTTCCGCAGTTCAACTCGGAGCTGTTGAACGAGGCAGGTCGGGTGGCCGTGAGCGCCCTCGCCTTCATGGTGCTGTTGATGCTCTACTGGCTGGTTTGCGAGACCGTCTTGAAAGGTCGGACCGTCGGGCGGGCCTGCCTGATGCTCGACATTCGCCAGGCCGGCTCTGGGAACAACCCGACGCTGGGTCAGCTCGCCAACCGCGCGATGCGCAAGTTCGCCACCTTCGGCTTCAGCGGTCTCACATTGCGGAAGCCTGCCTCGCACGACGCACGCAACGGCCTCGGCTGGTGGTCACCCCTCGGGGTCAGCGCCGATTCCCCGATGAGCCATTGGCGGATCAAGATCGCCTCGGGCTCGCAGGAAGGCAGCTATGTCACGCTCGGTCGCATGGAGAGCTTCAACAAGGAGCGGCGCATTCTGATCGGTCGGGACCCGAACTGGTCGAGCTTGCCGCTCAGCCGCGAGGCGCAGGTATCGCATCGCCATGCCGAGCTGCGCTACGATCGGGGCCGCTGGCTCCTGCGGGAGAGCCCGGCCGGCGCCCGGAACGGGACATTCTTGAACGGCAAGCGGCTTACCAAGGGACAATGGACGCGGATCCAAGTCCCCGCGACCTTCAAGATCGCGGATGTCGAGCTTCATTTCCAGCGCTGAACATCCGGCCGTTTCTTCTCCTCCACCCTCCTGCCGATCGTGCCGACCAACCGGAACAGCTCGGGACGCGGCCGGTTGATCCATCGGACCGGGGCCGACATCCGGTGGGTCGAGAAGCCCCTCGGCCCCGGCGTTCCGGTCGTGGGAGGGAGGACCACTCGATGACCCGTGGCAACGCGGCCCAGCCGTCGGAGACGAGAAGCTTCGTTACGCCGACGGGCGTCGCCCTCTCCTACGAGTTGGACGGATCCGGCCCCCCGCTCGTTCTGGTTCACGGGTCGTTCAGCGATCATCGCTCGAACTGGTTTCGTACGCGGCCCCGGCTGGCCCGGCACTTTACCGTCTACGCCTTCGCGCGCCGCGGGCGGGGCGACAGCACGGCGACCGAAGGTCACAGCGTCGAGGACGAGGCCGAGGATGTCGCGGCCCTGATCGACCATGTCGGCACACCGGTCCACCTGTTCGGGCATTCCTATGGCGCGCAGGTCGCGCTCGCGGCGGCGGCGCGGCGGCCGCGGGCTGTCGCCAAGCTGATCCTCTACGAGCCGCCCCGCCCCGAGGGGCCGCAACCGATCGTGCTCGAGCGGATGCGTGAGGCCGCGGATAGGCAGGACTGGCTCGGCGTGGCGAAGGCCTTCTACGAGGGTGTCTTCGAACTGCCCCGCGACATCATGCAGAGCCTGATGGCCGCCAGCGACTGGAAGGAAGTGGTCGACGACGCCCGCGCCTCGCTGCAGGACGTCATGGCGCTGAGCCGCTACGACTTCGACGCCGACCGCTTCGCGGGGCTCGAGATCCCGGTGCTACTGTTGACCGGCTCCGAGACCCCGCCCGAGATGTTCGTCACCGACGCGCTGGCCGAAGTCCTGCCGGACGTGCGGCGCGCCCAGTTCGAAGGAGAGGGCCACGAGGCGATGAACACCGCGCCGGACAGGTTTCTGGAGGCGGTGGTGGGCTTTCTCGAAAAAGAGGCACGATAGGCCATGCCCGCCTCGGCACGTTCTGGCCGACGGCGGAAGACCCATCGAACGGCGTCCCCCGCTCATGCGTTTATCTCGCAAGCAGGCACGAGGCGCGTCCGGCGCCCGTGCTGCGATCCCGCATCGGAGGAAGACGAGATGAGCGAGCATGATGACAAGGCCAAAGGCGCGATGAACAAGGCCGCCGGCGCCGCCAAGGACAAGCTCGGCGACGCGACCGGCGACAAGGATCTGCAGAACGAAGGCAAGGCCCAGAAGCTCAAGGGCCATGGCCAGGACATGAAGGGCGAGGCCAAGCGCGCCCTCAAGGACTGAGACCACTCCAGATTGGCAAAAGCGAAGGCCGCCCGATGGGCGGCCTTCTCATGTCGGGATTGTTCCGGCAGCAGTCGGAGCTGCCCTTTGGTATCAAGGAGCCCGTCGCGAGGCGGCCGTAAGGGGTCGGGGACCGCGCGATTGCCGCTTCACTCGGCCGGGCACTCCACCGCCGCGGCCACCCGTCGGGGCGCTTTCGACCGCTGCAGGTCCCACCAGGCAAAGGCGAAGTAGATCCCGGTGCACCAGATCGTCAGGCTGTAGAAGAGTTCCCGGTTCGCGTAATAGGTGTCGAGATCCGGGCTGTTGAACAGCACCCGCCACGCCAGCGCCGCCGGGATGAGAAGCCCGACCACGATCCAGACCGCGCGGATGAGCTTGGTCAGGACGGTGCTGTCCTTGGCCGGCTCGATCGCCTCGCGCGCCGCCAACTCCTGATGGTGGTCTTTCACCGCCTGATCGAAAGCCGCGAGCCGTTCCTCGGCCTCCGGCCACTCCTTATCCGCCCCGGCGCGCTTGGCCAGCCAGCTGTAGAGCAGGATCGAGAGGATCCAGGTCGGCACGAAGAGGTAATAGAAGGGGAAGAGGTCGATCAGGTTCAGGCCGAAGCCGAAGACCAGCGCCACCGCCCAGGTGACGATCGCCGGGACGTTCTGATGCGCTCCACGCAGCTTGTGCCAGTAGGTCTTCATCCCCATCCGCGGGAACAGGTGCTGCTCGGCGAAGACGATGCCGCCGACCGGCACCAGCAGCAGGCCGGCATAGGTCAGGAGCGGCAGGAAGCTGCGATAGATGATCGGGAAGCAGCTGCCCACCACCACCACGGCCCCGACGATCAACGTCACCTTGGTGCGCGAGGTGTTCGGAAACACCGCCTGTGCGGCGAGGCCCGCGCGGTAGAGGTTGGAGTTCGCCGTGGTCCACCCCGCGACGATGACGATGACGAAGCCGCTGGCGCCGAGTGCGAGATAGGCCACGTCGCCCGGCGAGACGACGGCGATCGAGGTCTGCATGAAGGCCGCGGTGGCCGCGCCCATCAGCGCTGCAGAGATCCACGCGACGTAGTGGCCGAACATCATGCCGGTCGCCGTGCACAAGCCGTAGCGGGTCTTGCGGGCATAGCGCAGCAGCGCCATGTCGATCAGCCCGAAATGGGCGAAGGTGTTGGCGGCCCACGCGAAACCGATGACCTCCCAGATGCCGATCCCGGGCTCGCCCGCGGCATTGGTGCCGGTGAACACCGTCGCGCCCGCGAGATCCACGAAGGCCCGGAAGCTGTCGAGCGTGGTCTGACCGGTCAGCGACTCGTTCAGCGCCGGGAGCAGGGCCATCCCGCCCGCGGTGAACATCACCATCAGCCAGGGCGCACAGATCGAGGCGAACTCGCTGAGCACGTTGAAGCCGTAATAGGCCACGAGCACGGCGATCACGCTGGCCGAGGCGGCGATCAGCACGAAGGCCGGACTCGTCGGATAAGGCATCAGCTGCGGCGGCACCCCGAACAGCACCCGCAGCGCGGTGGCCGAGACCGTGATCATCGCTGCCGAGATGACGACGAAGATCAGCACGTTCGCGCCATTGTAGAGCCGTGAGAACAGCTCGCCCATGTTCTGTTCGAGATAGGTGTAGAGGCTCAGCCGGGTCTTCACGGCGATCGGCGCGGTGATCAGCCAGAAGCTCAGCACCGCGAGCATGTTGCCGATCAGCAGGCCGATCAGGATGTCGTGGATCGTGGCGCCGAGCGCCACGAAGGCCGCGCCGATCACGAATTCGGTCGCCGCCACATGTTCCGCCGCATAAAGGCCGAGGAAGTGCCTCGGCCCGTGCAGTCGGTGCCGCGGCACCGGTAGCTGTTCGTCGTCCATCCCCGCAATGGCGTGGCGCAGCTCGCCTGTAATCTCAGCCATGTCACCCGTTCTTTTCTGCTTGACCCGCTAATTCCGGCGCCTTCTAGCGGCTGGACAGCACATGCACCAGCGGTTGTGGCCGGGGTCGAAGCCCCTTGTTTAAAAGGAAGGCAATTGCCCAAATCCTGTGCATGTCGTTGGGGCAAGCTGACGCAGCCAAGAAGCGATGCGCGCCGCTTTCGTGTTCCCCGCCTCGGTGATGCCATGAAGCGGTCTTGGCGGCTTCGGGGTCGCCGACCCCTGTCGTGCCCGCAAGAGGGTGCCCCAACGTCGGGCTGGGTGCCTGCTCGTCCTCCACGCTGGCCATTTGGGGCTTATTGCCGTGTAGGCGCAACTCCCCCTCAAGTTGCAGCACACAAAGGCACCGGCCGGGCTGGCAGACTTCCAGCCTTTCAGTCCGATGCCATCTCGAGCGCCGCGCTGAAGTTCGGCCGGATCAGGAACTTGCAGGCCGGCAGCAAAGCCGAACCGTTCCTGCTCCCCGATACCGAACCTGTGGCTCGGCATTTGGCACCCCTCAAGTCATCGACGCACCGGCCCCGCCGGCAATCTGCGCTATTGCGCAGGAAAGGAGGCCGGCGCGCCCTGCTTCCGAAAAGCCCGGGCACCTAGCACCCGGCGGCGATCCGGGCAGCTGCGGGAATCACCCTCCGGGGCCTGCCGCCACCACCGCGCGAACGAAGGATAAAACCTGGCTATCCTTGGCCGAACCCAAGGCAAATGTGGCAGCTCTGGGGCAATACTAAAGAATAGGTAGATGCCTGCTATTGTGACGCCACGAAACGAGCAACGCTCATGTTTTTGGCTTCCCACTATCCTTGACCTCCCCTGACCGGGACGACCTTATCGGTTCATGGCTGCTGAAAGTGGTCCTCGGGAGCTCGACAGGGCTCCGCAACTCTCTCGCGCGGCGGGTCGATTTTTCGGCCTCCCGGCCTTCAGGACAGGCGGAAAGGTCCAGATGAGAATTCCCTCCCTCGAATAGGGGCAAAACGCGCCCCCTGCCGCCGCCCTCCCTTCACAGCCCCACGACCCTCACCCCCGGCGCGCGCGCCGCAGGAGACCTATTGCCATGGCCCAACCACATCGCCCCAATCGCCCCGCCATGGGCCGGACCCGCAAATCCTTCGGTATTGCCGCGATCCTTCTGGCCTTCTGGGTGCCCGGGGCGATGGCTCAGAAGGCGCAGATCGTCTCCGTGCCCTTTCCGGAGGGTTTCATCGGCGATGTCGGAACCAGCAAGAACAAGACCGATAACATCAAGAACTTCTCGACGCTCGACGTGGACGTCGCCTATTTCCGGCAGGTCTCGGACACGGGGATCTATACTGCGCAGGGCAACGACATCCCAGGCGTGATGCGGATCATCACCACATCAGGGGAGGTGATCGACGTCGAAGGTGCGATCAACTGGCGCGAGACGGCAAAAAATCAGCTGCACCATTTCGGCTTCATCCCCTCCCCAGGCTCGCCCTCCTACACGCTGACCTATAGCGGTGGCACTTACGTACTGCGCTCGGAAACCGATACCGACAAAGGCAGCAACTACGGCCTGCGCACGGTCGGCTCGGACCTGGTCCACGCTGACGGCGCCGATGTCAGCGGCAACGCGGCGAACGGCCTACTCGACGACCTCAACGCCTATCTGCAGGATGTCCGGGCCAACTCCGCCAAGATCACCGCTCCGGACAGCAGCACTGGCAACGTCTACGAGGCCACTCTGGCCGACAACGAGCAGGCACTGGGAACCTGGACCGCCGACCGTGACGTCGCATGGGCCATCGTCGGCGGCGCCGACGAGAGCAAGTTCTCGATCGACCGAGCGGGCGCCCTTCGCCTTCTTGCCCCGCAGACCGCTGCCAGCCCGAACGATGCGAATGGCGACAGCACCTATGAAGTGGTGATCCAGGCCACCGACGCGCAGAACTACGCCAGCACCCAGACGATCTATGCCACCGTCGGCAGCACCGACACCACCGCTCCGGTCCTGACCGGCCCGGACGGCCAGACCGGCGCCACCGCCACGGTCGCCATCGCCGAGAACACCACCGCCGTCGGCATCTATGCCGCCGACGAGAGCGTCACCTGGACGCTCGACGGCGCCGACGCCGCCAAGTTCGCGATCGCCGCCGACGGCAGCCTCGCCTTCCGCGACGCGCCGGACTTCGAGGCCAATGGCAGCGCCGCCGGCGACAACGCGTACAAGATCACCGTGACCGGCACCGACGCCGCCGGCAACGCCGCCCGCCAGGACCTCACCGTCAATGTCGGTGATGTCGACGAGGCGGCACCGGTGCTGACCGGCCCGGACAGCCAGACCGGCGCCACCGCCACGGTCACCGTCGCCGAGAACACCACCGCCGTCGGCACCTATGCCGCCGATGAAAGCGTCACCTGGACGCTGACCGGCCCCGACGCCGCGAAGTTCGCGATCGGCGCCGACGGCAGCCTCGCCTTCAAGGCCGCCCCGGACTTCGAGGCCAAGGCCAGCGCCGCCGGCGACAACGCCTACAAGCTCACCGTGATCGGCACCGATGCCGCCGGCAACGCCACCCGCCAGGAGCTTACCGTCAACGTCGGCGATGTCGACGAGACCCCGGCCGACACCACCGCTCCGGTGCTGACCGGCCCGGACAGCCAGACCGGCGCCACCGCCACGGTCGCCGTCGCCGAGAACAGCACCGCCGTCGGCACCTATGCCGCCGACGAGAGCGTCAGCTGGACGCTCGACGGCGCCGACGCCGCCAAGTTCGCGATCGCCGCCGACGGCAGCCTCGCCTTCCGCGACGCCCCGGACTTCGAGGCCAAGGCCAGCGCCGCCGGCGACAACGCCTACAAGCTCACCGTGACCGGCACCGACGCCGCCGGCAACGCCGCCCGCCAGGACCTCACCGTCAACGTCAGCGATGTCGACGAGACCCCGGCCGACACCACCGCTCCGGTGCTGACCGGCCCGGATAGCCAGACCGGCGCCACCGCCATGGTCGCCGTCGCCGAGAACACCACCGCCGTCGGCACCTATGCCGCCGACGAGAGCGTCACCTGGATGCTGACCGGCGCCGACGCCGGAAAGTTCGCGATCGGCAGCGATGGCAGCCTCGCCTTCAAGGCCGCGCCGGACTTCGAGGCCAATGGCAGCGCCGCCGGCGACAACGCCTACAAACTCACCGTGGTCGGCACCGACGCCGCCGGCAACGAGAGCCGCCAGGACCTCACCGTCAACGTCAGCGATGTCGACGAGGCGGCCCCTGTGCTGACCGGCCCGGATAGCCAGACCGGCGCCACCACCACGGTCACCATCGCCGAGAACACCACCGCCGTCGGCACCTATGCCGCCGACGAGAGCGTCAGCTGGACGCTGACCGGTGCCGACGCCGCGAAGTTCGCGATCGCCGCCGACGGCAGCCTCGCCTTCCGCAGCGCGCCGGACTTCGAGGCCAAGGCCAGCACCGCCGGCGACAATGCCTACAAGCTCACCGTGACCGGCACCGATGCCGCCGGCAACGCCGCCCGCCAAGAGCTCACCGTCAACGTCGGCGACGTCGACGAGACTCCGGCCGACACCACTGCCCCGGTCCTGACCGGCCCGGACGGCCATACCGGCGCCACCGCCACGGTCGCCATCGCCGAGAACAGCACCGCCGTCGGCACCTACGCCGCCGACGAGAGCGTCAGCTGGACGCTCGACGGCGCCGACGCCGCGAAGTTCGCGATCACCGCCGACGGCAGCCTCGCCTTCCGCGACGCCCCGGACTTCGAGGCCAAGGCCAGCGCCACCGGCGACAACGCCTACAAACTCACCGTGATCGGCACCGATGCCGCCGGCAACGAAAGCCGCCAGGACCTCACCGTCAACGTCGGCAATGTCGACGAGACCCCGGCCGACACCACCGCTCCGGCCCTCACTGGCCCGGATAGCCAGACCGGCGCCACCGCCACGGTCGCCATCGCCGAGAACACCACCACCGTCGGCACCTATGCCGCCGACGAGAGCGTCACCTGGACGCTGAACGGCGCCGACGCTGCGAAGTTCGCGATCGGCACCGACGGCAGCCTCGCCTTCAAGGCCGCGCCGGACTTCGAGGCCAATGGCAGCGCCGCCGGCGACAACGCCTACAAACTCACCGTGACCGGTACCGACGCGGCCGGCAACGCCGCCCGACAGGAGCTCACCGTCAATGTCGGCGATATCGACGAGGCGGCCCCGGTGCTGACCGGCCCGGACGGCCAGAATGGTGCCACCGCCACGGTTGCCATCGCCGAGAACACCACCGCCGTCGCCGCCTACACCGCCGACGAGAGCGTCGACTGGACGCTGACCGGCGCCGACGCCGCCAAGTTCGCGATCGTCGCCGACGGCAGCCTCGCCTTCAAGGCCGCGCCGGACTTCGAGGCCAATGGCAGCGCCGCCGGCGACAACGCCTACAAGCTCACCGTGGCCGGCACCGACGCCGCCGGCAACGAAAGCCGCCAGGAGCTCACCGTCAACGTCGGTGATGTCGACGAGGCGGCCCCGGTCCTGACCGGCCCGGACAGCCAGACCGGCGCCACCGCCACGGTTACCGTCGCCGAGAACACCCCCGCCGTCGGCATCTACGCCGCCGACGAGAGCGTCAGCTGGACGCTGACCGGCGCCGACGCTGCCAAGTTCGCGATCGGCACCGACGGCCGCCTCGCCTTCAAGGCCGCGCCGGACTTCGAGGCCAATGGCAGCGCCGCCGGCGACAACGCCTACAAACTCACCGTGACCGGCACCGACGCCGCCGGCAACGAAAGCCGCCAGGAGCTCACCGTCAACGTCGGTGATGTGCATGAGACGTTGGCTCTTGCGGCGGGCGGTCCGGTTTCGTTGCGTGCGGATGGGCGGGACGGCGCGAGCGGGCTGGACGGCCTGCTGCAGGCAGCGCGGATCGACGGGCGGGCCGCGCGGAGCGGTGAACTGCGCTTTGCGCTGCGCGAAGGCGTGGCGACGGCGAATGGCCGTATCGCGCTCGATGCTCACGGCTTGGTCACAGTTGCAGCCGGGACGCCGGCAGGGCGCTACCCCCTGCCCTACCGCTTCTGCGAGGTGGCCGATCCCGACAACTGCATCGATGGCACGGCCGAGATCGTGATCGCGGCAGCCCGGCTGACGCTCACCGACGACGCCCCCGCTGCACCGCTCCAGGGACGTGATGGCGGCAAGGTCGCGGCCGTTCTCGCCAACGACCGGATCGGTGGCGCCCCCGCCAAGGCCGAGGACCTGAAGCTGGGCCTGGTCGCCTCGCCGCTGAAGGGGCTGAGCCTCGACGCGGCCGGCGTGCTTCGCCTGGCGGCCGGGACGGCGGCCGGCGATTACGCGGTCACCTACCGCGCCTGCGAAGCGCTGAACCCCGGCAACTGCGCCCAGGCGGTGGTCCGCTTTGCCGTCGCAGCGGCCGAGGTCACCGCCGGCAGCGATGATTTCAGCGACCGGCCGATCTATGGCGTGTCGGGCGGGCGCACCGTCTCGGTGATCGGCAATGACCGCCTCGGCGGCGCGCCGGTGGTTGCCTCCGACGCGGTGTTCTCGATCACCGACGACGCCGGCCTCCCCGGTCTCGGCATCGACGCCGAGGGGCGGATCACCGTGCCGCGCTTTTCCGTGCCGGGGCTATATGATGTCGGCTACGGCGTGTGCGAGGCCCTCAACCCGGCGAACTGCATCGAGGGTCGGGCGCGGATCCGCATCGCGCCGATCGCCAGCGTCGCCGGGACGGTGTTCGACGATATCGACCATGACGGCCGCTTCGACCCCGGCCGGGATCGCGGTGTCGGCGCGGGCTACCGCGTGAGAGTGGTCGATGCCGAGGGTAGCCCGCAGCCGATCTTCGATGCCGATGGGGAGGCGGTCGAGTTCGTCACCACCGATGCGGACGGCAGCTACAAGCTCTTCGTCGACTCCGGTTCGGGCTACCGCGTGGTGATGAACAACCCCGCGGGCGATCCGCTCGGCGGCTTCGGCATCGGCGATCTCGAACCGGGTGAGGCGCTCGAGCAGCAGAACCTGGCGATCGATCCCTCGGGCGTGATCTACGACTCGGTCACCCGGGCACCGATTGCCGGTGTCACGGTGCGGTTGGTCGACACCGCCGGCGCACCGCTGCCGCGCCGCTGCCTCGTCGACCCGGCCCAGCAGGCGCAGGTCACCGGCGCGGACGGCTTCTACCGCTTCGACCTCGTGCCCGACGCGGCGCCGCAATGCCCGATCACCGAGACCGAGTACCGGATCGCCATGGATCTGCCCGGCGGCTTCCATGCCGGCGCCTCGACGCGGATTCCCGCGGCCTCGGAGGCGCCTTTCGACGCCACCGCCTGCGCCGGCGACCCGATCCCGGGCGGCGATTGCGAGATCAGCGCCTCGTTCAACCCGCCGGCGGCGGGTGAGGCGGCACGCTATTTCATGAGCTTCCTGCTCGAGCCCGGCGATCCGAACGTGGTCAACAACCACATCGCCGTCGATGCCGCGCTGGGGGACCCGGCGCTCGACTTCGCGGCGCTGTCGGAAGAGGCCACGCGCGGCACGGCGCTGCCGTTCCGGATCGTGGCGCGTGAGGTCGAATACGACCGGATCGACATCGAGGACCTGTTGCCGGAAGGCTTCGTCTACAGCGAGGGATCGGCACGGGTGAACGGCCGGGCGCAGGAGCCCGAGATCGACGGGCGGCTGCTGCGCTTCGCCGGGCTGACCCCGGATGCCGATGGCGAGATCGAGATCACCCTCTCGATCGTCGCGGCGGGCGGGATCGGCGACGGCCGGCACGTCTCCATGGCGGTGCTGCGCGATCCCGATGACGGCTCCGTACTGGCCCGCGCCAAGGCCGCCCTCATCCTCGTGCCCGAACGGGTGTTCGACTGCGCCGACGTCGTCGGCCGGGTGTTCGCGGATCGCGACGGCGACGGCCATGCCGATGCGGACGAGCCGGGTCTCGGCGGCATGGTGCTGCGCGCGCCGGGCGGCGAGACGGTGCTCACCGACGCGCATGGTCGTTTCTCGGTGCCCTGCGCGATGCTGCCCCGGGCCGGTATCGGTTCGAACATGCAGCTCAAGCTCGACGAGCGCGCCCTGCCCGAGGGCTGGATCCCCAGCACTCCGAACCCGCAGGTGACCCGGCTGACCCGGGGCAAGATGGCGCGGATGGATTTCGGCGTGCAGCCCGGCCGCAAGGCGGTGCTGCAGCTGACCGACGCCGCCTTCGGCCCGGACGGGCAGCTGCGCCCCGAATGGCAGGACGGCATGCGCGAGCTGATCGCCGCGCTGGCCGAGGGGCCGACCCGGCTCGGGCTGGTCTATCTCGACCCCGCCCGGACCGAGATCGCCCGCGCCCGCCTCGACGCCATCTCCGACGCCATCTCGCGTCACCACGCCAGCGGCGCGAGCCGCCAGCCGCTGGTCCTCGAAACCCTGATCCGTGGAGACGCCCGGTGACCCGCAACAACTTTCTCGCCGCCACCGCGCTCGGAGTCACCCTCGCCGTCAGCGGCCAGTCGCTGGCTGCCCGCGCCGATGGATCCGCCTTCGTCATCGAGGGGCTGCCGGCCGTGCCCGGCGCGGTGGCCGAGGCTACCGCCCCCGACGCCTTCGCCTTCGAGATCCGCGCCCCTGGCCGTCCCTCGGCCCGCCCCGCGCCGCGGCCCGTGACGCTCGATCCCGAGGCGTCGTCCCCTGCCCTCATCGAGGCTGCGTCTCTCCCCGTGCCGGAGCCCGTCGCCCCGGCCGGGCCGCGACTCGCTGGCTTGGGCGCGGTGACGCCCGAGGCGCAGGCGGCGCGACCGCTCTGGACCCGGACCGGCATGCTCGATCTGACCTTTGGGCGCGATCTCGACGAGGGCACCGGCTGGAGCGAAGGCCGGGCCGCCTTCTTTGCCCAGGGACCGGTCGGAGATGGCTGGACGCTGACCGCCTCGGCCGACAGTGGCGGACGGCCGCTCGACGAGCTGCTCGACGGGCTGACCGGCACCGAGCGGCGCGACGCGCTGGCCCGGCTGCGCGCCGCACCGGGTGCGCCCGATTTCGGCGATGGCAGCGCGCTGCTGCATCCCGGCGGCCGCGACGGTCGGCTGTTCGCCCGGATCGCCCGCGACGACAGCCACCTGACCTTTGGCCAGTCCCGCGTCAGCCTTGCCGATGGCGACCTGATCCGGGCCGAGCGCAGCATCTACGGGTTGAGCGGCCGCCATGCGACCGAGACCGGCAGCGTCGAGGGTTTCGCCTCGCGCGAGGACGCGCTGCCCGAAACCGACCTGTTCGACGCCACCGGTGGCGCTTCCTATCGCCTCGCGCATCGCGACGTGCTGCCCGGCACCGTGCAGCTCAGCGTCGAGCGGCGCGACGAGACCGGCCGGCTGATCGAGCGGCGGCCGCTGGTCGAAGGGCTCGACTATAGCGTCAACCACGCCCAGGGCCACGTGCTGCTCGGCCGGCCACTGATGGGCCAGGTCGGCCGCGCGCTGTTCTCGGATGAAAGCGACGAGATCACCCTGCGCGCCGATTACGCCCGCCCGGCCGACGGCATTGACGATCTCTCGACCGGGCTGCGGGCGCGCCAGGAGATCGGCGGCGGGCTGAGCGTCGGGGCGACCGCGCTCGACGAGGAGACCGGCGATGCGCGGATGCGCGTGGCCGGGGTCGACGCCACGCTCGAGGCGGCACCGGGTCTGCGCCTCACGGCCGAGTTGGCGCGCTCGGAAGGGTCGGGCCGCGCCTTCAACCGTTCCTCCGATGGCGGGCTGAGCTTTTCGACGGAGGCGTCCGGCGCGCCGGGCCCCGAAGCCACCGCTTGGTCGCTCGGCGCCGAGGCCGATCTCGCCCCGCTGGCCGGGACCGAGGGCACGGCCAGCGCCTGGGTCGAGCAGCGTGAAGCCGGCTTCGCAGGAACCGGCGCCGCCGAGCCCGAAACGCTCACCCGTGCCGGGGCGGAGGTCGAGGTCGCGGTGACGGAGGCCACGCGGCTCGGCTTCGGCGCCGAGAGCGTCGAGCGCGGCACAGAGCGCCGCCGCGAACTGCGGCTCGATCTGGCGCAGCGCATCGATCCGGCCACCGAATTGCGCCTCGGCCTCGAACGCGAGACGCTGTCGGGCGGCGGCCAAAATGGCGCGCGCAGCGACGCCGCGCTGCGGGTTGAGCGCCGCATGGCTGGCGCGACCGCCCATCTCTTCGCCGAGGGAACGCTGGCGGCCGAGGGGGATCTCGACCGCTATCACCGCTACGGGGCGGGCCTGTCGGGCGCGCTCACCGACCGGCTCAGCGCCGAGGCGGAGCTGGGCTTCGGCAGCGCCGGCACCGGGCTCGAGGCCGGGCTGAGCTATGCTCGCGACGACGGCGAGGTCTATCTGCGCCACCGCATCGTCGGCGATGCGACCGACGAGATCGCGGGCCACGGGCTGGTGCTGGGTCAGCGCCGCGACATAGGCGACGACTGGTCGATCTTTGCCGAGCAGGACCTGCTGCTCGGCGGGGCCGGCAACGGCCACGGTCAGAGCTACGGGCTGACCTGGGCGCCGGACGGGTTCAGCCTCGATCTCGCCGCCACCATCGACGCCGAGACCGAGGGCGGCACCCGCCGCACGCTGAGCTTCGGCGCCGCGGTCGAGCGCCCGCAAGGGGCGGCGCGTGCCCGGATCGAGCTGCACGAGATCGACGTGCCTGGCGAGAACGGCAACGGCGTGCTGATCGCGGCGCGCAGTCGGCAGCTGACCGACGATCTCGGCGGCACGCTGCGCGCCCGGGTGGAATACGCGCATGAGCGTCGCGCCGGCCAGGCCGACGGTGAATATGCCGAGGCCGGGCTGTCCTACGCGCTGCGGCCGGTCATGGATGATGATCTCATCATGGTCCTGTCCTACGACATGCGCGCCGATCTCGATCGCGGCGCGGTCGGCGCCGCCGACAGCGGCGCGCCGCTGCAGCGCAGCCATGTCGTCTCGGCCGATCTCGACTACCGGCTCGGCCCCAACCTCTCGGTCGGCGCGAAATACGGCGTCCGGCTGGGCGAGATGGCGACCGACCGGGCGCAGCCGGACTGGCAGGATTCCACGGCGCATGTCTTCGTGCTGCGCGGCGAGTGGAGCTTCGCCGCGAACTGGGACCTGCTGCTGGAGTACCGCGCGCTCTACCAGCCTGAGACCGAGGCCCTCGATCACGGCGTGCTCGCGGCGCCCTATTACCGGATCAGCGACAACGCCCGGATCGGCGCGGGCTACGATTTCGGCAGCTTCTCGAGCGATCTGACCGAACTCGACCACAGCCGCGGCGTGTTCGTAAACGCCATCTGGAGCTTCTGATGGACCCGCCCACCCCCGTCATCGCGGGGGTGGGCATCTGCATGAGCGAGCGTTCGCGAATGGTGGGCCGTCGCAATAGGGCCTGTAATCAGGTCGACGTCCCGCCTGCATTTCCTCTTCAGCTCAACGGAAAGCCGAGCCGCGTGACGAGATCGATCCAGCGGCGCCGCCATCCGCCCTTGCGGTCGACGGTGTCGAGCGCGTGCAGGGTCAGGCGGGCGCCGAGATAGCGAAAGGGTTCGGGCGGGATCGGGGCGGGCATCGTGCGCGCGAATTCGAGGTCGAGATCCGGATCGTCACGCCCGTCGAGCCTGGCCAGCCCGATCCGCGCCCCGAACCGGCTCGCCGAGACGCCGAAACCCGAATAGCCGCCCGCATACAGGCCCTTGCCGCCGTAATAGCTCTGGAAATGCACCGCCATGCGGGTGGTCAGCGCGATCGGCCCACTCCAGGCATGGGTGAAGCGAATGTCGTCGAGCTGCGGAAACGTCGTGAAGAACGCCTCTGCCAGCCCCTCATAGGGGGCGGGTTCGCGATCCGCTCGGGGGTCGCGCGGCGCGTTCATGTAATAGCCGAGCCGCCCGCCGAACAGGATCCGGTTGTCGCGCGTCAGCCGCATGTAGTTGAGCTGCGTGCGGGTGTCGTAGACCCCTTGCCGGTTGCCCCAGCCGATGCGCGACATCTGCTCGGGCGAGAGCGGTTCGGTCATCAGGATCCGGTCGCGCAGCATCGCCACCCGCGACCGGATCCGGGGGTGACCGGCGGCGAAGGCATTGGTCGCGAAGAGCGCCCGTCGCGCCTCGATCACGCCCTCCCCCGCCTGAAGGCGCAGCCTCGCGCCGAGATCCGCGACCCGGCCCATCGGGCTGTGCTCGTAGATCCGCACGCCCAGCGCGCGCGCCGCGCGCTTGAGCCCCCAGGCCAGCTTGGCGGGGTGAACCGTGCCGCTGTCGCGCTTGCTCCAGAGCCCGCCCGAGAAGATCGGTGACCGCAGATGCCCCCTGAGTGCGGTTTCGTCGAGCAACTCCACCTCGTGGCCATGCGCCCTGTGGAGGTCATATTCCTCCCGCAGCACCGGCAGCCCCTCGGGCCCGACGGCGACCGTCAACTCGCCATTCCATTCCTGGTCGCAGTCGATCCCATGCTCCGCGATGGT
>Ga0208794_1000288_pt1 | contig 37620 bp, 35 predicted proteins | sample 32_taG_FD_184106 | JGI IMG/M metagenome (GOLD analysis project Ga0208794, IMG submission 184106) | Marine viral communities from the Gulf of Mexico - 32_GoM_OMZ_CsCl metaG (SPAdes) (version 2) | ecosystem: Environmental > Aquatic > Marine > Oceanic | place: Atlantic Ocean: Gulf of Mexico... | reverse complement strand
TTGCTTCGAATGCGAAACGAAGTCAGTTTTCCGAGATGCTTCAACATTTGGTAAAGTCAAAATTGAAAGCTCAATTCGGCAGATTTTGCTCGCGGAAGTGGGTTCGGAAAATCAAACAGTGAGCTAGCAACCTTTGAGGTTGCCACCTGTAATCAAAGAGGTTTTTCGCCCCGTTTGCGTGTGACCGAGTGCAAATTTCTATCTGGCCTTCAAGAACGGCATTTTGAAAAGCTGCGGCCAGAGACGAAGGTCAGCGGATGAGGTCCAAATCTGAAATGCAAGCTTCTTGCGCAGCACAGCCCGGCCCGTAGCGTGGGCCCGGTGAACCTGAATTACATCCTTCACCAAATCAAACCCGCCCATGGCAATCTCTGACATGACCATCCCACTTTATGAATCAAGACAAACCCACCCTGGCGTATTGATTTCGTCGGGGGGCGGTCACATCTTGAGTTTCCTCCGCTGCGACGCCTCAATTTTTTGAGTGGGCAAAGTCGCGATAGGCTGTGACAAGGCGGCGCCCGATCCGACCGACACCGATGTCCCGTTGGCCGATCCGGTTGCAGGGATAGACCCGCGCGTGGTTGCCCGAGGATATGATCTCCTCCGCCTGCATCAGCTCTGCCGGACCGATTGTACGTTCGATGGTCTCGATCCCCATGTCTTTGAGCAAGAGCATGACGCGGCGGCGGGTGATGCCGGGCAGCAGCATTCCGTTCGCAACTGGCGTGTGAACCGCCCCGTCCTTCACAATGAAGATGTTCTGCATGGTGAACTCGGCGACATTCCCGATAGCGTCGAGCATCACCGCGTTGTTAAAACCGGCCTTCCGTGCCGCCGTCCAAGCGAGGGTCGCCTGCGGATAGAGGCACGAGGCCTTGGCCCCCGTCGGGGCGGTCTCGGGGGAGGGTTTGCGGAAATCGGATATCTGTGCGGAAAAGCCGGGTTCGACATCCGGCATCGGCATCGGTTGGATAACCAGCGCAAACCGTGTCGTACCGGGGTCGATCGGCCCGAAACCTTCCTCGATCCAGAACATCGGCCGGATGTAGAGTGTTTCGTTGCCATCGAACCGGTTGGCGCCGTCCCGCGCGAGCCCTTCGATCTCTTCGGGCGTGATCTCGGGCGTCATACCCATGATCAGCGCTGATCGGACCACCCGTTCGCAATGCAGCGCCAGATCCGGGAAGACGCCCTCATAGCGGCGGGCGCCGTCGAAGACCGTATGGGCCAGCCAGGCCGAATGGGTGGTAGCCGACATCAATTGCGCCGGGCCCTTCCGCCAGTCGCCGTTAAAATAACTCCATGCTGTAGATGACATGTTTACCTCAATAATTTCAGGGATCCGGTCAGCGATTTCACGACCTTGGACGGTCCACACAACCCGATCCCGTCGAGCGTTTCCTGCATTAGATCCCGACCAGGGAAGGCGGCCTCATATTCGCTGAAGTGGTTCATTTGCCGGGCGAATTCAGGAAACACGACGATGTCGAGATCGGCCTGCGTTGTCGCGCGCGTCAGCAGAGTCCGGATCTGTTCGGGGTCGGCTTGCAGAATTGGGACCGGCCTGTCGGCGCTAATGCTAATGCGGAGGCCAGTTCTGTCGGCCAAATCGATGCGGCCCAGTCCAGGTTGTCGCGCACCGATGCCGACGGAGATGGTCGCGACCGTGTTGGCGAGAAGGCCTGGTGGCAAGCAGGGGTTGACGATCACCGCGAGCCTGAGATCGCCATCGCCACGAAGCGGGTCGAGAACGGAGCCGGTCAAAACCCGGCCTCTTCTGCACCGGTCACGGTAAGCGCCGCCTCACAGGTTGTCGCAGCAAAGCATGAGTGGACCGGCAGGTCGCCAATTTCGTCCATTGGAGAGACCAGAAGCCTGAGCGTTCCCTCTGCCGCATGGATCGGTCCGACGACCCGTGCAGATAGTGACTGTCTGACAAGACGAATGTCCCCAGAGGTGGGGGTGCCGGTGATGGAGGGTGCGCCGACCAGTCCGAAAGTCGGTGTTCCCAGAAAGCCGATCGGCTCGGCGCTTTCGGTCGATCCAGTCCATTCGGCTTCGATCAACCGGCGGTCCTTTACTGCGACAGTAGCGCCCAGCCTCGTCCCTGATCCCTGTCGACCCGCGGCTGGATGTTCGAGGTCATAAGACCGCCCGATCCGGATCGCGCCGAGCTTCTTGGGAAACCCCTGCATATGGCCGCGGACCATCGAGATGTCTTGGTCGACGAAGATGAACGAACAGAAAAGCCGGGCCTCGCCTTGATCGGACAGCGCTTCGATCAGCAGAAAGAACTCGTTGTATTGCGAATAGGCTGGATCCAGCAGTTCGGAGCCGTCCGTGGTGGCCTGCCATTCGCAGAAATGGCCGAAAACGCGGCCGGACGCGCGGCCGAACCCAGAGGGCAAGAAGCGTTGCGCTACTTCCGCTTCGGTCCGGGCTCCGATTGAGACAATCCGGCCGGCGTAGTGCCATGGCGGCGACGGGACGAGGGCGGAACGTCCTTGAGGTGTGTATGGGCCGGTAAAGCCTTGAAGCATCGTGTTTCTCCTTTTCGCTAAACTTGCCACCCGCCACTTGGAGATACTTGCCTGATTTTTATGATTTTACTTGAAGAATGGGTGGGATTTGCCTATATGAATCCCAAAATGGGCAAGATCTTCCGCAACAGTGGGAGAAAAGTATGAGTTCTGCCGAATCACCGCGACACGGGATACTTGATCCTTCGGATCGAAGGATATTGCGAGAGCTTCAACGCGACGGGCGGATCAATAACAATGAACTCGCCGAGCGGACGGGTATGTCGTCATCTCCTTGCTGGCGCCGCACCCGCAGGCTAGAGGAAACTGGCATTATTGCAGGTTACAGCGCAAACCTTGACCGCAGGAAGATCGGGCTGGGCGTTTTGGTCTATGTGAGCGTACAGATCGACACCCATGGTGAAAGCGACGCGGCCGCATTTGAGAAGGCAATCATCGATCTGGACGAGATCGTGACCTGCCATTCGGTGGGTGGCGGCTCAGATTTTATTCTGTTAGTCGCCTGTCGGGATTTGGACGCCTATGTGTCCGTCGTCAGGGATTTTGGGACAGATTGCGGCCTGAGCTAAGAGAGGATCTGGCTCATCTGGTTGTGGTGATTATGCGGCGGATTTGCGGTGAAGCAAGCGTCGCGTTTCGATGGTCTTTCGTTTGATCCTTTCTCGTTGTTGCAGGATGGTCTGGCCGCGTCCGAAGTAGACATCGGCCGGGGTGAGGTTTTGCAGGCTCTCGTGATAGCGTCGATGGTTGTATTGATCGACAAAGGCATCGATCTGCTGCCTGAGATCACCGGGCAGGTAGTAGTTTTCCAGCAAGATGCGGTTCTTCAAGGTCTGGTGCCATCGCTCGATCTTCCCCTGAGTTTGCGGGTGATACGGAGCGCCGCGAACATGATCCATCTGTCGATCCTCCAGCCAATCGGCCAACTCGCCCGAGATGTAACTCGACCCGTTGTCACTGAGCAGGCGCGGCTTGTGCAGAACCGTCGCCTGATCACAACCCGAAGCCTGTAGCGCCAAGTCGAGCGTGTCGGTCACGTCGCCCGACTTCATCGTCGTGCAGAGCTTCCATGCGATGATGTAGCGACTGAAGTCGTCGAGGATCGTCGAGAGATAGAACCACCCCCAGCCGATGACCTTCAGGTAAGTGAAGTCGGTCTGCCAGAGCTGGTTCGGTCGCGTGGTTTTGTCGTGGAACTCATCTGCTGCTGACAGAACCACATAGGCCGGACTGGTGATCAGGTCGTAGGACCTGAGGATGCGATAGACCGAAGCCTCTGATACAAAATACTTTTCCGTATCAGTGAACTGCACGGCCAACTCGCGCGGCGACAGCTCGCTTTCCTTCAAGGCCAGGTCCTTGATCCTCTCGCGCACCGGCTCTGGAATGCGGTTCCAGACCCGTGACGGCTTGGGACTGCGATCCTCAAGCGCCTCAGGACCACCGGCCAGATACCGGTCATACCAGCGATAGAAGGTGGTTCTGGGGATGCCCAGCTTGTCCAGCGTGCGCTTGGTCGGCAGGTGCGACCCTTCCACCAGCCGGATGATCTCCAGCTTCTCGGATGCAGGGTATCTCATTCGTCGTCCTCCCCATCCGCGATCATGCTTTTTTTGAGCAGCCGCAGTTCCAGCGCCTGTTCGGCTACGACCTCTTTCAGATCACGAGCCTCACGGCGCAGATCTTTCACTTCGGTCGATGTCGCCGCCCGCGCCGTATCGCCCGCCAGGCGCTTCTTCCCAGCCTCGAGGAACTCTTTGGACCAGCTGTAGTAGAGGCTCTGGGCAATGCCTTCTCGTCGGCACAACTCTGCAATGCTGTCCTCGCCCTTCAGGCCGTCCAGCACGATCCTGATCTTCTCTTCCGCTGAATACTGCTTGCGCGTGGCGCGGCGGATGTCCTTGACGACCTTCTCGCCGTGGCTCTGTTTGCTACCGGGTTTCTGTCTCATCTCCACTCCTTGGTGGTTACGATGTGCCAGAAACCCTCTCTTATCAAATCAGCCTAAATTGTCCCATTGGCGCTGACGTCAGACACGATAAAGAGTCAAGAAAAAAACGGTTGTTCGTTTGTAATAATCGGTGACCTAGTGCCAAGCGGATGATATTTTGGGGAAAAATCGTGTAGAATAGCGGTTCGTCTGGAGTTTGACCGTGCTCAAATTAAGTCACTGCCCGGCCATGCAAGAGCGTTATCTCAATCGGTTGCATGGACCGCTTCGTATTGTTTCAATATTTTTCCAGCTCTCTGATGCGGGATGTTGGGTCTGAGGCGGGATTGTCTTTAGTTGTTCAGCTTCACTGATGTGGCATTCGCTGATCAAACCAGCACACACACGTCAACGCACAGTGAAAGCCAGAGAAAGGGAAGCCCGGGTGCCGGGCTTGAAAGGATAGAGAGAGCCTCTTCCGGGTCCGGCGCAACGAGGACCGAACCCATGGCCAAGACCGCAACCCGCCCGAAACCCACCAACTTGAAGAAGACCGAAGCCGCTGGATCGGCAACGCCTGACGCCGCCGCCGACATCCGCCTGATCCCGCTCGACCAGCTGGAGCCAAGCCCTCTGAATGTCCGCAAAGTCGCCGCGAGCGCCAGTGACGACGCCGAGCTTCTCTCCAGCATCCGCGAGACCGGCATCAAGCAGAACCTGGTGGTTCATGCGCTGTCTGAGTCACGCTTTGCCGTTGATGCCGGCGGTCGTCGCCTCAAGGCGCTGAAGCAGCTTGCCGAAGACGGCATCATTCCCTCCGATCATCCCGTGCCCTGCCTCGTCGAAGACGAGCGCAACGCCATCCTCACTTCCGCCACAGAAAACCTTCAGCGCGCAGCCATGCATCCGGCCGACCAGTTCGAAGCTTTCGACAAGATGATCGGCGAGGGTCGCAGCGAGGACGAAATCGCGCTGAAATTCGGTGTCTCCGTCGACCTGGTGCGCCGCCGGCTCAAACTCGCCCGTGTCGCGCCCGAGATCATCGAGCAGTTTCGCGCGGGGGATCTGACCCTCGAATGCGTGATGGCGTTTACGCTGACCGACGACCACGATCGGCAACTGGCGGTCTGGAACGCGGTGAAGGGCGGCTATCACATCCACCCGCAAAGCATCAAACGCCAACTGACCGAGACCGCGCATTCGGCGAACTCCGCTCTCGGGCGTTTCGTCGGCATCGAAGCCTATGAGGCGGCTGGTGGGGTTCTGCTGCGTGATCTCTTCGACGATCGTGCCAGCGCCCATATGGAAAACCCCGAGCTCCTCGAGCGCCTCGCCATCGAGAAGCTGCAAGCCGCGGCCAAACCCTTCGAGGCGGCTTGGAAATGGGTCGAGGTGCATCTCTCGGTGGACTACGGCTCGTTTCGCAGCTTCGGGCGGGTCTATCCGCAGGACATCGAACCCGATCCGGAGCTGCTGGCAGAAGAGGAACGTCTGATTGCGCGCGAGGAAGAACTGGCGGCGCAGAATGACGGTGAGGATTGGACCGACGCCGAGACCGAAGAATACTACGCAATCGAACCGCGCCTGCGCGAAATCGAGGCCCTGCAGCGTGAGCGGCAGCCTTACGCGGATGCAGATCGCGCCATTGCGGGCGTGGTTCTGACCATCGGCCATGACGGGGCGCTGCGGGTCGAGAAGGGGCTGGTGCGGCCCGAGGATATTCCCACCGCACCCGAGCCGGACGAGGCCCGAGCTGATACGGGTGATGCCCACTCCCCTGCCCGGCCGCATGTGACGCCGCCGACCTCATCGTCGCCGGTGCCGACCTCCGATCCGGCCGCGACTTTGCGCAAGGCGGATGGGATTTCGGCGAGCCTTGCCGACGATCTGCGCGCGACGCGTCAGCACATCCTGCGGGCGCATCTGGCGGCGGATTTCGAAGTGGCGTTCGATGCGATGCTCTATGCGCTCTGCGAGCAAGCTCTGGGGCGGTCCTACAACAACGAGGCGCTCGACATCTCGATCCGTCCCTTCCAGGCGCAAAATCGCGAGGTGCTGCATGCCGATACTGTCGCCCAGAAGATGCTCGAGGCGCTGGAACAGGACCTTGCCATGGACTGGATGAAGCTGGAGAAACCCGAGGACTTCCGGGCGATGTCGGCGTTGCCCATTGCGGACAAGCAAGCACTTTTCGCCTGGGCGACGGGTCTGGCGGTCAAGCCCCAGCTTTCTTCCGACAATCGTCCTTCCCCGATCATCGAAGAGATCGGCGCGCGGCTCGACGTCGATGTGGCGGCCTGTTGGCGCCCGACCGCGCAGAACTACTGGGGGCGGGTCAACAAAGGGCATACTGTGGCCACGGCCCGCAAGCTGATCGGTGACGACTACGCCGAGGATCGCAATCGCGAGCGCAAAGGCGATATCGCGGCCGCGATGGAGCGGGCTTTCGCGGAAACCGCGAGTGAAACCGAAGGGTTTGCCGCCGCGGTGGTTGTCAAAACGACCCGCTGGTTGCCCGATGGGATGCTGTTCGCCGGTGCGTCGGATGGTGGCCTCGATCTCCCCATTGATGCGGCGGAAACCGCTTTGGGCGAAGACGAGTCCGGTGAGGAGACCATTTCAGCCTCGGACGACGAACCGGACGCCTTGCCCGCCTTTCTCAGCGGTGATGCCGCCTGAGGCACCGGCACCGAGCTGAACCTTGACTGACCCATGGGCCGTCCTCGCGCAGAGGGCGGCCTTTTCCCGCTGACGGGTTTCACGCAGCCGGTGTCGGATCGGCTGGCTCGTCACGGAGACTTCTCATGACCACCACACTCGAAATCGATCCCGTCACGGAAGCCGCACTGATCGCCGCTCAAAATGATGCCTTTCGCCGCTCCATCCTCGGGACACACCCCGTCGCGGATGCACCAAAGGGCCAGTTTGTCATGACGCCCGGCGTTGCAGCGCTTGGGCCGGACACCCAGCATGCTCTCACCCGCCGCGTCGCTTCGTTTGACGCGTTCAACGCTGACAGTGATCCCCATGGCTGGCACGAAATGGGCGTTATTGATTTCGACGGCACCACGGTCTGGTTCAAGATCGACCTCTATGACGTCGACTACACGTACGGCTCGCCCGAGCCTTCCGATCCCCAGCAGACGCGTCGCGTGCTGACCCTGCTACTTCCGTCGGAATACTGACCCCTCCATCCCAAACACCGCGTCGGACCGCCCTTGCACAAAGGGCGGTCCTTTTGCGCTGGCGGGTTCCAAGGGGCGCGATACCCGCGCCTTGCCCGCCACAGGAGACCTCAGATGGCCAAAACACTCGACTACCAGATCACCCTTTATCCCGCACATCGCGATGGCGCCTTCGTCGTCACCGAGTTCCAGATGATGGCGAACTACCCCGAAAAGCGCATCCAGGCCGCGGGCATGGACGATCTGATCGACAAGGTTACGCATTTCGCGATGGAGCACGGCGAGAGCTGCAGCGCCTCGGTTCGCTGCCTCGCCCCGCGCAAACCGCCGGGGTTCAAGCGCGCGACCGAGAACCTCTATTTCAACCTGGTCGATCGGACGGCTGAGAAGAGCGGCGACGCTGCGGCCTGAAGCTTCCCGACAAACCATTGGGGCGGCCTCGCTAAACGGTCGCCCTCCCCTTCCCTCAATTCCAAAGGACAAAAGACATGACACAAGCGACTGATTTCTACGTGCAGATGCTCGAATCCCAAAGACAGGCTGCCGAACAGCGGGTTGAGACCCGCGCGGCACTCCTCACCGAGCTGCGTGCCCTCGGCGTGACGAGCATCGAGGTGCAATATGAAGGCTACGGCGATTCCGGCAATGTCGAGGATGTCGTCATGACCCCTGACACGGTCACCCTGACGGAAGAGCTGCGGCGCCGGGTCGAAGACTTCGGCTGGGACTTCGCATATGCGCTGAGCCCCGGCTTCGAGAACAACGAGGGCGGCTATGGCGAACTGACCTGGGCGATCGAGGCGGACAAGATCGATGTCAGCCACTCGAACCGCTATATCGAGACCGACACCACCGAACACGAGGGGCTCTGACATGGCACATCCCCTCCACCACGCCGAAAGCTCCGCCCGAAAGTTCGGCGGTGTTCCAGATGATTACCAGCATGTGCATGACTGGTTTGACTCATCAAAAGAGCATCTAGGTCTTTTCATTCACAGAGCACATCGGCACCACACGCTCGGGATCTTTGAGGCTGAGCGGTTGTTTGGTCGCAGCCTGACCAACAGCGCGGGCCGGGTCGTCCCGATCCGCTGGATCGGCGAGCAGCATGTGCGCGAAGACTGCCAGGGGCGGATCCCGTCGCTGGCGGACTGGCTCGGACGCATTCAGCCCGAACCCTGGATGGCCAATGGCCGGATCGACAACGACCCGACGCAGATTGGCAGCGACCCGCGTGCGGCCTGGGCCACGGCGGTGGCCAATCACCAGACCATTCTCGGCTTTGAAGATTGGCTTCTGAAGGTCTCGGTCGAGCACGTCCAGCATCGCCAGAACCGCGCCGCCGCCTGATCCGCCGGGCGGCAAACTCACCAACCACCTGACCACGTCCCAATCGACCTGCTCGAGCCCCAACCGGCTTGGCGGGTCGATTGCGTTTCAAGAAAGGAAATCGACATGCACGACCCCGTCTACGAGGAGGTCCACCAGGGCCACAACATCAAGATCTACCACGACCCCGATTCTGAGAGCCCGCGCGAGTGGTGCAACCTCGGAACGCTGATCTGCTGGCACCGGCGCTATCGGCTGGGTGACAGCCATCAGCACGACAGCCCTGAGGCGTTTCTGCGCAATCTTGCCGATGTCTCGGATCAGAGCGACCTCTCGATGGACCGTCTGCGGGACCGCGCCGAATGCAAGGCAATCATCCTGCCCGTCTTTCTCTATGACCATTCCGGCCTCGCGATGAACACCATCGGGTTTCACTGCCCTTGGGATTCCGGCCAGGTCGGTTTTGTCTACATGACGCTCGCAGATGTGCGAAAGGAATTCGGTGTAAAACGCGTGACCAAGGCCCTGCGCGAAAAGGCTGTAGACGTCTTACGTGGTGAGATCGTCGACTACGATTCTTACCTTGGCGGCAGGGTCTATGGTTACGTCGTCGAACAGGGTGGCGAGGAGATCGACGCTTGCTGGGGGTTTGTTGGCGGCTATGAGACGCATTGTTTGCCGGAGGCGCGGAATGCTGTTCCTCGGTCCGATCCCCATGCGCCACCCGCGACCGGTGCATTGACCGCATATCCATAGAATAACTCGCCGCCACAGACCGGAACTATGGGCAGCACCCGATCGCGCGCACGCATTGCTGCATTGCAGAGAAGTCATGGCCCGCCCATTGTGCGACTGCAGCATTGCTCCTATGTTTGCTCTTGTGATCGGTTCTCTCCTCCTCCCTGAGCCGATCCGGAATAATCGGCGGCATCCACCTCCTCCCGGATGCCGCCTTTTTATTTGCAGATCCCCATTCTGAGTTCTTGCGATTTCTCCTGGTTGGCCATTCGGTCCCCGAAATTGCTTTGTGTCGGTTCCGTTTCGTTGGAAGTGCCCAAAATGCAGGCACGGCCGTGTCCCAGCAGCCTGGCATGGGTTTGCGCGACAACGCCCACAGCATCATCCCCAGATTTTGTGGAAAAGTTCTCGCTGCCAAGACTTCAGTTTTCGAGGCCATGAAAGAGCGAGAGGCAGGGCGGGAGGGGTGACCCCTCCCGGGTGAGAGAGTGCGCGCGGGGCTCGGGGCCAACCCACAACCCCGGAGATTGCCGATGAACGCTCACCCCCATTCCGTCCAACTTGCAACCGAGCCCGAAGCCCCTGCCCTGCCCGCGGCTGCAGGCTTCGCCGAGCACCTGATGCAGGCTGCGAAAACCCTCCTCCCTCTGTTCGAAGCGGGCAGGTCTATCGACGCTGCCGCCCTTCGTGCCGCCATGGAAGAGGCTTTCGGCGCAAATGACACCAGTGGCACCTGGGTCTGGAAAGACGCCTATGAGGCCGCCGAGGTGGCCCAGATCCTGATGCTTTCGCGCTACGGCGCGCTGATGCAACGCCAAGCGGCCACGCCGCACACCTTCCTCACCATGATTGAACATCTCGCCGGTCTGGCGCCGTCGCACACGCGGCGTTCCGAAGACAGCGTGCGCTTGCAACAATTCTCGACCCCTCTTCCGCTCGCGGCCATTGTTGCGCAGGCGGCGGGGTTTCGCGGTGACGACCTGGTTCTGGAACCCTCCGCAGGCACCGGCATGCTGGCGATCTTCGCCCGTATCGCAGGTGCGCGTTTGTCGCTGAATGAACTTGCCGAAACCCGCCGCAATTTGCTGCAACAACTCTTTCCGGAGGCAGTCGTCTCGGATCACGATGCCGCGTCGATCGACGACCGTCTCGATAGGTCGATCACGCCCTCGGTCATCGTGATGAACCCGCCGTTTTCGGCTGCGAACCATGTCGAAGGTCAGTTCCGGCAGGCGACCAGCCAACATGTTCTGTCTTCCCTTGCTCGCCTCGCGCCCGGTGGGCGTCTCCTTGTCATCACCGGCGAGAGTTTCCGTCCTTCCACCAAGTGCTTCCAGTCGACGTTCCAGCGGATAGGCCAGAGCTCAGAGGTGGTGTTTTCCGCCGCCATCGACGGCAAGGTCTTTTCGCGGCATGGCACTTCGATCGACACCCGGTTGACGGTGATCGACAAGCGCGCGATGGGCGAAGGCGAGACCGCACCTGTCAACATCGATGGCGCCTATCATCCGACCTGCGCGACCACGGCCGCTCTTCTCTCCGCCGTGCTGACCCATTGTCCCGAGCGCCGCAGCCCCCCGCCCTGCCCTACCAGTTCGGCCTTGTCGGTGCCGACCCGCCCGACCCGCACCAACCTCCATGCCCTGCGCAACGCCGCCCGCCAGGAAACCCGTGCCCTCGCCGAGGAACGCGCGCGACATCCGTTTGACGACATCGAGATGGCCCCGCTCGACTATCTGCCGAAAGCCTGGAGTGAACCGGACGGCGTATTGCAGGATACGGTCTACGAGGCCTATGACCTTCAGGCGATCAGGATCGACAGCGCGGTGGAGCATCCCACTGCACTTGTGCAATCTGCTGCCATGGCCTCGGTCCCGCCGCCCGTCCCGACCTACCGCCCCGTCCTGCCGAAGACTCTTGTCGCCGACGGTCTCCTCTCCGCGCCGCAGCTCGAAAGCGTCATCTATGCGGGCAATGCCCACGAGACGCATCTGAAGGGCTGGTTCAAACGCGGCGAGATCGAAGGCCAGCTGATGGCAGCCGCCGAGGGTGACGAGGGTGCATTCCGCCTGCGCAAGGGCTGGTTCCTCGGCGATGGCACCGGCTGCGGCAAGGGGCGGCAGGTCGCGGGCATCATCCTCGACAACTGGCTCAAAGGGCGCCGCCGCGCGGCCTGGGTCTCAAAAAGCGACAAGCTCATCGAGGATGCGCGTCGCGACTGGATGGCGCTCGGTGGGCGCGAAAGCGATATCGTGCCGCTCTCGAAGTTCCGTCAGGGGAGCGATATCCGCCTGCCCGAGGGCATCCTCTTCGTCACTTATGCCACGCTGCGCTCGGCCGAACGCGAGGGGAAAGCCTCCCGCCTCGACCAGGTGACGTCCTGGCTCGGCGAGGGGTTCGACGGGGTCATCGCTTTCGACGAAAGCCACGCCATGGCGAACGCCGCCGGCGAAAAGTCCGACCGCGGCGACAAGAAGGCGTCGCAGCAAGGTCTCGCCGGCCTCGCACTGCAGAACGCGGCTCCTGATGCCCGCGTGCTCTACGTCTCGGCCACCGGGGCGACGGTTGTCGGCAATCTCGCCTATGCCTCCCGCCTCGGTCTCTGGGGTACGGGAGATTTCCCCTTCGTGACGCGGGCCGAGTTTGTCGCCGCGATGGAGGCCGGGGGCATTGCGGCCATGGAGATGATCTCGCGGGACCTGAAGGCGCTTGGGCTCTATCTGGCGCGGTCCCTTTCCTATGCCGGGGTCGAATACGAGATGCTGGTGCACGACCTGACCCCCGCCCAGGTCGCGATCTACGACAACTACGCCGACGCCTATCAGATCATTCACACCAACCTCGAGGCGGCCCTTCAGGCCTCGGGTATTTCCTCCGAGACCGGCACGCTGAACGCCCAGGCGAAATCCGCCGCGCGCTCAGCCTTCGAGAGCAACAAGCAGCGCTTCTTCAATCATCTCATCACCGCCATGAAATGCCCCTCGCTGATCCGCGCGATCGAGGCGGACCTGGCGGCGGGTCATGCGGCGGTGATCCAGGTGGTCTCGACCAGCGAGGCTGTGATGGAACGCCGCCTCGAGGAGATCCCGCCCTCGGACTGGGATGATCTGCAGGTCGATTTTACGCCGAGGGAGAACATCATGGACTACCTGATGCATTCGTTCCCGACGCAGCTCTTCGAGCCCTACACCGACGAGAATGGCGATCTGCGCTCGCGCCCCGCTCTCGATGCGGATGGCAACCCGATTACCTGCCGCGAGGCTGAGCGGCGCCGGGATGAGCTCGTCGAGCATCTGGGTGCCCTCGCCCCGTTGCAGGGTGCGCTCGACCAGATCCTCTGGCATTTCGGCGGGGACGCGGTGGCCGAGGTCACGGGGCGCAAGCGGCGCATCGTGAAAACGCGCGAAGGGCGGCTCAAGGTCGAGAACCGCGCCGCCTCCTCCAACCTCGGCGAGACGCAGGCCTTCATGGACGATGCTAAGCGCATCCTGATCTTCTCCGATGCCGGGGGCACCGGGCGCAGCTATCATGCCGATCTGGAGGCCAAGAACCAGCGCCTGCGGGTGCATTACCTTCTGGAGCCCGGCTGGAAGGCGGACAATGCGATCCAGGGGCTGGGGCGCACCAATCGCACCAATCAGGCGCAGCCGCCGCTCTTTCGCCCCGTCGCGACCAATGTGAAAGGTGAGAAGCGGTTTCTCTCCACCATCGCCCGCCGCCTCGACACGCTCGGTGCCATCACCAAGGGGCAACGCGAGACCGGCGGGCAGAACATGTTCCGCGCCGAGGACAACCTTGAGAGTCCCTACGCACGCGCTGCGCTGCGGCAGTTCTTCTACAAGCTGCGTGCGGGCAAGATCGAGGCCTGCTCTTACGCCAAATTCCAGGAGATGACCGGGCTGACGCTCGATGAGGCGGACGGCACGATGAAAGAGAATCTGCCGCCGATCCGGCAGTTCCTGAACCGCTGCCTTGCGCTGAGGATCGACATGCAGGACGCAATTTTCGAGGCCTTTGGTGGGTTTCTTTCGGCGATCATCGAGGACGCGCGTCAGGCAGGCACGCTCGATGTCGGCCTTGAGACCCTGCGCGCCGAGAAATTCGAGATCGTCGATCGCAAGGTCATCTTCGAGCATGACGCGACGGGCGCGACGGCGACTGCCCTGACCGTGGAGCGCACAGATCGCAATGATCCGCTCACCCTGCCCCGCGTCAAAGCAATCTGCGCTGACACGAAAGGCGCGACGCTGTGCTGGAACAAGACCTCCAAGCGCGCGGCCCTGATGGTCAAGGCACCGGCCTTCATGGATGAGGACGGTGTACCGATCCTGCGGGTGAAACTGCTGCGGCCCATGGCAACAGAGATCCTCGCCCTTTCCGAATTCTCGAAATCACACTGGGAAGAGATAGATGATGCGATGTTCGAACAGTTCTGGCAGGCCGAGGTTGACGCGGTGCCGGAGTTCACCACATCGAAGATCACTCTGATCTGCGGGTTGCTCCTGCCGATCTGGGACCGGCTCCCCCCAGACAACATGCGCATTTATCGCCTGCAGACCCAAGACGGCGAGCGCGCCATCGGCCGTTTGGTCAGCCAGGAGCAGCTTCTCAATGTCTACGCGCGGCTCGGCCTCGATTGTCAAATCGAGATGACACCGCAGGAGGTCTTCGCCGCGGTGATGGACGCCAGGACGACCCTCAGCCTGCTCGGTGGTTACCAGCTGCGCCGGTCCCTGGTCATGGGACAGCCGAGGCTTGAACTGATCGGTGCGTCGGGCACGGCCCTGCCCGGCCTGAAAGCGATGGGCTGCTTCACCGAGGTGATCCAGTGGAAGACCCGGGTGTTCATTCCGGTGGACGGCATCGACGTGCTGGCGCGTATTCTCACCGAGCATCCGGTTGGCGCCGGCGCAGCGGATGCCGCCGCATGAACGCGCGGCGCAGCATCGCAGATCTCTCGGCCGATCTGGCAGACCGCGCCGAGAGCTTCTGCCGCCAGTATTTTCCCGAAGGCCGCAAGCAGGGCAACTATTGGCAGGTTGGCGACACCTCTGGCGCAAAAGGGCAGAGTCTCGCGATCCGACTGCAGGCGGAAGGCTGGCGCAAGGCTGGGTCTTGGCAGGACTTCGCGACGGGTGAATACGGCGACCTGATCGACCTGCTTCATGAACGGCTCGGATCGGTTACGCTGAAGGAAACCCTGAGGGAGGCCCGGTCCTTTCTCGGTGAGGGCCCCTGCCCTGCCGCACCTCGTGAAACCCAAAGGGCTGAGCGACCGGATGCTGCCTCCAGCAAACGCATCGCGCGGGCGCGCAAACTCTTCTCCGCAGGCAAGCCGGTGCTTGGCACATTGGGCGCCACCTATCTGCAAGGTCGCGGGATCACGCGTCTTGGCCCGGCCCTGCGCTATCACCCGCGGGTCTTCCTGCGGCAGGGCGAAGACGACGCCAATCCGCCACAAAGGGCCCCTGCCCTGCTGGCTAAGATCACTGACAATCGGGGCCAGATCACCGGATGCGCAAGGGTTTTTCTCGACCCGTCCACCGGCGGTCTGGCTGCGATCGAGAGCCCGAAAAGGATCCTTGGACATCTGCACGGGCATGCCATCCGCTTCTGGTCCGGCACCTCTCGTAGCGATCTCATCGTCGGCGAAGGGCTCGAGAACGCCCTCTCGATCGGCACGGCTCTTCCTGAATTCAACCTTGCCTCCTGTCTCACCGCCACCCATCTCGGCCTCTTCATCCCGCCGCCGGGGATAAAGCGCATCTGGATCGCGCGGGACAATGACGAAGCTGGACGTAACGCATCAACGAAATTGCGTAACCAGCTGGAATCGCTTGGAATTGCATGTGGCGGCCTCGTGCCGGCCATGGGGGATTTCAACGACGATCTGCGGGCATTTGGCAAAGATGCGCTGCGCCGGTCCCTGTTAGGGGCCATGAAAGCACAAGGTCTGGAGATTGAGGATGGGTGACCGTCAACCTCCCCGGTGATGTCCGACAGAGCAAAGGTTCCGCGGGTTCGATCTGATCCCGTTTGGATTTCGGGAGCGATGGACCGGCGGGTCGGGGCTGAGTGCCCCTCGCCCGGGCAGCAATGCGCCACGCACCAGAAAATTCCCCTGCCCCTTCAGGGCATTCCTCGCGGGGGCAATTTTCCGGCCCGGGTCACATTCTCCGCTCTGCTCCGATCCTGACGGATGCGGCCCGGTCGCCGCCGGTCCTGTTATCGCCCCATCCAAATCGGGTCAGATCCAACAGAGGAACCAGACAATGCCCAATCAGACAGACATCCAAGAGGAGACCGGCGTGACCTCCGCCATCCTCGACCACCTCGCACTTCATGGCGCGAGACCGGGACCCGGTGAGACCGATCATCGCCCCCTGCCCCAGCCAGATGAGGTAGACCTCGCCATGGCGACCCTCTTTGACACCACCATCGTCCTCCTCACTGGCAGCCAGTTGGAAGACAATCTTGAAGAGATGCTCTGGTCTCTGACCTCGATCTTCCATCGCCGGCTGACCCATATCCAGAAGCTCCTCGACGACAACGAATTCGAGGTCCGGGAAAGCCTCGCCATCCAGGACGGCTCCGAGATCGCCTCGGTCGAGCTCGAGCGTCTCCAAATGATCGGGCTCAAGCTCTGGGACCATCGCGACGCTTTCGAGCAGATGCGCGATCTGGCCGTGGATCACTTCTCGGCCACCACCGGCTCACCCTGGCTACCGCGCACCGGATCCAAGGTCTCGCATCGCGGCCTCACATCCGCCGTGGTGGACAGCCGGGCCTATCTCTCGGCCAAGCGCCGCAAAGAGACCGAGGTGCACTGCCCCGAAGGTACGCGGATCGCCTTCTCTGGCGGGGATTATCACGCCTACGATCTGATCTGGTCCGTCCTCGACGCCACGCATGCCAAATACGCGGACATGGTGCTCCTGCACGGCGGCACGCCCAAAGGCGCCGAGATGATAGCGGCTCGCTGGGCAGATACCCGCGGCGTCACCCAGGTGGTCTTCAAGCCCGACTGGAAGAGCCACGGCAAGGCCGCCCCCTTCAAGCGCAACGACAAGATGCTCGAGACGATGCCGCAGGGTCTGATCGCCACGCCCGGTTCGGGTATCACCGAGAATATCGTCGACAAGGCTCGCAAGCTCGGGATCCGCATCAAGAGGATCGGGGCCTAGGCCCCGGTTCACGCCCCGCGCAAAAGGTCCTGCACGACAGAAGGCTTCTTTGCGATCAATGCCAGCAGAACCTGAGCCGGGCCTGTCGGGTGCCGGCGCCCATGTTCCCAGTTCAGCAGCGTGCCTTTCGCGACGCCAATGCTCTTGGCGAACTCTGCCTGGGACAGGCCCGTCCGTTGCCGAACTTCGGCGACATCGACCTCGGCCACGGAAACTTCATGCACCTTTGCGCCGGCCAAATCGCCATCTGCGAAGGCCAGCGCCTCTTCCAGTCCCTTGGACACGGATTCAAATGCACTCATGTTGCGTCTCCATATTTCGCGACAAGCGCCTTGCTCATCTCTACAGCCGCGGCCTGCTCAGACTTCGACAGGTTGGCCTTCTCATTCTTGGCGAAGACCGTGATCAGAAAGATCGGCATATGGGTCCCGCCAAAGACATACACCGTCCTGAAGCCGCCGCTTTTTCCGCCCCCCTCTCTCGGGATGCGGACCTTACGAAGTCCGCCGCCAAGAGACACGCCAGCTTCCGGATTGGCAGCGATAAAGTCGATCGCCGCCTCTCGCTCCTGGTCCGACATGATTGCCTTGGCACGCCTCTGGAATTCGGGCAGTTCGACCACTGTTTGCAATCGTGTCATCTCTTGTCCCATATAGGTTTCGTCGGCGTATGTGTCAATGACGTATAGTATGCGCACTGGAAGGGCAAGTTGGCAACTGATGCCAGAGCTAGGCAGCAGTATGCTCTGTCCGTTGGTAGCGGCGGCCCTTGACCAAATATCTTGTCGCATTGTCTGACCGAACCAACCAGCCGCGCTGTCATTTGGGGCTATTGCATGGTTGCGGTGTCTCGTGGCGACCCGGCCTTTCGTTCCACGCTCTGTTCGCCTCGAGCACTCCTTCGCATCGTGGGCGCTTCAGCGAAGACTGTCGGCAAGCTAGTAATCCTGAGTGATGCGACTTTGACGTCTGGACTATGTCTCATCTTCGGTGAGTTAGAAAGGAGCCAAAGCCCTCGTGGCATCTCCCTCAGCTGTTCACCCAATTTTTCCTTCGTGGCCACCGCACTTCTCCCGATGTGTTGCTTTGCATGACATGCTGGTCGCAGCTGTCGCCCCGTCCACAAAGGTTGTCGCCGATCTTTTTCCCCTGACCCTGCGGGTCATTCCTCGCGCGCCAAAAAGACCGGCGCCTGCCCCTCTCCAGCTTACGCTTCGCCTTCGGTGTGGCCGGGCCTTGGCCAGCTGCAAGGTGACCATCATTGCAACGCAAACATGGAGAAGAGCAATGACCACGAACTGCATCAAATTCACCAGCGCCGACATCGAAACCGCCAAGGGCGTCGGCTCCATCTCGACCCTGACTTTTGATCTCGACATCACGGTCGAACCCGTCGCAAGCACGAACCCGATGGCCCCCACGCACCGCGTGCTCGGCCGCTCCCCGCGCGGCAAGCTGGTCGAGTGCGGCGGCATCTGGAAAAAGCAGAACAAGGAGACCGGCGCCGACTACTACACGCTGACCATCCGCGACCACGGCTTCAACGCCAACCTCGGCAAGGCCGCGAACCAGGACGATCTGTCCCTGCAGGCCGTCATCCCCTGGGGTCCCAAAGACGCCGCCTAAGCCAACGGCTGGCAGAGGAGAACCTCTGCCAGCCCGTTTACAGCTGTAAATTCCGAAGCAAGCGCTGTCCGCGCATATAGTCTCTTCCCGCCTCAATAGACACTATATAGAGGAAAAATCTTGACTTAGCGCTGTGAATCACGGCTTTTATCCCCAAGTGGCGCGAAAAAGGCCATATTTTCGATTTTGGGGCAACTAGATGATTCCTGTGACACCACTGGCAAACGAGAAGCCTTCAGCGCTCGCGACAGATATTTCCGAGCGGTTGAATGCCGCCATCCGGGAGCATCTTCTTTCAGCTTTTGCCCCAGATAGCACAAAAACGCTACGGTCTTTTTCCGCACCTGAGGCTGCAGAACTCCTCGGGGTCTCCGGTCAGTTCATGCGAAAGCTGCACTCAGAAGGAACCATCCCAGAGCCCGAAGATGTTCGTGGAGGGCGGCGCTTTTACACGGCGCAAGAGGTATGGGATGCGCGCGAGATTCTAGAGAAGTCGTCACGCAAGAAAGGGCGCTATCTGCCTCGACGGTCTGGTGACGAGAAACTGCAAGTTTGGCAGTTGATGAACTTCAAAGGCGGGTCGAGCAAGAGCACCACGAGTATCCATCTTGCGCATTATTTTGCGCTTCGCGGCTACCGCGTGTTGGTCGTTGATCTGGATCCCCAGGGGTCTCTCACATCCATGTGCGGCATCAGCCCGGAAATCGAGTTTGATGGGCTGACTGTCTATGACGCGATCCGTTACGACGATCCAGTAAGCATGGCCGATGTCGTCGTTCCCACCTACTTCCCCGGGCTTTCGATTGCGCCGTCGCGCCTCATGTTGTCTGAATTCGAGACTGAATCTGCTGTCCATTCGAACCCTGACCAGCCGTTCTTTACGCGCATCCGAAACGCATTGTCCCAGGTCGAAGGTGATTTCGACCTTGTCTTGATGGACAGCCCACCACAGCTGGGCTTTTTGACCATTGCTGGAATGGCCGCGGCAAGTTCGCTGATCGTCCCGTTGACGCCTTCGATGTTGGATGTTTCGTCGACCGCACAGTTCCTCGAACTTGCCGGTGCCTACATGGGGGTGATCGAGGACGCCGGCGCGACTCTACAGTATGATCACTTCAAGTTCCTGATCACGCGGGACGAGCCAACGGATGTGCCCTCGCAACAGCTGACCTCGTTTATGCGTGCGCTGTTCCAAGATCGCGTCATGTCGGCGACCGCTCTCAAGAGCACAGCAATCAGTGATGCGACCATGCTCAAACAATCCATCTATGAAGTCGTGCGCTCTGAGATGACTCGCGCGACGTACGATCGCGCAAAAGGTTCGATGGATGCCGTTGGCCACGAAGTGGAGGTCATGATCCACCAGTCATGGGGGCGTAAGTAATGGCAAGGAAGTCACTTCGAGATATGTCGGGGATCGCGAACACCATCGCGCGCTCCAGCAGCACTTCGACTGAGAAGACTCCCAAGACTAGTGCACCAGCATTAGGAGCTCTTCAGGGGTCACTGGCGTCTATCCGTGAGATTGATCCCGGTCTGATTGATGATTGGGGGCCGAAGGATCGATTGGATGAATTTACAGCTGTAAACGCCGAGGATGACGATGAGGGTTTCGAGGCGCTCAAGAATAGCATCCGCGAAGGCGGTCAGCAGGTCCCAATCCTCGTTCGGCGCTCCAAGGCTGCCGACGGGCGCTTCGAAGCGATCTATGGCCGCCGCCGCCTGAAGGCGTGCCGGGAGCTCGGCATCAAGGTGCGTGCAAACGTTCAGGATGTCGATGACGCCACCGCCTTGTTGGCCAAAGGGCTGGAAAATGCGGCACGCCGCAACCTTTCGTTCTATGAGAAGGCGCGCTTTGCAGAAGCGATCCAAGCTGCGGGTCACGAAAGTGCGACAGTGCGCCAGGTTTTGAATCTTTCAGCCTCAGGGCATTCGCACCTTACGAAGGTAACGCAGAATGTCCCGTCCCGAGTGGGCGACCTGATAGGTGCAGCACTGAAATCCGGCAGGCCGAGGTGGACAGACCTTGCCGAGCTATTCCTCGAACGGAAGCTCACCGAGAAAGCCGCACTCGACCTGCTGACCAAGATCAGCGCCTCATTGACGTCTGATGAGCGGTTGGAAGCGCTGATCAAGGAAGCAAGCAAGCGCGGAACGAAAGCGTCCAGCGGTCCTAGTGAGATTACGCCGATGGACGGTGTCGTCATCAAAGCAGGCCGAGGGAGCGTATCTCTTTCAGTGAAGAAGTCCGGCACAAGTGCTGAGTTCGCAAACTGGCTTGAGAGCAATCTCGAGGACATCATCAAGAGATCCTACGCCGAATTTACAGATGTAAACTCGGAGGATGACAAGTGAGGACGAGCAGAAAGGAGGAAAGGTAAACAAAGAAAACCCCCGAAACCGAAGCTTCGAGGGCTGCTGCGCAGAGCGCAATTCTTAGATTAGACACCTAGAATCTAGCAGCCACCGAATCGCCACACAAGAGAAAACGCTTCCGAGCGAACGGGATTTCTTTGTCTGCTGACAAAACATGGAAAAATTCAGTGATGCTCCGTCTGGAGCGACTGAGGCAGGTATGCCTCAGCACGGGAGAGATATGCCCATCGCGTGGCAGCCCTCAGGATGGCGCAAGCCGACACCGGGTCTTGGCATTGCAGAGCAACTTGCCCAAGCCGGTGAACAGGTAGCTGTGCCCAAAACGCGGGCTTTTGTCGCTGTGAAGCGGGTAGGGGCCTATATTGGCCTCAAGGCCGGAGACATGATGCTTCTTGACACGCTCGGGGCCTTTACCCAGGCCCAGGACTGGGAGGAGGGGCAGCGCCCGATCGTCTGGGCCTCGAACGCCTATCTGATGGAACAGACGGGCTTCTCGCTCTCCGCACTCAAGCGCCATGCACGGCGCCTGGCCGAGATCGGCGTGATCTCCTTCCAGGACAGCCCAAACGGCAAGCGGTGGGGCCGCAGGGACGCCGAGGGGCGCATCGTCGAGGCCTATGGCTTCGATCTGTCGCCGCTTTCAGCCCGTGTCGATGAGTTCGAGGAGCTTCATGCCGATTTGCAGGCCGAGCGCGAGCTCTGCCAACGCCTGAAGCGTCAGATCACCGTGGCACGCCGCATGATCCGCGCGCGGATCGAGGCAGCCGTCAGCAGCGCGCTGCGCGGGCCCTGGACGCAGTTCACGGGGCTCTTCGAGGAGCTTCTGGACCGGCTTCCGCGCCGCCATGAAGCGTCCGCGCAGCTTGCACGGCTGCTGGGCTGGTTCAAGGAGCTCCAGGAGCGTGTCGAAGCGGCTTATCTCAAGGCAACTCAGGTCGTTGAGCCTGTGGAAAACACGCCTGAAACCATGGAACAAGTTTCTAAGAAGACTCAAGAAATGAACCCCAGGGAGGTCACTTCCGAACCTCATATACTAATTACAAACCAACTTGATCCTGTAACTAGTAATTCCTCTGAAAAAGAGGAAGCCGCCGCCGTGGTGCCCAATGCTCAGACCGAGGATCGGGTTGATAGAGAGCTGGAAGAATGGGTTGCCGAGGTGCGCAAGAAGCGCACGGCGCTCGATCTGCCCACAATCATGCAGGCCTGTCCGGAATTCGCATCCTGGGCGCGCAATATGGGCGGGTTCCTTAAAGATTGGGGCGATCTGCACCGGGTTGCTGGTCAACTCAGGCCGATGATCGGGGTGTCCGAGCATGCCTGGAACGTGGCACAGGACCGGCTGGGCAAACAGGTGGCGACAGCAGCGCTGGCGTTGGTCTTCGAGAAGCATTGCGCGGGTGAAGTCTCCTCGCCGGGCGGATATCTGCGCGGCATGGTCGAGAAGGCCGGGGCAGGCGAGCTGCATCTCGAGCGCAGCTTCTATGGCAGGCTCAGTGGACAGGCGGCATGATGGGGCAGGGGGTCAGAGTCCGGCGGCCTTGGTCAGGTTCACGCGGAACCGGTCGCGCCGGCGCTGGTAGCGGCGGGTCATCTCGGCCGAGGCGTGCCCGAGCTGCTTCTGGACATAGCGTTCGTCGACTTCTGCTGAACTCGCGAGACCAGCACGCAGCGAGTGACCGGAGAACAGAGCCAGGCGCTCCTTTTCGGGTAGCTCGGATCGGATGCCGGCGTCTAGGACCGTGCGCTTGATCAGGCGGGCCACATGCTTGTCGTTCAGTCTGGTTTCGGACGCTCGTTTGCCATCCCGTGAGGTGCCGACGAAGACCGGACCGAAGTCGATCTTGGCGAAATGCAGCCACTGCTCGAGCGCACGCACGGGGCAGGTCTGATCACTGGAGCCGCGGCCGATCTCGACCTCGCGCCAGCCGGTCTTGGCGTTGAGCGTGAGCAGGGCACCTTTCTCCAGGATCTCGATCCAGCCGCCGGAATCCGGCGTATCATCTTTGTGGACGTCGAGGCTCACGATTTCCGAGCGGCGCAAGCCTCCGGTATATCCCACCAGCAGGATCGCCCGATCCCGCAGCCCGCGCAGATCATAGGGCAGGGTGGCGACCATCGCGAGAATGTTTTCTGCCAGGATCGCTTCCTTCTGAACCGGCGGACGCGCGTGCTTGCGCTTGATCCCCGCCAGCACTGTCGCGATGTGCCTGTTCTTGCGATCGAGGGCAAAGCCGCGCTGCGCATAGTTCCAAGCGAGGCCCGACAGGCGGCGGTCGATGGTGCTGACCGATCGGGCAGGAGAGGGTCCCGACCCGGACGCCAGATCCGCTAGGTAGAGCCCGATCATTTCCGGCGACGGAGGCAGCGGTTCCGTGCCCTTCATCCGGCACCAGCGCGCGAAGTGCGCCCAATCCTTCGCGTAGGCCTTCAGCGTGTTGTCAGACGCCGCCGCGCGCGCATAGTCGCGGGCGGTGTCGACCAGCCGGTCAAGCGTTCCGGAGCCCGCCACAAAGGACGGCAGGCTCAAGGCCTCGCTGTCGGGGCGATCACTCTCGCTGTTCTCGTTGGACGAAGACCCGATTGGCACCTCTGAGCGCGATTTCTCGTGGTTTTCCGATGTCGTTCTTGTTTCATCATTGGAATCTAACCCATTGATATTATTATATTCATGTTTCTGTTTCATTCCCGGATTATAGTTTCATTATCGGACATAAGATACCTTTTTGTGGGTTTTGGCCATGGTGGATCGCTCAGACATCAACGCCGTAGATGATGCGGCATGGGAACAGGCGGTTGCGCGTGAAGGAGTGATACGAAGGCTGGCGAGCATGGCCAAACCTAATCGCCGCGAATTCCTCTCGGCCTGCCGGGAACTTGGTCTCAAACGATCCCGTCTTTACGATCTAATCAGAGCTTATAAGGCGCGGCCGATCACCAGTTCTCTCCTGACAGGCGCGCCGGGGACCCAAACGGGCAGCAGGCGGTTGCCGGCAGCGATCGAGGCCGTGATTGCAGCGGCAATTGAGGACTTCTTCAAGTCCCGTCAGAAGCCGAGCATCAATGCGTTGTACAAGGAAGTGCGCAGGCGTTGCGGTCAACAGGGCCTGCGCGCTCCGTGCTGGACCTCTGTCCGCGACCGTGTAGCCGCGATAGACCCTGCCGAATTGGTGGCGGCCCGCGAGGGGGCCCAGGCAGCCCGTAGTCGTTATCATCCTGTCGCCGGAACCTATCGGATTGAGCGGGCTTTCGAGGTTGTCCAGATCGATCACACTTTGGTGGATGTCATCGTTGTAGACCGTTCCCACCGCAAGCCCCTGCAAAGGCCTTGGGTGACGCTGGCCATCGACATTGCCAGCCGTATGGTTGCTGGGTTTTATCTGACACTGGAACCGCCATCAGCCTTGTCGGTTTCTTTGGCGGTCCAACATCTTGTGCAGCCCAAACTGGATTGGCTGGACGGTTTGGGCATTGATGCAAACTGGCCGACGTCGGGGTTACCTGAGACCATTCATGTCGATAACGCCAAGGAGTTCCGCTCAAAGGCAATGCGGCGTGGTGCTGAAGAACATGGGATTTCGCTGCAGTACCGACCGATCGGATCGCCACATTACGGCGGTCATATCGAGCGGCTGATCGGAACGATGATGGGGGCGGCACATTTGCTGCCCGGGTCGACATTTAGCAACATCAAAGACCGTGGTGACTATGACTCTGTAGCAAATTCGTCGATGACGCTGGATGAGCTGGAGCGGTGGTTTGCTCTTGAAATCACCCGTTATCATGCTGAACGGCACCGATCCTTGGGTATTCCACCGATTGCGGCTTGGCAGGAGGCCGTTCAGAGACGCGATGCGGCCTTGCGACACCCCTATGATCCAGAAGGGTTTCGGATCGACTTTCTGCCTGCTGTCGAACGTATGGTGCGCCGCGATGGTATCCACCTGTTCGGCCTAAGATACTGGGACGATGTTCTGAGTATTTGGGCTGGCAGGCAGGGGCGACAGTTGCGTGTGTCCTACGATCCACGGGACCTGTCCACCGTGTTCGTGCGGGGCCCGGATGGTCAGCGATACCCTGTGCGGTTTGCCGATCTGCGGCACCCTCCGATCACTTTGGCAGAGCATCGCCGCGCGCAGACAGTTCTGCGCCAGCGGGGTCGATCGCTAGAGGACGAAGAGCTGATTTTCGCAGTGATCGAAGAGCAGCGGGCCTTGGTTGATGCCGCATCAGGCAAAACGCGGGAAGCCAGACGATTTGCGGAACGGCGAGATCGGGCACTGGCTAACGTCGAGCCTGCCGCGATCGAAGAAAACGACCTTGAACATGCAGAATCTGGTGACATCCTCAATGTGCCCAGTTTCGAAGTGGAGGAATGGTCGTGAGCGGGGCAGGGGAGTTCGCACATCTCGATCCGAACTATCGACGGTTCGCTGCCCTTTCGGACGAAGAGCGTATTGCCTGGATCAGGGCTGACCGCTGGATCGGCTTCGATCAGGCGGGATTGGCGCTTGGACGCCTTGAAAACTTGCTTACCTATCCGCCGCGCGACCGGATGCCCTGTCTGCTGATCTATGGCGACACAGGCATGGGTAAGACCAAGATCGTGCGCAAGTTTGAACGTGATCACCCGCCAAAGTTCTGTCAGGTAACCGGCGTCGATCATCGCCCAGTGGTGGTTGCACAAGTACCCTCCGAGCCGATCGAGCGGGATCTTTACCGCGAATTGCTGTCCAGTATGGGCGCGCCGGCAATGGCCGGGGGCACATTGGCCCGCGAGAAAGATGTCTGCCGCTCGCTGCTGCGAACGGTCGGGGCGAAGATGATCATTCTCGACGAGGTGAACGGCATGCTGGCCGGGACATATAGGCAGCAGCGGATTTTCCTCAATGCCATAAGATTCCTCGCCAACGATCTGCGGATTCCCCTGGTCTGCGCAGGGACCGACCTCGCCCGCCAGGCATTGCTGACGGATGCGCAATTGGCGGAGCGGTTCGAAGCGTTTCACCTCAAGCCCTGGAAGAACGATGCCGTCTTTGCCGGACTTCTGAAAAGCCTCGGGCACATCCTGCCGCTGCGCGAGCCGTCCGATCTGACGGGCACCGCGACCAGGGCACGGGTCCATGCGCTGACCTCTGGTGTAACGGCGCGCATATTCCGTTTGATCGAGACCGCGGCGGAAGCAGCCGTTCACTCTGGCCGGGAGAGACTCGACGCCAAGAGTTTCGGAGATGATCTAGTACTGCCGCTGGTGTCGATGACGCAGAGCAATCGCCGTCGGCCGCGCCAAACCCCGCAACCCCAGGCTTCGGCATGACAGCAGCGATCCGGCTTCCCGTTGCGCCGCGCCCGTTTCGGGATGAATTGCTCTCCTCTTGGATGGTCCGGGTCGCCTCTCGCTATGGTTTGGAGGTGCCTGACATGACGGCGTATATGGCAGGGCAGAGGGATACCCTACCGTTGCTACGCCAGATTGATGACACAGCGCCTGACCCGGAACTACTAAAGATTTGGGCGCGGGGCTGCAGGATCGATCCTGCGCGCCTCGAACGCCTTTCATTGAAATTTAGGCACCACAACCGGCCGCGCGATTGGATTTCGAGTGCGAGAGGGGGAGGTGTATCCGTATGTTTTGCCTGCTTTGATGCGGATGTCGCGGTGGGGCGGGACGCCTATATTCGGGCTGATTGGAGGTTGGTTGAACGGGTTGTTTGCCCGGTTCACAAAGAGATGCTGCGGGACCGCTGCCTTGAATGCGGTGCCCACCTGCGGACTTCGTTCAGGTTGCGCACGGGTCTGCTTCGGGTGTTCTGCGCCAAATGCGAGTGTCTTCTCACAGGCAGGGGAGGGGCGCGGGCGGATCGTGCAGACACGGCATTTACAGAGGGCACTCTAACGTTTCAGCGGCAGGTCGAGCGGATCATCAATGGTGATAAGGGTCACCTGGCTCTCTTGGAGCGGACAATACGCGCGCTATGGGCACCGCTTGATCGGGCGGGTGCTGCGCGTCCTGTCTTGGCGCTTTGGTTCGATCAAGAGGGATGGAACTGTCCTTTCGAGGCCCGAGCCGCCGTAGGCGCGCCGGCCCCGCTCCAGCATCTTTCCGTACGATGGCGTGTCTTGACGCTGGTTATCCTTGGCGATCTCTTTGGAGAACGGATGGTTCCAATGGCGACAATGCCTGAGGCGGCCGCGCGGTTGTTCAGACGTGCCGCGCCGATCCCGCGGGCACCCTACGGGCGCAGGGCAGCAATCAGCAAGGGAGAGGACCCGATCGACATCGTCACAAGACGAGTCCAGCGATTGAGCAAGAGCCCAGTCCCCCGATGGAATGGAAACTTCGAGGACGAGAGGGCTGATTTTGGGCGAGTCCGGCCATGAAACTAAAGCGACATTGAACTGTCTGGCAACATATCTTGTTATGTCTGATAATGCAAACTTATTGGACATAAGTAGATCGCGCAAGGCGGGGCGGTTTTTTTCTAATTCTGTGGTAGAAAGCGCCGTGGTGATATAGGCTTCACGCATGACATTCGCCCGACCGGACCCCATCAGCGACCTTGAAACACTACCCCGGATGCCCTCGTGGGTCACCTCCGCGCGTGCTGAAACCCTTGAAGATGTTACGTTTTTGTCGGGTGCGGCACTCAACCACCTGCATGTTGTGTTAGGACGCGCAGAGGTGCCCCAAGCCTTGTTGCGGGAGCGGATGGCGCTGCGCGCGGCGGAGGTTTGCGTTGGGTTTTCGGGTCGGCCGGAGCGGGCAGGGGAGTTGCGCGACGCGGCGCATCTGTTGCGTCCGGGCGATCTGCCTGGACCGGCGGGGGAAATCTTCCTGGCCTGGCGGCGTGCGGTGGAGCGACCGGTGTCGCTCAAGGCGCTGTGCCGAGCCGAGCCGACCCTCGAGCAGGCCGCGATCGCAGCATGGCTCGATGCGGGGCAGGGCGCACCGGTAGCCCGTGCCGCGATGGTGCTGGAGACGGTCCTGACGGAAGCGCCGCGCGCTGACGTGCCGGCGTTTATCCTTGCCGACGCGGCCCTCGCCCAAGCGCTTGGCTGGGAGCATCTTGTGCCGCTGCTCGCCACAGGCCTGAGACGCGCCGACCTGCGCAAGCAAGGCGATGACCTGCGCCTGGCCTGTCATCGCGCACTCATCTCGTCGGCAGTAGAGGCCGTGCGTCTCGCCGCCGACCTTGCGCGTCGGGTGGCGCATCTGAAGGCCATTGCGCCCAAACTTCGGGCAAAGGGGGCAAATGATGCGGTCGAAATGTTCCTGACCCGCGATGCCGTGGCGCCCTCGGCGCTGCCGCTTCCGGATCGCGCGGCGCGGCGGCTCTGCGACCGGTTGGTCGATCTCGGCGCGGTGCGCGAGCTGACCGGGCGCGACACTTTCCGGCTCTACGGGGTGTAGCGATGGCGAAGGATCGCTTGGAACCGGAGCTTGATCGCGCGTTGACGGACCTGCCGCCCGAGCTGCGCTGGCGGGAATGGATGCGCCGGATTGAGGCGGTGCTGTTTGTCTCGGCCACGCCGGTCGCCCGCGAGGATCTGGCGCGGGTGGTGGGGCAGGGGGCCTCGGTCGATTTGCTGGTGGAGGACCTCGCTGCCGATCTGGAGGGGCGGGCTTTTGAAGTTGCGCAGGTCGCTGGCGGCTGGATGTTTCGCACGCGCGCCACCTACGCGCCCGCAATCCGCGCGGCGGCAGATGTCGGGGACCAACTGCTGGACCTAAGCGAATTCGACGTCGCGGTCTTGGCCGCCATCGCCTACCATCAACCGATCACCCGCGACGGACTCAAGGACATCTTCGGCAAGGAGATCAGTCGCGATCTGATCGGGCGGCTCCATGCACGCAACCTGATCGGGACAGGGCCAAGGTCGCCGCGACGAGGGGCGCCCTATACCTTCGTCACCACCGAACAGTTCCTTTTGGCCTTCGGGTTGGAAAGCCTTCGCGATCTTCCCGATCGCGAGCAGTTGGAGGACGCGGGGGTTGTGGACGAAGTACCACAAGTCGATTTTGGCTAAGCTGTTGCCGATTTTGTTGGGTGCTAAGACTCTGTGAAAGCACTGTTTTCTCCCCGATGGTTTCGAGTCTTGCCGGTTTCCGTTGCTGATACCTGATTTAGACTCTGCTGTTCCGCTTATCGTTTCATTCGTCGTGCAACGATTCATGTGGAGCCTCAGAAATATTCACTATTTCAAGGCGATAATCGTTTCGTCCTTTTGACGACGTTGGCTTTTGCCTCCTAACGCCTGAATCGTTGCAAAACCCGTGAAACAAAAACTTGCGCCAAGGAAAAATGTAGGTGTATCAATATCATAATCGTTTCACACTTGCGGGATATCGTTTCATGGCCTTGTCGGATCAAGACATTCTCGACTTTGTCGGCGAGAACCCGGGTGCCGGACGCGATGCCATCCGGAAGGGCGTTGCAAGGGATGTGAGCGAAACCACTGTATGGCGCCTCTTGAAGCGCATGGTGGAAGAAGGTCGCCTCGAGGTATCTGGCAAGGGTAGGGCCACGGGATACAGGATCGCCGGGGGTGCGGTCGTTCGGGCGCATTTGTCGACGCCGTACAACAGGCGAGCACCGGTGTCCTATCGACCGGAGTTTCTCGATGCATACGTTCCGGGAAAGACCTGGTATCTGTCTGCACCTAACCGCGAAAGCCTGTTGGAGGCTGGCCGTCCGCAGGGCGGCGCAATTCCGGCCGGAACATACGCGCGCCGGATCCTTGAACAGCTTCTGGTGGATCTCAGTTGGGCGTCGTCCAGGATGGAGGGGAACACCTACGATATTTTGCAGACCGAGCGATTGATCAGGTTTGGTGAGGAAGCTGCGGGAAAGGATCGGAAAGAAGCCCTGATGATCCTAAACCATAAGGAAGCTATCCAGTATGTGGTCGACAATCTCGATGAGATCGGGCTTCGGCGTCCTGATCTGTTCGCGATTCATGCGCTGCTCTCGGATGGTCTTCTGGCGGACCCGGCGATGTCGGGCCGATTGCGAGCGATGCCGGTCGGCATCTCGCACTCGAGCTATCGACCGCTCGACGATGCGGTCACGATCGCAGAGGAGTTCGACATCCTGCTCCACAAGGCTGCGCAGATCACCGATCCGTTCGAGCAGTCCTTTTTCCTCTTGGTGCACATCCCGTACCTCCAGGCCTTTGCCGACGTCAACAAGCGAACCTCGCGCGTGGCCTCGAACATCCCACTTCTAAAGTCGGATCTTGCGCCGATGTCGTTCACGACGATGGACGACAGCGACTATATCGATGGGCTCATCGGGGTTTATGAATTGAACAATGTCGCGCTGCTGCGTGAGGTCTACATGGACGCGTACTTGGCGTCTGCGGAGAAATACCGAATTCTTCGCGCTGAGGTGGAGAGCCCGGAAAAGGCTGCGCTTGCCTATCGGGAATTCGTTCGCGCTGCGGTCCGGCGTTGCGTTCTCGAATTCAAGGAGTTCCGAAACGATGCGGTTGATGAGATGGCTTTGGCTGCTGGCGTGCCCGATGCTGATCGAGCGGATGTTGTCGCTTACGTTCGTGAGCAGATCGCTGGGCTCCATGAAGGCAACGTAATCCGCTATCGGCTGAAACCAGACGACCTGAAAGGAGTGAACCTGCGCTAGATCGTTGATCGAACCGGACCGAAGAACGTCTACGCATCAAAAGCGCATTCAATCATTGCGATAGTCTTTGCAATGATGGGCATCCAAAATAGTGTGGTTCGGAGAGAGTTCCGATAATGTCTTCAATACTCAAGTTTTTCCGAATTACATTCTTTCTCGCCCTGTATTTTTTCTTATGCATGGTCGTGGTGACCATAATGCTTCAGGGTTGGCCGGTTGGTGGCCAGATGCTGTTTGCATTTGGTGTTCCCGTCATTCTGGTCTGGTGGCAAGAAAAACGGAGATCGCGGAAAGTCGCTGCAAAGGCGCAAGCTGAGGGGAGTTCCGAAACCCACCCCCCCCGACCTGAGCCGGTGCCGCGCCCAAGTGCCAACGACAAGCGTATCGAGCGTGAGCGCGAACGAACTCGCGAAGCCAATGCGTCTCAAGCACCGGCTGCCGTGCAGGCCTACTCTCCACCAAAGCAGGACTACGCTGAAATCGTTCGGGCTGGAAAGTCTGCGGCGCCGGCACTTGCCGCGGCCGCTGAACGAAATCAGCTGTCACTTAGCACTTAAATGTGAGAATGCGGTCGATTTGAAGATTTTTGGCACTTTAAGCTGAGAATCATCTGGCCCGGGTTTCATATCAGTTGGAACTGCTGGGGTGGTCCCCACTCGATCGCCGGGCTTACCAAATGGTCTGTCGCCATGACAAAGCGCTTTCTGTTCTCGCCCATCATGTGCCCGTGCAGCATCTTCAGCATCGGTGGCCCTGCGCGGTCAATGATCGCCACGCCTGCCAGGAGCGCGGGTCGGATGCAGAGTGGCAGGATGGGGTGTTTTGGCGAATGTGGAAACGAAGTCTCCCTGGCCAGTATGGCATCGAAATCGGGGACGATGGCGCCGAGGAGCCGGTAGCGCCAGAGATCGCCGTCACGCGGGGGCGGCCAGGGGATGCGGCGCATGAGCAGAAGCCGCGCGATCTCCAGAGGTGGCAGCCATGTTTCCACGCGGCGCTCTGCGTGGTTGTTCAACAAGGTCTCACCGCGACGTGCTGCCGCGCGATATGGCTCAAGCGTCCGTTCGCCGTCACTGGTGGTCTTGTCCTGGTAGGGTTCCCCACAGTGCGAGCAAGTGATCCGCCACCCCTGCAATTCGCTTCTAAGAATTGGCGGAGGGCTGACATCGGTTTGAGTGCACCGCCCGCAACGCTGCATTGGACTCTTGGCGATGAACCGGTGAGCCGCTTTGGGGGCACCCGCGAAGCTCAGGCTGCGTACAAGTTGCGGGCTGACACCGAACATCCCCGCAATCCGGTTCGCTTGGGCGTTGGTCAGGGAAAAATCGATTGCCTCAAGGGATGTCGCATCCGGCAATCCATGGCGCAACATGGTCAACGGCGTGACGCCATAGAAGTCCGCGTGGCGACTGATCCAGGATGACAGGACTTCGCCGCGCAGAGGTGGCAAGGTGACGGGCAGGGGTCCCGTCATGCGAAGACCGCTTCGGCATCAAATGCAGGCACCCAAGCCTCGACGGCGCCGTCGGTGATGTGTTCGGTCCCGCTCTCGATAGCCTCGATCGCAAGACTGCCCAGCATCTGGAAGATGTTCGCCGTGATACCGTCCGTAATCTGCAGAATGCGCCGCAGGGATTTCGGCGTCAGCACAGAGGGTCGCCGCAATGGCGTATTGCGCAGGATCGACGCGATCAGCGTCTCGAAGTCTTCGTTGGCGGCCCAACGGTTCAGGGTGAGTTGCTCGAAGCGTCGCGCAAGTTGAACGTCACCGCCGATGGCTTCCCGGGCGTCGTTCACGCCGAAGCAGACCAGTGAGATTTGGAGCCGATTGCTGAGAAAGCGCAGCATGTTGAGCACGATACGTTGCTCTCGATAGGTCCCGGCGAGGATGTTGTGGACCTCGTCGATGACCAGAACCTGGGTGCCGATTGCCTTCATAATCCGCAGCGTCGCCTGTTCCATCTGAGCAATATCGGCCCGCGGTGCCTGGGGTGCGCCGAGGAGGGAAAGCAGTTCACCATAGAAGCGCCGCTCGCCGGGGCGGCTAACCATTTCCATGGCCAGGACCGGTGTCTTCAGAATCCCGGTACGGCGATCAAGATGTGGCGGATGCTGATCGCGGAAGCGTTGCATGATCATGGTCTTGCCCATCCCGCTGTCGCCATAGATCGCGACAGACGGCATGCGGGAACCTCTCGGATGATCAAGGAGCGCCTCGAGGCGATCGAGGGCTTGCTTTGCGCGAGGGTAGAGAACCCAACGGCGGGACCTGATGGCGCGAATGCGTCCCGCCTGGGGTTCAGACAGCAGGGCTGCCGCGTCGGCGGTAAGATGAGGGTGATCGTTCGTCATTATGGCTCCAGCTCATTCGGTGTCCTCAACAAAAGGCACCGGTTTGCTGGAGTCGACACCACGGAGCGTGCCCGTATCCCGGAGGTCGTCGGCACGCCTCGGCTGAGCTTTGCCGCGCCGCACGGCAGCGGTTCTGTTTACGGCCTCATCAACCAACTTCCGCTGTTCGAGTGCGGTCCTCACAACCGCGCGGCTATCGACTTCACGCCGCCCTTTCTCACGCAGGGTGCGACGCGCCGTCAAAGCCTCGTGCAGGGAAATGGGTGCCAGGGTCAGGTCCGCGTAGCGGGCTTCGACGAAGTTGCCTGAGGGCCGCCGCACGAACACACGCGACATATCACGCGGATCATACTTCACGAGAAGCCGCCGCTCAGTCCGGCCGACATCGGCGCTGAGTGCGGCTGACCAGTAGCGCAGATCGAACAGGTGAATGCCGGTTGGACGCAAGGTCCGTTCCTGCTCCGGCAGGAAAGAGACCCAGAACTGCAATCGATCCTCAGGCAGCCGCAGAGGGATCTCGCCTTCATGGTCCCACCAGACGGCGAGGGGAGGGCGGCTCAGCGAGCTGTGGATGGATTGATGATAGGACCCGACAATGTCGAGGGCGATATAGCGCTCCAACTCGCGCAGGGTCAGCGCCGCATGTTTTCTTGAATCATACTCCGCGAGGTCCTGAGCGTTGCTGAAGGTCGTACCGGGCAACAGGTGCAGCCGTCCCATCTGGGTGCCGATCAAACGCTCGATATGTCCGCCGAAGCGCGGCGTACCCGGCGGTCGCCAGTCGATCGCAATGCCTGCATTCTCGCAGCCACGTTTGAACGCGCGACTCCGGAAATCCGCGCCATTGTCCACATGCACCCGGTCGGGAAGGCCGGCCACGGGCCAGGGCTCTTCGATCTCGCGCGCTTTGAGCCAGGCCGTCTTGTCATAGACCGAATGCAGCAGGCATAGGCTCGTCGAAAGCCGGGATGGCGCATCCATGGTCAAGTAGAAGCCCGTCACCATACGGCTAAAGACATCCATGGCCAGGGTCAGCCACGGTCGTCCGATTGGTTCGCGGGTTTCCTCATCGACGACAAAGATGTCGGCCTTCGTGTGATCGATCTGAACAATCTCGAGGGGTCGGGAGGTGCTCAGTGTTCCCGGGACCGCCGTCGTTGCTTTTACGGTCCGCGTTTCGCCCCGACGCTGCGCCCGGTGGCGCAGGTCCAGGTCGCCCAGCCGCCGCTCGATCGTTCGGCGATGCGGCGACTTCAATCCTGCCGAAGCGCAATCCGTTTCAATGTCCCGCACCAGCTGCGAGACCGGTGGCCGGGTCGGTTTCAGATAGTACGTGCGGATTGCCTTCTCGATGATCTCCTCGCGCCGAGCATCCAAAGCGCGATGGCCCGTCGGGCGTCCGCGCTTGGTCTCAACGAGCGACATGACAGTTCCGTCCGCCCGAAACCGCCTCAGCAAACGGTAGGTCGTCGCTTGGCTGACCTGCAGTTCGGAGGCAAGATCGGCAATAGCGGCCACTGTTGACTCACCGGAACTGGATTCCAGGAATCTGCGGATCGCAGCCGCACGGCGACAGGCTTCTGCCCACACGGCGTCGTCTATCTCGTATAGAAGTGGTTCGGTCACAATGAGAACCCGACAAAATCGGAGCCACAATTATCGAATTAAGGGCTAAAGTCCAGTCTCCATTATTAATTTAAGTGCCAATTCTCACATTTAGGGGCAAAGCTAAGTCATTGAAATAAGGAAGATCAGATTATCATCTTTAAGTGCTAAGTGACATCAGCCCTCGCGAATGGCATCGAGCGTATCGTCCCGACCAACGAAAAGCGGGTGGGTCCCGTCTAGCGAAACAGCTAGCGTGGCCGGCCGCAACATCGGCGGGATGGTCTATGTCGGCACGCCCCCCTTGCTGAACACCTACGGGTATCGTGACAAATGCCGAGCCTATATCGATCCGTCCCTGTCGGTCGCGCGCTCTGGAGCCGACAAAGCTGGAGAAGGTATGCCCTACTGGCCGGGGTACTCGGATATCTCACCTCAGTGCCGGGCGACCTACCTCGACTGGTTGGCCAGCGGGCGAAACGATGCCTCCTACAACCCCGGCTACATGTTCCTGTACTTCTACGGGCTGGAGCGTCGCTTCTTCGTTGATCAGTCCAATGAAGACGCAAAGGATATCGTCCAGGAAGTTCGGCGGCTGCAGTCACTTTACCCTGACAACCACTCCGTCAGGCGCTATTTGGGTGAGTTCCTCGACATAGCGATGCTTGCCGAAACCGACCTCGACGCGATCGATCCGATTTTTGAGAAGCAGGGCTGGGAACTTCCGTTCTCACTCAAATACGCAATCGGAGCTCGGATCGACAAAGGCGAGAACCTGACAGCTGACTGGTTGCTGAGTTGGTTCATCTGCCATCCGGAAACAAATCTGAGAACTCCCGCGACGCGGTGCCGTGACGAGTTCGTTGCTCTTTTCCGTTTGCGGTTTGATCGGCGTTTTCCTGATGGACTGAAAGTGACCAAACCCCGGAAATCACTCACGGCTTCTTATAGGGCCGCCTCGAGCGAGTTTGAGGGGTCTGCCAACCCAACCGTTGATGGCAAGCCGGTCCCGGATATTTCCGGTCTGCGCAAACCGGTCGAGATTGCCCAGGAGTTGGCTGACGAGGTGATGAACGACCTCGACAAGCTCAGTCGCTTCCTGGGCCGAAACCCTGATGGCCGCGGAAGCGTGGAAGCGCATGCCTTGCTACCCTCTGAACTGTGGGATGCCTTCCCATCAGAGGAAATGGACCGCTTGAAATCTTGGTGTCGCGTAGCCCTTAATTGTGAGATGGGAAATCCAACGAAATCAACGGCTGAGCTTTGCCCTTAAATATGAGATTTTGCCTTTAATTCTGATATTTTTGCCCTTAAACCTGAGACAGGGTTCACAGACATTTGCGGCAAATATCGATGAATGATGATGGCGAAGACTGCGTTGCTGTTGGTGCTGAAGAGGCGCGCAGGGCCGCGGTGCTGCGCCCTCTTGTTCAGGCATATCTCAATGGGACTGGCAGCCTGGAACGTGGCATCAATGACGCCGTTTGGGAGCTTGGTGTCAGCAGGGCGACGGTCTGGCGTTGGATAAAACGGTTGGCGGAAGAGGGTGGGCGCACCAGCGCTCTGGCTCCGCGGAAACGGGGCCGCCCGACCGGGACGATGTTAATATCCAGCAAAGTCGAAGCGGTAATCGAGGAGCACCTTCGCCGCTATTTCTTGCGCCGGGAGCGTTCGAGCTTGTCGCGCGTCGTGACAGAAATCCGCAGCGCTTGCTGGCAGGAGGGCTTGCAACCGCCGACACGGCGAACGGTTCAGCGTCGTCTGGATGCGATGGATGCCCGCGAAGTTGCGAAGGCACGAGAGGGCGCAAAGGCGGCCCGCCAGAAATTTGCGCCGGTCACAGGTGAGAACAAGGCCAGTATGCCACTGGAGATCGTCCAAATTGATCATACACCGGCGGACATCATTCTTGTCGACGGCTTTGAACGCAAACCAATTGGGCGGCCTTGGGTCACGCTGGCGATCGACGTCGCAACGCGGATGGTGACCGGATATTACACCTCTCTCGAGGCACCTTCGCGTCTGTCAGTGGCGCTTTGCCTGACACAGGCGGTGGCCCTCAAGGAGGAACTTCTTGCGGAATTGGCGTGCGATGTTCCTTGGCCGGCACAGGGCAAACCGCACAGCATCCACGTCGATAACGGTCGCGATTTCCGGTCGCGCGCCTTTCGGTCGGCCTGTGCGGATTGGGGGATCGATCTGGTCTATCGACCGCCAGCAAGTCCTCACTTCGGTGGTCACATCGAACGGTTGATCGGCACCATGATGGGGGCCGTTCACCTGTTGCCGGGAACAACGCAATCCTCGATCGCGGCAAAGGGCGACTATGACGCCGAAAGCAAGGCCACGATGACGTTGAGCGAATTCGATCGCTGGTTTGCTCTGGAAATCTGCCGTTACAACAACAGCATTCATTCAAGTCTTGGCTGCACGCCCGTTGCCAAATGGGAGGCGCTCTCAGAGCAAATGACAGGCGACATCCCCTTCGAGATGGAAGCCTTTCAGGTGAGCTTCCTGCCGAGTGAACTGCGCAAGATCAGGCGTGACGGCATCCATCTGTTCCAGATAAGGTACTGGTCCGATGCCCTTGCAGGCCACATTGGGCGCGGGGATGGAAAGGTGGTCGTTCGCTACGATCCTCGCGATATCTCAATGATCTGGGTCGAACTGGACGATGGCCGGTATGTTGAGGCGCGGTACAGAAACCTGGAAATTCCGCCCGTCTCGCTCTGGGAATATCGCGAAGCGATGAGGAAGGCCCGTGCCCTTGGCAAGTCCGGGTCTAATGAGCTGGTGCTGGCTGAGCTGATCCGACAGCAACGCCAGATCGAAGCTGAAAGCCGGGGCCTGACGAAGGCCGAACGCAGAACCCGTGAAAGAAAAGGGACATTGAAGGGCACGAACTCGGCCGTCTCGACAACCGAAGGGCTGCGCCCGATCGATACGGGTGATACATCGCGCCCATTGTTCAAGGTGGAGAGATGGTGAATTGAGGGCAGGGACAACTGAAGAAGACGGCCGGATCGCCCTCATTCAATCGGATATCTGGATCGGCTTTCCTCGGGCGGAACAGGTGTTGGACCGCTTGCAGGGCATGATCGAAGCGCCACGA
>Ga0208794_1000287_pt1 | contig 37653 bp, 44 predicted proteins | sample 32_taG_FD_184106 | JGI IMG/M metagenome (GOLD analysis project Ga0208794, IMG submission 184106) | Marine viral communities from the Gulf of Mexico - 32_GoM_OMZ_CsCl metaG (SPAdes) (version 2) | ecosystem: Environmental > Aquatic > Marine > Oceanic | place: Atlantic Ocean: Gulf of Mexico... | reverse complement strand
CTACTATTCTTTTTTCGCCATTGTATGTACCATATACAGCTTCACACTGCCATGTGTACTTAACTCCACTGTCCCTTAAACGCTCAACATAATGTGCGTGTGGAACATAATCACCAAACTTACCAGCTGGTGCTTTACGAACTAACTCCTGTGGAAAAGGAGATAGCAAGTCAACGTTATTAGTCATAACATTCCTTTCTTTATATAAGTTCTAGGAAAGTTGTTTCCCAAAGGAAAGAACAACTTGACTAGAACTAATCTATTCTTCTTCTAAGTCTAATAGGTTACGTAAGTTATGTACACCACGTTCAACTGGTACTAACTTAGTATCACCTTGGTCATTAGTTAATATAAAGTATGGTCTATCACCTAGTCCACTGTACTCTATACTGCTAAGTCTCCATTTAGACTTGACAATTAAGTCATTCATATTATACATTATACCTATATATATTTAATCTATCTTAAATTTACTAAATACTCTGCAGTAACACCCGTGCCTGGCTTAGCAAATAGCAGCCATTGACATGGCCTTCCCATACTTGCAAGCTGTTCTAGTGCATAAGTGTTGTAACTTTCTGTGCTTCCATTAACCCATAACCGTACGTCATTAACGTACATTGTTGTAGGTGTATGAAAATGTCCAGCTATAGCATAGTCAAAGTCTGGCATCAGACCTCTACTAGCTAGTGCTTTCCAACCTAGTAGCTTCTTACCAAAGCCATACCATGGGAATCCTGAGTGTCCCCTGACATTATCACCGTGCCATACAAAGAACTTACATCCTTCGCCTACATCCGCAATGTCGAACCAATGGTTATCACCTGTACTATCAGGAATAGTAAATTGTATTCTGTTATCTTTTTCATACGTCATACTTATTATTTTTCCTAACATTCTGTCAGCGTTACTGTCAGGGTGATAGTCTTTTCTAGCACGTCCACCTAAACTACCGTGATTACCTATAACCCAATGTACATCTACTTCGTTAAAATTTGCTAGTAATATGTCAAAGAACTTTGTCAATATTCTAGGACCGTCAATCGTAACTTGATTGTATAGACTAGCGTCAATAAGATGTGTTTGACCTGGGAATATAAGCTCACCTTCTACTATGTCACCAGCTGCTAACACTACGCATTTGTTAACAGGATGTGCTGAACGTTGTACGTTAGTTAGTTCTACTATCTTATTAGCATACTGAACTACACGTTCTTCAGCTACCTCAGTGTTATAGTCAGGAGTTACTTTAGCTAACTGTATGTCAGAGAGTACAGCAACAGCTACCTCTTCGTTTTTAGTTCGCTTATGTAACTTAGGCTTAGGTATATTAGGTTTGTTCCATGTACGTAAATTAGTAGATACTGCTTGATAGACTGCTTCTATCATATCTTCTTTTTTACGTTTGGCTTTTTCTAATTGCTTAAGTAGTTTAAGGTTATCAGCTTTGAGTTCTTGTATCTTAGTAGATTCAACCTCAGCTAATAACTCTTCTACCTTTTTTTTATTTGGCATGTTCAAGCATGTTTCTAAAGTGATTACGTATTGCAGTCTCACTTATTTTAATATCATACTCATCACGTAATAACCTAGATACTACATAAGGTCTAGGTTTCTTACCTGATACAACCATGTCTTCTATGCCACTCCAGAATGGAGTAGCTTCGTCCGTGATTCGTTCTAATACGCTACTTGTTTTACCAGTTTCTGCTTCTTTCAGCAGTTTGTCTATGTCTTTCATACCTTTCATTATATAGTCATTTGTTATTAATACAAGGACTTACGTAACAGTACAGTGTGAATGTATTCTACTTACCGCATTTCAATCGGTTGCATAGTCAGGTGTTAAATATACTATAGCTTTCTCTATTGATAGTGATTGACCTACCCCGATACTAACGTTTATATTTATTATCGCAGCTATGCCAGTTATACTTTGGCACTGTACTGTACAATGTCTCTTACAAATAACTCCTTACATTATGTGTATTCAAATGTTACATTTAGAAGGTCGGACCGCAGAACCTCAGATTCGGTTCGCCTATCGCAGGCTCCCTCACTTCGGTCTGCTAACCCACCTTCTAAAATGGTACGTGTAGCAGTGTTCACTATAGGTTGATTGTTGACATTAATGAGGTATTACCCGTTGCAAGTTCTCCTTGCACTCTATTCTGCTACATGATACAGCTTTGATTAGTGGAAAGGAACACCAACTCCCTTGCGGGATTACTGTATTCCATACCACTATAGCACTTGATTTAATTTAAGTGCATGTTCCTTTACTTCTTCTATATCTTTTAAGTTAATAATTTTATTTTGTGTACATATATCGTAACAATCTCTAAGCAAATTGTAACCGTTAGAGTGTTCACCTGTACCAAAGACTTTCATATCTGATACCCATATTCTACGTTCTGGCATTTCTGCTAACCAACGTAATGCAGGGCCGTCAACAACGTTACCACCACCAGTGTATTCGTCTAGATATTTATCATCAACACGCATACCATTCTTAGCTATGATATGTAACCAACCTTTTTCCCAGTTACCATTGTACATAGCTATATTAACTGCAGGTAACATCATCATTATTTCCAAGATGTCTTGTCCACTAAATGACATAGAACCTGAAGCGTCAATAAGAATAGTACCACCCTTAACACGTTGCTTTTGTTTGAATATTTTCTTATCCACTAAGTAACGATTAATATATTTAGGATTGTAACCATATTCCATAGGTCTGTATGCACGTCCATGATTAATACGTGAACGTAAATTAACTGACATAGGTGGTGTCATTATTTCCATTTTACCCCATGTACCATGACCTTGTGACGTTCTGTACAACATGTCATGTTGTAAATCAGTACGCATACGTTTTTCTAATTCACTGTTACCGTCAAGATAACCTTGTGTTTCTGTTTCATCATTTTCATCTTCACCTTCACCTTCACCTTCGCCAGGTTGTGGTGGTGGTGCCATGATTTCATCAGGATTAGGTTTGTCTATAAAGTCATTCAGTATTACTGATAACTTTTCTGCTAGTCTTTGTACTTTTCTATATGATGGCCATTGATTCCACCTATGTTCACATACTTTACGTTGAAAGAATTGTGCTGTGTTATGTGCAAACTCTAGTTCACTACGTCTAACAGGATGAAATGATTCATCATTAATAGCTACTTTAAATAAACCTTCTACGTATTCAAATTGTTCTGATTTATCATATGCGCTACCTCTGTTTTTTGAACTCCACGCAGCTAACAAATATAATATAATGTCAGCAACACTACCAGTTTTAACTAACCTTAATACGTCATTAGTAAATTCATCTTTACATTTTAAGTATTCATGCACAGGTAGTTTAGCTTTAGCACCTAATAAATAGTTAACACGTACTTCTTCTAACGCTTCAATAGCATCAGAACGTGTGCCTCTCATGAGTTTACCCATAGTTTTAGGTGACCATTTAGCATGTCCTAACTCATGACGTCTAATCATTCTGCCATGATTAATACCGCAGTAGTCGCATTCCCTATCCATAGGCACATACATTTGCCTATTAAGATTATCTGTACGTGGTTGATTGTCACCTTCTGTTGTTTCTAGAACATGCCAATCATCACCAGTTACAATCTGTGGATATGGATATGCTTTCTGACTATGCATTGCTTAAAGTAATTGCGTCAATAAGTTCTTCAGCTTTATCACCGAATACTAATTTACCTGCAGTTTCTGGAGTAAATCCTTTGTCTTGTAAGTCAAAGAACTCTTTCCATGAACGTACTGATACACGTTCTTCAGGGTCAGTAATTAATGTAGTGTCAGTAATAACTTGATGCCATTCATCTGGAAATTGTTCCATTGCTTTTGGATGTATCGTATCGACATATATTTTTACAGGAAATCTATCCTTTAACGCAAGTGGCAATGATTCAGGTGGACTGTTAGTAGTAGCAACTACTTGAAAACCTTCAGCAGGTTTTACAGTTTCTTTAGATTCATTGTTTAGTGTCAACTGTGCTATGTCTGGGTCATCCAATATAGCATGCAAGAATGTCATAGCGTCAGGACTAGCGTGGTCTATCTCATTGATAACCAATCTAGCACCTTTACGCCATGCTTGTATTGCAATACCATCATGCCATTGAAATCCACCGTCCGCTGAAGGCATATAAAAACCCTCTAAATTAGCAGACGCAGTGTCTTCTGTCATAGTTATTTGATATACATTAGGTTGTCCTTCTAATGTAATAGGTGTGCTTTGTTTTACTGCACTGTATGTTTTACCAGTACCTGGTGGCCCATAGAGTAATACTCTACGTGATTTACCTAGCACTGATGCTATCATTTTCCAACAATCATTATTATTATCCATGATTATCCTTTCTATTCTTGTTCCATATCTGCATTTGATACCCATCTACAATAGATATTAATTACAGAAGTTTCTTTATCTTTTCTTTGTAGTACGTCAAACCTACCTAAATCTTTTAGGTGGCTTATGTTATTCTGTCCAAAGGACATTATGTTTTTAGCTGTACCGCTAATCCATTTCTCACTAGTACCTATTACATACCATGTATTAGGTGTAGCTAACAACACTTTTACTTTATCGTCAGTAAGTAACCGTGGCGCTCTACCTTTACCTGCGTTATCAGGCTTAGGTGGTGTAGCTGCGTACATATCATCAGGTAACATCATCATCTCCTTTCAAGTAATTTTCTACTTCGTTACCAATATTTTCAGTGATGTTAATTATGTTATCGATAGTCATATTACGTAATGCATTATCGTCAACAGTTAGATGCGCTTGTATAGATGTAGGTTCCATTAACATCCAATGTTTAAATACATGTCTATCAAGAAACCCTTTATATACTCTGTCAAGTTCTTGTGTACTCATACCTTCACGCATTTCTGGATTATGTGAATGCCAGTCTGTAGCAATTTCACCTCTTTCAATGTCTAATATTTGTTTAGCTCTAACGATACTGTCCATTGTAGATATTGCCCATACTTGTATAACCCATACGTCAGGTTCTTCGTCAAACGCTGATGACTTGTCATTATGACTATCAAAACCAGCGTAAGCAAACGTGACTGTATATTGTTTACGTTCTAATGCGTCAACTTCTTCTATCTTATTCATCTGATTCCTTTCTGTCTGAATATAAAAGCTACTCAGACAGAAAGGAAGCAGGGTTGCAATGTATCGATATGATAGTTCCTCTCTGTCATAAGTAGCTTGTAACACACAAACTTCGTGTATGCCTTGGTTCGTTATCATACTTTGAGTACTCTAAGCGATAGGTCTATGTGCTACAAGCTACCTACATTATGGTTATCACTTGCGTGACACTTGTATAAGGGGGTACAAGAATGTAAATAGCTTTGCGTTATCTTACCATATCATCTATCATTTTTTTTGTAGATGATAAAGCGTCTCTGAAATCATCATAGACATCAGTTGTTTTATCATCAGTCCATGGATAATTAGTTTGTTCTGAGTCGTATTCAAACTCAGTTAAATGTGTGTTAATAATATTTAATTTGTAGTCTCTTGCTATGTCATTAAGTAACATGAATGGTTCACCCCATGCACTGTCAAAGGCAAGCTTGACTTCTCTTTTATTATCTTTTGTTGTGTCTTCTAATACTTGCGTATCACAGTCACCCCATTTAGTACCCCAATTACGATACTGCCAGTCAAGTGATTTGTATGTGCCATACTTATCAATTAACTCTTGTTTAGTTATATCCATCATTGGTCGTACTGTACCATCATCATCTTCATACCATACGTCATAAGATATGTCGTCAATAGTACGTCTACCTTCACGTATCTTTTGTAGTTCATCTGGTATTGGTTTTGTTTTTGTTAGTTTATATGTTATTTCGTTGTCGTCATTAGTAGTTATATCATTCATAAGTTTATTGACGTCATCAATATTACCTGTAATTTCTATAACATTATTTGTCCAATTAGGCATTCTTCCTCTCTTTCTTAAATCTAAATTCCATTTGTTCATCTATGTAACATTCATCACACATTAGATGCTTAGTACATTCGTTATAAGGACATGCTACCATTTGTTTACTTCCTTATCCCATTGTTCTTTTGACATGCCAGTCATGGCTAATTGTAAACCTTTGAATAAACCAATTAAGTCTTCAGCATATACATCTTTAACAGTATCACTTCCTTTTTCAACACTATCAAATGTTATATTGAATGTGTCAAACCATGTATGATGTACTGTTATTGACATTGGTTTTTTATAATAATTATCTATAACTATTCTAAGTCCGCCTCTGCTTTCACTGCTTTCGTCTATATCTGTTAGATGTGCATTGTCAAAATCAAAGTCAACAATTTCCATATATGCTTTGATAGCGTCAGCACTATCAGTATATTGTCTCATAATTTCCCTTTCTTTATTCTGGTTCTGTCTGCTGGATATATAAGCTTACCAGCAGACAGAGACAGAATATTAGAATGCGTTATCGAACGCACTTTCGTTTAACATATTGTCATTAGCTATTCCTAACGCTTTACAGTCAGCGTTACCTAAGTCAGTACTTTGGTTGTCATAGAAGTCAGTAATTCCTTGCGCCAATCGTTTGTTAATGAAACTCATGTCGTCAACACTTAGGAATTTACTTAGCGTGTCTAACGCTTTACTAACTTCCTCTACTTGTACATATTTCATATGTTATTCCCTTTCATTTTGTTAATAAAGTTTATATAAAACATACTTATATAAACTTCACTCACCCTACACATATCGCATAGGGTGTGTGAAATCTACCTAGTAAGGTGCAACTTCCTCCATAACTTCAGTAACTTCCTCAGTTACTTCAGTTACTACTTCAGCTACTGGCGTAGCCTCAGTTTTGTTTTGATTAACGAATGCTGTAGGACTTTGATTATGTAATGCCCATAATTTGTCCTCTATTTCTTTCTTAGCTTTCATTAACTCAGCTACTTGTGGTTCATCTTTATCTAGATGTAACCATGTAGTTTTAGCTCCGCCCTTGTTTTTAGAGAAGTAATGAATGCGTGGTTGTTGTGAACCGTCAGTTATTAACTTGCCAGTTACCCCGCAAATTACTTCGTATATTAATTGTGCCATTATATTATCCTTTCTTACGTTATCTTATACAATGGTGATATATTATATATATCTGTCAGCTTTCTGACTTTTAAGTCAGCAGAAAGCTGTCAGATATATACTATAAAGCTAACGCTTTACCAGTATACATTTGTTCTACTGCGCATGGTTCGCATAAATTGCTCCATGCTTTGATGTTATCATCTATAGTATTATTACAATATTCACACATATTTTATTCCTTTCTATATATAAATATCTATCAGCACTCTGACTCAAGAGTCAGCAGAGTGCTGTTAGATAGTTATCTAAATAGTAATTTTAACTGTTGTATTGTATTCGGTTGTCTCTTTGAGACTTCCCATACAGTTTCGTCACTCAACAACACTTTTGTATGGCATTGCCCTTTGTGTATGTTAAGTGGGTAACTAATACCATTTTTCGCATTACGCTCAAAATGTGTATCTCTTTTGAATACAATAGGATATAAGCAAACGTTACATGTTTTCTTATGTTTCCATTGGTCTAAGTTATTCATTAGTTTCCTTTCTATAACTTATTACTATCTGTCGGATACAGACTTTTAAGTCTGCTGTATCCTACAGATAGTTATGTTATCTAATGTTTAATTCATCATCTCCAGCCAAACATTTGGTGGCGGTGGATTATCGTTACGTTTAAACCAGATATATTTTCGTATACGAAATCTATATCTTTTAAACGTACACTCTATTGTAAATACGTACCAACGTAATTTATTAATCATAGTACATCCTTTCATTTCATCTGAGACTAAAGGATTACATTTAAACTATATATCCCTCTATATTAAAACATATAGTATCTGTATCCTTCTGTCTCAAGAGACAGCAGAAGGATATGGATACTATATAGTATATATTTTACATTAGGTACTTTAGTTCTTATGTACAGTCTTACATTGACTACCATATGTCAACCTTGACGTCTCTCTTATAGTACGTAAGGTCTAAAAAATATACTGGTAATTCAGTAGAAACCCAGTAAGAAAGGGCGTTAGCGGGCATAGACGTTATTGAAGCTAACTAAACCTTTTCTTAAGTCCTTGGGTACTGCTTTTGTCTTTCTAGTGTACTGTCTTGCCAGTCAGCAGCTTTCTGCATCCCGATTGCACCTTCACCTGTAACAAATTACTTGTGTTTAGTGTTTGTAATTAAGTTGACTATAGCATATAATTCTCACTATACAAACATCTAATGAAAGATAGTTAAATAATGGTCGATACACCCAAGAATGTAGTCTGTATAGCAGAGGGTTGCAGGAAGAGATTAAAGGGTAAACAACGTAAATTTTGTTCCCCTACCTGCCAAAAACGACAGTTTGCAAGAGACAAGTATTATAACACGCAAGATGACGTAAAACCTATTAATATAGAACGTAAGTCTGATGAAGGCGACTACGCCTCTATCAGAAGAGGGCAGTATTACCAAGCTTTCGTAAGCGAAGGTATAGCTGATGAAGTTGCAACTGGCGACATGACAGTGGCACACGCAGCTTCCCTCCTTGGTTGCACACCTGCTACTGTCAGTCGCATGCTTGGTGCATTTAAAGTAGATAGTAGAAACGAAATAGCAGCAGAAGATTGGGAGTTATCAGAGGATGCTAAGTCTGCATTAGAAAATTTTTCCGACTTCCGACAAAGATACTTTAGAACAGAACTAGGAGAAGTATACGACACCGCAGATTTTCATACTGAATGGATTAATAACATTATAGATAGTATAGAAAACGGTAAAGAGTTATTAATACTGTCACCCCCACGACATGGAAAGACTGAATTATTAATACACTTTGCTGTTTATCAAATATGCAAAAACCCTAACGTACGTATTATGTGGGTAGGTGGTAACGAAGACATTGCTAAGAACGCATTATCTGCTGTACTTGATGTATTAGATACTAATGAAGAATTAAGAGAAGCATATTGTATGCCTGGTACAAACTTTAAACCAGACAATAGGTCAGGTAAGAACTGGTCACAAAATCAATTTACTGTAGGTACTAGAACTGTTGCAGGTATTAAGTCACCTACTATGGTTGCTGTAGGTAAAGGTGGAAAGATATTATCAAGAGACTGCGATATTATTATTGCTGACGACATTGAAGACCATCAAACAACTATGCAACCTGGTGCAAGAGAAAGTACAAGACAATGGTGGACTACAACATTATCAAGTCGTAAAGAGGAACATACTGCAATAGTAGTTATTGGTTCAAGACAACATCCTGATGATTTGTATAATCATTTACTTGAATCAGATAACTTTACAACTATTGTTGAATCTGCACACGCATTAGATTGTGATATACCAGAACATTTAACTGAGGAACATATTGATTGTATGTTATGGCCAAGTAAACGTACACACAAATGGTTAATGTCTAGATTACATTCTGCTGAATCTACAGGTGGTAGACAAACATTTGAAATGGTTTATTACAATCAAGCATATGTAGAAGGTACGCAAATATTTACTATGAACATGATTGACCAATGTATGCGACCTGACTTAGTACTAGGACAAGTATATAAAAATTTATATTTAGTTGCTGGACTTGACCCTGCATCTAGTGGTTACCAAGCAAGTGTATTGTGGGGTATAGACCAGTACAGAGGTGAATTATATTTAGTTGATTTAGAAAATAAACGTGGCGGTGGTGTAAGAGCTGCATTAGACCAAATGGCTATATGGTTACATGAATACGATTGTAGACATTGGATAGTAGAAGAAAACGGATTTCAAACTGCTATACGACAAGACGCATCTATAAAAGAATTTACTTTACGTACAGGTATAACAATACAAGGACATATGACAGGTAAAAATAAACATGACCCATTGTATGGTGTTGGAGCTATGGCTGATTTGTTTGAAAATAGAAGAATACATTTACCTACTGGTGATGGAGAATCTAATGCAAAAGTACAGAAATATAGGCAACAACTGTTATACTTTGATGGAAAACCTGTTTCTAAAAGAAACAAAGAGAAGACCGATATAGTTATGGCTAGTTGGTTTCCAATGAAAGTTTTTAGACGTATGCAAAAAGAGCATGCTGCTGATATAGGGTTAGACTACAATCCTAGTTATGGAGATTATAAGATGACAAAAATAAATGAGGCACCTTGGGGATAGAAAATCTAGATATAAAAAACTATGATGAAATAGTTAAAAATGCAGCTGAACTTGTATCAGGTAAATTAGTACAAGAACGACAAGTACAGAAATCTAGAATAAAAGCAATTCTTAATGGTGGTGCAGATGGTATAAAAGCTTTACTAGGTAATACAATGGAAACAAGTGATGCTGATTTATTACCAGCTCCTAACATGTTGCAATCTGGTATTGACCGACTTGCACAAAAAATATCTGGAATACCTCAAGTTAGAGTAGATGTACCTAACGATAATGATTCAAATAGAAGTAAAATACGTGCAGAAAAATTAGAACGTATTGTTTCTAACTATGATGATAAACAAAATTTATTAGCACAAATACAACAAGCTGCAAGATGGCTACCTGGTTATGGATTTGCTGCATGGGTTATTACAACTAAAAGAGATAAGAATGGTTTCTTTTATCCTAGTGCTGAACTAAGAGACCCTTATGATACATTTCCAGGTAACTTTGGTCCTGACCAACAACCTAGAGAAATGGCAGTATTAAGACGTGTACCTAGATATAAACTAGCACAGATATATCCAGAGTTTGCAAATGAAATATTAAAAAAAGATGAAGATGCTGAAGAAGCAACACCTGATACTGCTACACCATTTTTATCTTATGAAAACAATAGAGAACAAGGTTGGGAAGACAATACATATTCTGGTGTAAGAATTATTGAATATTACGACATGGGTGGTACTTATGTTGTATTCCCAGAACGTAACATGATACTTGACTTTATACCTAATGTATTATCTACACCACCTTTTGTATTTATGAAGAAAGTTTCTTTTGACCAACTAAAAGGTCAATACGACCATGTCATAGGATTAATGGCTATGATGGCAAAGATTAACATAATGTCTGCAATTGCAATGGAAGATTCTGTATTTACAGAAACTAACATATCTGGAGAGATAGAATCAGGACAATATAGAAAAGGTCGATTTGCTGTTAATTATCTAGCTCCAGGTACACAAGTTTCTAAACCAATGAACAATATGCCATATCAATTGTTTCAACAAATAGATAGGTTGGAAAGACAGTTGCGTATGGTAGGTGGTTACCCTGTTACAGATGACTCACAGTCACCTAACTCTTTTGTTACTGGTGCTGGTTTGTCAGAACTTAATAGCACTATGTCATTAATGATATCTGAATATAGAGATGTTATTAAAAATGCTATGGTTCAAATGGATGAGAAACGTTTAGAAATGGATGTTGTATTATCTTACACTACAGGTGTTACTAAAAAACCTATGGCAGGTTTTCTTAATGGTTCTGCATTTGCAGAAAACTACCAACCACTTGCTGATATTGGTGGTGACTACAAAACAAGACGTATCTATGGTGTTATGGCTGGTTTTGATGAACCACAAAAAATTGTAACTGGGTTGCAATTATTACAAGCAGGTGTTATAGACGTAGAAACCTTACAAGATAATATTGATGGTTTAGAAAATATAGCAAAAGTACAAGAACGTATACGTAAAAACAAAGCTGAATCAGTATTATTTGACAGTATATTAGCTAGGTCTGCACAAGGTGATGCTGCAGCTACTATGGCTGCAATAGCTATTTATGAGTATCCTGGAGCTGTAACAGAAATTATGAAACAGTTCTATACTCCACAAGAGCCACAGATGTCACCAGAGGAAGAAGCTATGATACAACAACAAATGATGCAACAGCAATTAGGAGGACAAGGTGGATTACCAACTATGGCACAGGCATTTGGAATATAAAAGAATGCAAGATTATTTTGATGTAGAGTTTTGGGATATCGTGCATGAAGAGTACGGTGTAACAGATGAAATGGATATACTTTCAGAGAATGTATTAGAGATAATAACTCCTATGCCTGGAGTAATTGTTTTAATAACAAAGGAATTTCATAATGGCAAAGAATCGTAATAGAGGCGGATACAGGCAACCAAATAAACCAGCTGCAGTAGCTACACCACAAGGTGGGCAAAGAACTGATGGTGGACCAGGAAGCAGTAAACAACCTCTTAGAAGATTACCTGATGCTGATTATGGACAAAATAAAGCATTTGTAGAACAACAACAAGCAGCACCATTACCTGTTGCACAAACTATGGATGCGTCTCCTAACGTGTTTGTACCTACAGAAAGACCAGGAGAACCTGCTACAGCAGGAGTTCCTTTTGGTGAAGGACCTGGTCCTAATAAAGTACAAGATAATGTAGATGCAGTATTGAATGCAATATACGAATTAAACCCATCTCCTGTTGTTTTAGAAATAATAAACAATAGGAACAACTAATGGGTTTCTTTACATATGACCGTAACTCTTACTATGACTATTTAAAAGGTACAAAAAGAGACGAAAACCAAAAAAATCAATATAAACCTTTATTACAAGATACGAATATAGAAAAGAATCTAACTGATTTAGTAGAAACATTTCCAGAGATACCTGCTGATATGGCAGTACCTATGGCTATGCAAGATATAAATGTTGATTATGAAGCTAATAAAGAAATTGCACAAGAAGTAGTTAATACACGTATTTATGATGAAGTCAAATTATGGAATGAATTACAAGATACATACAGTTATGAATCTATAGAAAACAATATGAAGATGACTGTATGGGATTTAGTTACTGGTGGGTTTGCACCAGGAGGAGCTAAACCAGGAGATGTACAATACGGTGTGTGGCTTATGGCTGGTTTGGATGCATTATTTCAAACAGTGGGTCCATCAGGTAAATGGTCTGTTATAAGTTCTGCTGTAAATGCTTTAGCACCTGGACAACCTATGAAAGTAGGTAGGTCACAAGCATATTTAAGAGACATACGTGAATACGATAAATTACTTAAACAAGGATACTCAGAACAAAAAGCACAAAGTTTATTACAAATTGATTTGTCTAATACAAATGTTAAAGGTTTAGGTGAAGAACTAGGTGGAGTAGATAATATTAAAAAATATATAGACATGGTTGGCGAAGCACACAAAATGGGTGGTGAACCTGTACTTGCTGCTATGTGGCGTAATGTTGTACAAGGTAAACCATTAAACTTTGATAGAGCTACTAAGTTTACTTTAGAAGCTGTTAAAGCAGAAAACACTCCTTACTATGTAGATTTAACAACAAAATATGGTATGTCACCTGAAGAAGCATCTGCTTTTATATATAAAAATATAGGAGAACCTATTAAAGAATTTGATGAAAATGGTGAAATACATTACACATCAAAACAAAATCCTAACAAAATAAATTTTTATGCAGGTAGAGCAAGACAAAGGTATTTTTGGGCAGGACAAACAAAACAAGATTATTACAGACCTGAATGGGCTAATAAAAATATATTAATGGAATACTCTCCAGGTAAAATAACTGCAGCAGAAGTTTATGAACCTGGAACAAAAGCTTTTAATATTATGTCTGGTCTTGTAGATGCTAGTTATCAGTTAGTACCTGAGTTATTTGCTGCTAAAGGTGTAAAAGGTTTTAAGAATTTAGGCAGAGGATTAAGAGGAATTAATCCAGCATTAGAGTCAGTAGAGTTAGGTAGAATTAAACAAACTGGTAAAAGTATAAAAATATCTCCAAGAGCGCAAGCTGATGAAATACTTAAATCAGTAGGTGATGAAATAGATGGTGTTACTGGTACAGGTAACATGTCTAAATACGTAGATGAAGATGGAAGATTTATTAAAGGTAAAGAATATAAAAAAGATTACAGACAAACTAAAAAGTTTCTTAAAAAACAAAAAAGAGAAGCTACTTTATTTGGTAGAGTTCCTAAGTTTTATCAAGAAACTGCAGATGAAATACTTAATAAACCAGAAAATATAAATTTTTTTAAAGCAATAGCTGACGAAGATAATGTATTTTTACTTGATACTAATACAGTAACTAGAGATTTACCTATGCAAATTAGAGATGAGTTAGCAGAGGTAGATGACTGGAAACAAGTACAAAGTATATTTGGAGATATGATTAGTTCAAGTGGTTATGCAATTAAAAACGAAATTGGACAAGTTATTCCTTATACACTACCAGGTCGTTTGTTACCTAAGACAGGTTCTTTAACATTAAACAAAATACTTAGGCAAACAGGAATTAATCCAAATGCTGCTTATAGAACGTTTGGTAGTTTTGCTGGTGAAAATTTAAGAAGAGTAAGACAAAATATATTTCCTGTTAGAAAAGGTAAAAGGTCACCAAAAAGATTAGTTAGGGTAGATGAGTTAACAGAACCTATTATAGACAAAATGGATAGTGTTGGACGTATGAGACAACTTAAATATTCATACAAAGAAGCAGGTATGCCAGATATGGAACTACCAGAGTTTGAAAGATACTTAGGTTTTAGTTCTAACTTTAACTCTAGTTATAATCCATGGTTTAGAAAAATGTTAGGTGTTGTTCCAGATATGGGTGTACCTTTACATAACATAGAAGTAGGTAGAAGACAATTATCTTCTCATTTACAAATACTTGGATATGATGCTTTAGAAGCTAACAAAATATTAAAAGAGTTTTCAAAAATAGACGGAATGGACAAAAGAGCTATTAGAGATTTTACAAGTGAACAATCTTTAAGAGATTTAGCATTTGTAAAAGCTAAAGGTGGTAACTGGAAATATGTTGAAAGAGCCGTTAGAGAAATTTTTGAAGGCCAAGATAAAATGAAAATTTATGCTACTGCTACAGGTAGTAAAACACTACCTAGTACAGCTGATGGTTTTAATGCTTATGAAATTATAAGTGATGGTAATGCAGTATTTGCTAGTGGTAGACATATGCAAGCTATGACAGCTTCTTTGTTTAGTGAAATGGTAGATAATGTAGCACCATTACTTGATTATAGATTAGTAGATAGAGCAATGCGTAAAATGTTTAGACCTTACGAAGAACTTAGTCCAAATGTTTTTAAAGAAGAAAGTTTTTTATATGATACAAAACAATTTATTAAATATTTAAAACCTTGGGGTGACGATGTACCTAATCCATTTGAAAAAGGTGTATTTCCTGTTAAAAGGTTAGAAGAAAACTTTATTACAAACTTAACATCTTTTTATACAAGAAATATATTTAAACCTTTAGTACTTATGAGATTTGCTTTTTTTACACGTGTATTTATGGAAGAACAAGCACGTATTGCTGTTAAAGGTTTATCAGGTTTATATAACAAACCACATGAATATCTAGCATGGGTATTTGCACATAATCCAAATAGTAAAGCTGGAGCTGCTTTAGAAAAAATATCACTAGGTACATGGAGTAGAGCTAAACAAAATGATGATGCTGTAGAGTTTTTAATGCAAGAAGAAGTAATAGAAGCTATGCAAAAATCATTTAGACCTACTGATTATTTTGAACCTAGAAGTAGACAAAAACAAAAATATACAGAATATAAAGCATTTAATAAATCAGAACTTACTATTGAAGAAATTACAGAATCTATATATGCAGAGCTTAGACATTTAAGAAATGACCCTCTTGCACAAAAAGTTGCAGAGTATGGATACAATTCACCTAAATTAAATGAATGGTTAGTTAGTGCTGCAGGTAGAGAAGCTAGATTACAATTAGTAAGATATGGTGGTAGTGAATTTTCTGAAATATTAAGAGATGGTTCTAAAACATTAGACCAACATATTCAATATTTAGAATCAAGAATACGTATATCTTCTGGTGGCAAAGTTGTAGAAGGTAAAGATATTTTTAAACAAGCAGATGGTACCTATGTATATGCATTAAGAGCAAATGTTAATACAGGTAGTGGAGATATTAGACACGCTATTGCACATGGTAAATTAACTAAATATGGTGGTTCACCTACAAATAAAAAAGATGTTTTAGAGTTTTATAGTACTGAAGCTAATTTACTTAAAAGTTTTAAAAAGAAACCAGTTATTGATGAACTAGCTAAATATTATAACAAAACAGATGGATTAGACCCTGGTATGATGACTGTTCCTAAATACTTTGGACCAGATGCAGATACTAAAAATTTCTTAGGACAATTACAAGATGGTGTAGATGTATTTTACCAAGTTGTATTTGACCACTTAATGACTAAACCTATAGGTATTCTTAACCGTTCTACTACATTTAAACAATTTAGATGGATGTATATTGGAGAACGTTTTCAAGACTTTAGTGTTGCTTTAAGAAAACAATTTATACAAGAAGCTAAAGATGCAAAGATACCTAAAAGAATTATTGATGAATTAGAAGGTGCTGCAAACTTTTATAAACCAGGAAAAATTAAAGATTACGAAGCTATGAATATAGAAAGTAAAGCTTATGGTTTAGCTGGAGTTAAAGAACTTTTATATGACACAAGGAAAAGACATACAATATCAGATAAGTTAGTTAATGTATTTCCTTTCGTTGAAGTATGGTTTGAGGTTGCACAAACATGGGGTAAGTTATTAGCAGAAAGTCCTTATGTTTTAAGAGGTGCGCAAGTATCTGTTAGGGGTGGTTCTTCTGCAAATGCACTAGGAAGTAGTTCTAATGATGGATTTATAACACCAAGTCCTATGGACCCTAATGAAGATATGTTTGTAATGCCTTTTGGTGGATATATGTCAAACATGATATTTGATGCAGAAGATGGAGAATCTAATGTAAAAATATCACCTAGAGGTTATTTACAAGGTGTTAACTTATTAGGTCAAGGTTTTGTACCTGGTCCTAACCCTATGGTAGGTTTTGCTTTAAGTAGAGTTTTACCAAGAATAGAAACAGCTAGTACAAAGATGGGTGCTAAATATGGTTGGGCAAATGATTTAGAAAAAAGAATATTTGGCGATTTCCCACCTCCACAAGAAATCCAAGATGTATTTGCTATATCACCTGTTTATAAAAAACTAGGTGCTTGGTTAAAGAGTGATGATAGTTTTGATGTTATAAACGATAGTAGTTCTGAAATAGAACGTATGAGAGCTAAAGCTACTATTGATTTATGGAGATGGGGTGTATCTTCTGGTGAGCCTGAAAGATTATACAAAGAAGGTAAATTAGATAGTTACATACAAAAATTAAATCCTGGTATGTCTTTAAATGAAGTTAATCAAGGACACATAGAAGATGCTTATTTAGAGTGGGCTAAAGTAAAATCTGGTGATTTATTCTTTTATCAATTTTTATTTCAATTTTTTGGTCCTACTGGTATGCAACCAGAATATTTTGTAGATGATAAACAAGGTAATTTATGGGGACAAGCAGTACTTTATGAAGAGTATTTAAGAATTAGAGAAAAAAATGATGGTAATGATACAGCTACATACAATGAGTTTTTCCAACTTTATGGTGTAGAACATCCTTATATGATGTCACCTAGGTCACAATCAGAAGTAGGTAAACAACCTTACAGTGAAAGAGTACAACAATTTCAAAAAGAAAACCCAGAAATTTTTGACAGTTTAAAAATAAGTGGTTACTACTTAAACATAGATAATCCATATGAAGAAAAAAATTATAGTGATATTGTAAGAGAAAAGAATTTATTAAGTCCTGACCAGTACAGAAGAAATGTAAATGATACTATTGGTTTTTTTAGATATAAAACCTTTACAAAAAATCTTGACAAAGTAGATATACCTAATCAACAAAAAACATTACTTAAAAGAATGTACAGAGAAGACCTTAAATTAATACTTCCTGGATTTCAAGCAGATGAATATGGTTTATTATCACCACCATCTACAGAATCTATATTTAATGAAATGAGAACTAAATGGATACAAAATCCTGCTGTAATGGAATTAGAAGCTGGTAAAGGTTTTGCTGAAGCATTAAAATATTGGGAAGAAGCAGAAGCAATATCTGTAGCATTGTCACCTTCTAGGTCTAAAGATTGGTGGTTAACATCTGATAGTGCAAAAGCTAAAGGATTACGTATATGGATGTATAATAAAGCTAACCTAGTAATAGAAAAATACCCAGAGTTTTGGCCTGCGTGGAATGGAGTTATGTTAAAGTTATATAGAGATGACCAAGAATACTTGGATTATTTACCAGAAGGATAGTAAATGTTTAAAAAACTAGGAGAATTATTTAGAGCTTTTGTTAATACTAGACAACTAAGTATTGAACAAGATTTACAAGTAGCAGAAGCTTTAGATAATACAGAAACTAGAAAAGATTTTTTTGAGTGGGTTGCTACAAATTTTGATTTTCTTAATTTTGATAAAGATGCGCCACCTCTTATAGCAACTGCTGAAACAAGAAAAGAAAAAAAAGAAGCTTTAGAAGAATTATATTCTAATGAGGGTTATGAAAATGCTAAACAAGAATTTTTATCAGGATATAATTCAAATGAAGAACCTGTTAGTGATACTAAAAAAGTTGCAGCAGATACTGGTGGTAATGTTTCTGCACCTGTAGAAATAAAAGATACTACTCCTATAAGTCAAACAGTAGGTGAAACTACACGTAGACGTAGAGAAGGTGAAACACCTATTGTTCCTACTGAACAACCTACTACAGGTGGTCAAACTCTTGATACAAGTACTTATAAAAGATTACAAGAACTTGGTATATTAGGTAATGAAGCTGCAACATTGCAGTATATTGCAGACAATGAAGGAAGATTAGAAGCAGAAGAAATTGCATTTTTATATGCAGCTGCAGGTGATGCACCACTTAGACCTAAAACTGATGGTGAAACAACTTCTCTGGTACCTTTTACTGGGCATTTTATTGGAGTACCTTTATCAGATATTATTGATAACTATGCTAGTCAAGGTCCTGGTGGTGAGATAGAACAAATTCAATTGTATTTAGAACAAAATGGTATAGTTAGTCAAAATTATTTTGCACAAAGTCGTGGTGAACCAAGTGAAGAACTAAGACAAGTCATTACACAAGTTATGAAATGGATTGATATGAATATTTATGCTGTAGAAGGTACAGCATTATATGATGAAATTATGAATGAAATGACAGGTTCTCCTGTATTCTTTACAAAAAATCAAGAATTAAATGGAGACTTTAATTTTGCTAGACAATTGTTTAATTTTGGCCTTAAAGAAATGGCTGAGAATGCACAGATATACGAAGCATACCAAGAAGCTGAATACGCTAAAGAAATAGGAACACAATTTATTCCACCAACACAAGCTAAATTAGAAGATATGGTAGAAGGTTATTTTGAAGATAAATTAAATAGACCACCTACAGATGAAGAATTAGATTTATGGTCTACAAAATTTGCTGAAAGTTATTCAATGTCTTTTAGAGAAGCAAGAGCTAAAGCTGAAGCGTATAACAGTTACAACTTTTTATTGCAACAACCAGAAATTGGTGCAATGGGACAGATAAGTAATGATGCACAAGCACAAGCACCTGGTACAGGTAGTGTAGATTTATCTGCATTTAGTTTTAGAGAAGCAGAAGATATACAAGAAGAAATGTTTGAAGATGAATTTGGTGCAGGTATAGATGCTGCTGAAAAAGCTGTAGATAAACAAAAGTTACAACATGATATGTTTAGACATTTATTAGGAAGGAGAGGTTAATGGTAGATAAACCTAATCCATTAGAAGACCCATTAGAAGACTATGATGGACCTGCTTATGACGCACAAACACAAGATAGAGATATACCAAGATATGAAGATATACCAGGTAGAGATATTCCTATTGAAGATGTTCAACAAAATATTGCAAATGAAATAGATAAACAATCAGGTCAGCCTGGTATGGGTATGAAAGCATTAGATTTGGCAGGTAAATTAGCTGGACCTGTTGATGAAACATTAATAGCAACATTAACAAAAGGTATTCCTAAATTATTTGCAGGAACTGCATTAGCTGGTGCTGCAGCAGTAGGAGGTAGTGCAATAGCAACAGGATTAGTGTATATGACAATAGCTAACTTAGCAATAGCTGGTATAAGAGGTGCAGGTACTTTTGCTAAAGAGTACGGTGGTGATACTTCTAAAGCAATAGATGCAATACTTGCAGGTGAAATACCTGAAAAAAGTGCTGCTGAAGCAATGAAAGAATCTCTTGGTGAAGGATTTGGAGAGTTTACTAAACAAATGGAATATGACCCTTTTTATTTTATAGTTGATAAAACTATTTTACAACCAATTTTTGGTAAAGACCAAGGTATTATTATAGAAAAAGGGATGGAAGGTATACAATATTTATTTGGTAATAAAAAAGAAACTAGAAAATATAAACAATACGGAGTTGATTACTAATGGATATAAAATCTGATTGGAAAGGTACAGAAATAATTTATGTTGAAGGTGTTGGTTATAAAATATTAATTGACATGGGTGAGTTTCAATATGTACTAGACACACCAGAAGACATAACTTTATCTGATTTAAGTGATTATTCAGACATGCGTGATAATCCTAAAGCTACTGATGAAATAGAAGTAATGGCTAGGCTTCAATATCTAGGACCTGGTTCTGTTATGAGTGAAGATAAATTTAAAAAAGGTTACTACAAAAATGACATATTAGTTAGTGTACCTATGGATGTATTTGTAATTGGTGGTAATGCATACGAAACTGCTAAAAATTTTCTAGAACAAATAGAAATAGCACAAGAAGAAACTGTTAACAAGTTATATCATGACCCTGAATATATACGTGAACTAGGTGGATATTATGTATCTAATGGTGGAGATTTAGAAAAAGCTATAGTTGCTTATGAAAGTACAGCAGAATATGGTGCTGTATTAGAAAGATTAGGATTAACCCAAGACCAAGTTGATAAGTTTAACATGGTAGATACTAACCCTGTACAATATAGAAAAAATTATCAATTATATTTTGAATCTTTTAAAAGAACTGCAAAAAAAATGTATGGAGATGTACTACCTGATAGTGTACTTGGTTTCCTTGCAGATAAAACTAGAAGTGGATATTTTACAGAAAAAGAAGCAACAGACCAAATACAAGGTATATTTGACCCTTACTCAGGCATTACTGTACATAAAGGTATTACTGCTTTATTAGATGGTGAAGATATACAATATACAACAACTATGGAATCTGAAGCACAAACTTTACTTGATACTTATTTACCTTCTCATTTACAAGGAGAGTATGATGTAAGTTATATTGCTGGACAAATGAGAAATGATTCTACTTTTCAAAATCGATTTATAGAAGAATTAAAAGATGTACGTTATTCTAGTTACGATATGTATGATAGAAATATTAACTGGGCTAGTATTATTGCAAACAAACAAACACTTGCAAATAATATATTAGGTATGCAATTAGAAAGTGATGACCCTTTACTTGATGAAATAGTAAAACTAAATGATTACAGTAAAGAAACTGAACGTTTACGTGAATATGGTTTAGAAACTGGAAATAATAAAGTAAGAACTGATATAGCTAATGCAATGTTTAGAACATTTGGACAAGGTATAGCAAGCAGTAGGAGTTATGCAGGATAATGCCATTTAATTTAGTAGGACAACAAGTAACAGAAGCAGTTAATAATTCAACAGTATTTTTATTACCTCCTGGTCAAATTACATTTGAAGTTGATGGTGAGCAAGTATCATTAGTATCTGGACAAGATTATGTTAATCCAGGTACAAAAGCAGATGGTACTAATGGTACTGCATATGTATATAAAAAAGGTTCTACTAAACCTAAACCAAAAGATGATAATGATGGTAGAACAATAGATGAAGGTACTGATATTGCTAAATCATTATATTCTTTTTTACCACCTGAAGTTGTTAATGAATACGCTAAAAACTGGGTAAAATCTGGTGACGCTAATGTTGCTATGGGTATGACTAGACAAACTAAACCTTGGAAAGATAATTTTGGTAAATTAATGCGTGATGATGGCACATTAATTATGGATGAGTTATCTTTTATAGGTGTTAAAGCATCATATAAACAAACATTATCAGAGGTAGGAATAAATGATTTTTCAGATTTTGAAGATGAATTTGATGACATGGCTACAGGGTATGGAACAGACGACCCAGTATCTGCTGAAGAGTTTCAAACAAGAATTGACCTGGTGTATGCTGGTGTTAAAGACCAAATACCTGAAGTAGAAAAATTATTTAGAGAAAGATATAATATATCATTAGATGCACCTACTATTTTTGGTGCTTTAATTAATCCTAAAATACAAGATAAAGTATTAATTGGTGATATAGCTACATTACAATTACAAGCACAAGCAACATCTAGAGGATTTACTACATCATTTGCTAGATTCCAAGAATTAAGAAACTTAGGATTAACAACAGAAGCAGCTAAAGGTTTATATGAAGGAGCTGGTTCTTTTATATCTCAAGCAAAATCAATAGGAAGAGACCTTGACATATCAACATTAGAATCAGCAACAGTAGGTGACACAAGTTCACAACAAAGAATTGCTAGAATACAAGCAGAAATACAATCAAGTGGTGGTCTAAATATAGGAGCTGCAAAAAAAGGTGACGAAGTTATTGGACTTACTGAGAATTAGTGTATAATAGGTTTAGCGTTGCGTGGTCCGCTTAATAGACCTGCACTCAGCTTTCAGCGCCTACGTAGAAAGCTCGTATTAAAACCGTAGAGTAATGGACTTATAGCTTTTTAGCTACCAGAGCGTAAGTCAAGTGGTAAAGGTAGCACCACGGCAAGATGCCTATGGTCTTGTCTGATAGGTAAACACATAGTGGAGGTACAAATGGAAGAATTTGATGCACCTGGAGAACATGGTGTAAAACAAATGAGAGAAACAATTGATAGAAAAGATGATGCTATCAAAAAACTTGAGGCAGAACTAGCTTCTTATAAAGATAAGGAAATAGATAATGTCTTTGGTAAGTTAGGATTATCAACTGACAAAGGTTTCGGTAAAGCGTTAAAACAAGTGTATGACGGTCCTGTTAATACAGAAGCCGTTGCACAGTTTGCTAAAGATGAGTATGGTTTTGAACCTACTGGTATGGTTGAAGCAACACCACAAGCTGAACCAGAACAGGTAGTACAAGATGATGCTAGGTCTAGAGTAGCTGCACTTGATGCAAATTCTACATCAGATGTGCCTTTAAACGTCAACGAACAATTAGCACAAGTTCTAAAAGGAGCTTCAGTAAAAGATTCTCTTAGAGCAAAGCTAAACATTATGGATGACGTTAAAAACAATAAGTAAACGAATTTAATACGACACATACGGAGGTGTAATTATGGCAGTAATTAGCGGTTTAGACGCAACTACTCCAATTTATTCCCAGCAAATTAATAATTTTACTGGGGAACTTTTTCGTGTGGGTGGTCAAAGAACTCCTTTCTTATCTGCAACAGGTGGATTAAACGGAGGTAAGGTTTTACAATCTACCTTCTGGCAAATCCAAGCTGCTGATTCACATACAGTATCTTCTGAACCTACTAAAGGTCAAGAAGGTTCTACTCCTACTGAATATCTTGGTAGGGATAGAGTTGCATATACTAATGTGACACAGATATTCCATAAAGGTGTAAAGATGACCTACACAGCTATGGCAACATTCCAACATCAAAATACATTTACATTAGGAGCAGACGCTTATGCTGGTTCTGATGGAGATGGTACTAGTACAGCAGGAGCTGAACTCAGCTTAGCTGGCGGTAATCCAATTGTTGATGAATTTGCAGAGCAAATGTCTTTGGCACTTGAAAAAGTAGCTAGAGAAGTAGAATGGTTCGCATTCAACGGTACTTTCGCAGATGGAGCGCATGCTACACCTGGTTCAGGTACTAGAGAAATGCGTGGTCTTTCTGAATATTGTGCATTAAATGCTAACGCAGATAATGACACAGCTCCAACATTTGTTGGTGGTAACGTATACTACAACGATACAACTGGAGATGGTTCAGGAACAGACCAAGTTCTTTCCTGGGATGCTATTGCAAACTCTCTTAAGAGATTGTATGATGCACACGCACCAATGGTACAGCCAGTACTTTGCGTAAGTCCAAAACAATTATTGGACCTTAACAAAGAATTGCTAGCTGGTTCTGTTGGTATTACAGGTGCTATCCTTCCTAGAGATAGAAACCTTGCTGGTATTGATATTGACGTAATTGTCACACCATTTGGACAAATTGGTATGATGGTTATTGACCCTAATATCATTCCTGCAAATACTGCATTTATTGTAGACTTTGCTTTCATACAGCCAGTCTTCACAAATATCCCTGGATACGGAACAGTATTCGTAAGAGATATTGACCAAGATGCAAATGCTCAAGTTGCTAAAGGAATCTACATGGAGATGGGATATGACTTCGGTCCTCCTTCCTATCACCTTAAGATTACAGACGTAGCTTAAATAAATTTGAAGATTTGGGGGGAATCCACCTTCCTCCCATTTCTTCTGCTATAGTTAGGACAACATGCAATTATCAAAACAAGTTTTAATAGACGTTTCAGAAGACGCAAGTAACTCTACAGGAGTACAATGTGATGGTTTATTACTATCAGGTGTTGTATTTCCTGCAACTATGACAGGTACAACAATATCATTTGATTTCTCATTTGATGGAAGTAATTGGGTAGATGTAGTAGAAACTGATGGTACTGCTGTATCATACACAGTTACTGCTGGTGATGTAGTAAGAGTAGACCCTAGTGGTTGGGCTTTTGCTACAACTGGTTCTTTAAGAGTTACATCTGATGCAACTGAAGCAGCTGATAGAAAAATACAACTTATATTTAAAGCTAGTTAGGAGGCCTTGTGAGCAACACAATAGGTGACCTAGTAGATAGGGTATATAGAGAATACCTAGAACCTGTAGATAAAGTAGAATCATATTCTTATTTAACTGGCGGTATATCTGATTCAGATACAACAATAGCTTATGACGATAATTTATTTTCTGTTGAAGAAGAAGATGCTTTAGAAGCTGGTGCTATTGTAGAAGTTGGACAAGAATTAATGTATACAACTGCTGTTAATACAGTAGAAAATAACATTACAGTTAAACGTGGTCAACGTGGTACTACTGCTGCTGAACATCTTGCTGGAGCTATGATTAAAATAGCACCTGCATTTCCTCGTAAAAATGTATATGAGTCTGTATGTGACCAAATTAAAAATTTATATCCTACATTATTTGCTGTAGAAACTATCGAACTTACTGCTAGTACTGGTTATAAACTATTAGGTACACACGGTACTGATGGAGATAGTTATAACTATTTAGTAGCACCATTAAAAGCTATATCACAATATACAGATTGGCAATCAGGTTCTGACCAAACAGGACTTAAATATAATGGTGTAGCTATAGAAATGATTGACTTACCTAATCCATTTGTATATACAGATGATACATCAACAGAAAGAACTAAAACATATACAACAGGACCTGATGTTGTACACGCAGTACAATTTGTAGGTATATCAGCAGGTCATACTGTTTATGTAACATTTAAAAAGAAATTTATAGCTCCTACTGCAGAAACAAATACTTTAACTTCTGTAGGATTAGAAGAAGAATATGAACCAATTGTTATGACAGGTGTAGCTGCACAGTTAGTTGCAGGTAAAGATATATCTAAACTTAATACTTCATACATAACAGAACAACTAGAAAGTAGTACAAACCCTATAGGTAGTTCAAATAGTATTGGACAAAGTTTATTAAGATACCAACAATTATTAATACAACAAGCTAGAAGTAATTTAAGGTCTAAATACCCAGAACCAGTACAACTTAATAGCATACTTTACCCAACATAATGCCAAGAGTTGCAGACACTACAACAATATCTAATCCTAGAAGATATGGATATGATTTAAAAATAGATAATTTATTATTACGTACAGCTGTATCACCTGAACGACAAATGACTATACAATCCTCTGATGTACAATCAGGACAACAAGTTAATGTTAAACAAAATCCTGAAGACTTTACATCTAATTTAGGACGTATATATTCAAGAAATAATTTTAGTGCAGGACAAGGATTAGATACTGCACATAGAGCTGATGGTCAACCTGATGATGTAAATAGATTTTGGGATAGTAAAGGTGTTGATGTATTTCATGGTGATGATGAAACTTCTTATAATTTACATTTACTTTATACAACTGCTGCACAGAGTTTATCTTTTGCTGCAACAAATAATTATGTTACACAAACTACAAATGGTGATGTATATATAACAGATGGTACAACTATACACAAATATGATGGTACAAGTTGGTCTTCTATATCTGATTCAACATCAGGTGCAACACATAATTTTACAGGTATAGCTGCATTTGGTAATGGATTTTATGCTACTACTGCAAATGGTACATCTGGTTCGCAATTAATTAAATATGATGGTAGTACATATACAGTATTAACTACTGCTCAATCTAGTTCTGGTGGATTAACAGGTGTATGGTATGTAAAAAATAGACTATGGATTACAGGTAATGATGGTACAGCTGAATACATTTGGGAAAAAACTCCTTTTGATACATGGGATTCAGCTTGGTTAGCTGATGCAGATAGCATAGTAGAAGTAGAACCTACACATAGTTTTACAGGTATTGTTGATGGTGGTGCTGCAGTATTAGCTTCAAGTACAGATGGTACTATATATTCTTTTAAATTATCTGGAGAAGTATTTGTTAATCAAGGTCAAACAAAAATACCTTTTGAAGAAGTACATTCTATAGCAGCTGCTGAAGGTATTGTTTTTATTGGTACTAAAGAAGTATCTAGAAATGTAGGACGTTTATATAGATTAGAACTTGTTGCTGCAGATAATTTGTATGTATTAGCTAATAGACAATTAATAAAAGAATGGACAACAGCTGTTGATACAACACCTAAATCAATGTTTGTATCAAGAGATAGTGTATACGTAGGTGTAAAAGAAGATGATAATGAAGTAAATTTGTGGCGATACTATTTACCAACAGGTGGTATAGCTAGAGATTTACAAACAACAGGTAATGGTTTTGTACAAGGAATAGTACAGAGAGATGGTAAGTTTATAATTTCTGTTACAGGTAGTGATGCATATAAAGAAACATCTACATATGAATCTGAAGGTTATTTAGTATTATCTGCTGCAGATTTTTTTACAGCTGAATCTAAACAGTTTGTTGGTGCAGAAATATCTACAATTGCTTTAGATTCTAATACTTCTGTAGAGTTAAAATATACAACAAAATTTGAAGATTTAGATAATCCTGAAACAGCTACATATACTGAAGCTCTTACACAAGTATCTGGTACTGGTGATGTAGAAAAACAAATAGCAGAAGTATCTAGATATATAATTGGTAAAGTTGTTTTAAAATCAAGTGACGGTGTTAGTACACCTAAAGTAAAATCTGTGCAGTTTCGTGCATTAGCTAGACCAGAACTTGTAGTTGCACAAATACCTATCAATATTAGTGATAGAGTAGAAAGACCTGGTAGAACTCCTATAACAGTTAAAGGTTTAGGAGATGCATTATATTCTGCATTACGTGACAAAGAAGGTGATTCTATTACATTAGAGTTATTTCAACCTAAAGAAATTATACGTGGTGTTATTGAACAGATAACTTATCCAGTTATTTCTAATAATAATGTAGGAAGTGATACAACATTTGCTATAATAACTGTGCGTGGTACTAGACAGACTACACTTACTGATGTAACGTCTATACATGTACCAGGTATTGCAGCATTTGGTATAATGAGATACGGAGCATAATGGCAATAAGACAAACAAAAATAGTCAACTTTTATGAAAGCACACTAGCAGGACTTTTAGCTAGTGGTAGTTTTGCTACAACATTAACAGCTGCACCTACAACAGATGGTTCAACTGCTATATCAGCTAGTCCAGGTGATAGTACTACACATTATTTTTTAGTAGTTGACCCAGATAATTCATCTAATCGTGAAGTTATTTTAGTTGATAACTCAAGTGGAACAACTATTACTAATTGTGAAAGAGATAAAGAAGGTAGACATACTTCTCCACCTGACCATCAAATTGGAACAACTGTTCGAATGGCTGTATTAGCAGAACATTTTGTAGATGCTAATGATACAGCTGCTAATGCTAAAACTGTAGCTGATGCAGCATTACCTAAAGCAGGTGGAACTATGACAGGTACTGTAGATTTTGATGGACAAGAAGTAACACAACCTAAATTTGCTGGATATGAAGAAAAAGTATCAGACCTTGGTGCATTAACATCTGGTACTACAGATTGTGATTTAGAAGCTCACAATGTATTTGAAGCTGATATACAAGGAACTGTAACATTAAACTTGACAAATGTAGATAGTGCTTTATTAGAAAGTGCTACATTTATTTTAAATAATACTACTGGTACTGCTGCAGTATCTTGGCAAATAAATGGTGGAGCTAAAACACCTTTAACTCCTGGTGGTGCAGGTTATACTCAAACTGCATCTGGAACAGATATTGTAGGTGTTTTATGTTATGAAGGTAATTTGTATTTAAATTCATTAGTAGGATTTGCATAATGAGTATGTTGTTATTACTTAAAGAAGGTGGAAGTCTTGGTATAGATACTATTGGTAACTTACCTATAGATGAAGATATAGATTTATTGCCTGATACTGGTGGTGCTTCAGAACCAGGTGTTTCATTGTTATTATTAATAAAACATTTAGGAACTCAAGCATCACAACAAGAAGTAAACAATACTAATAATTGGATACATGCTATTACATTTGCAGATTCTACTTCTGAACAAGAGTATGGATTTTTGTATAAAGGTTTATAATGCCTTTAGGTGCATCAAGATTTGCTTTTAGTGGCGGTGTTGAATCATACGACCCTAATCTTGCATTTCTTGTAACAAGATTTTTTGGTGCTAAGATAGGTATAGTAGAAGATGACCCAGGAAACAAAGCATCATGGGTTATTGCTTTAGCTTTTGAGCAAGAAGCACTTTTACTAACAGATATATAGGAGATATATGGCTAATACATATAAGATACTAGGACAAGCTAATCCTGCGGCTACTACTGATACACCTGTTTATACAGTTGGTTCAGGAAAACAAGCTATTGTGTCATCTATTACTTTAGCTAATCTATCAGGCTCAGCTATTACTTATAGAGTAAGAGTTGCAGAAGATGGTGCAGCAGTAGATGATTCACAATATCTTGCAAAAGACAGTTCGCTTCCAGCTAATGACTCAGTTATTTTAACTGTTGGAGTTACATTAGATGCAAGTGATGTTATTGCAGTTTATGCTTCAGATACAAATCTTGCTTGTTCAGTATTCGGTGTTGAAATAGAATAGAGTAACTATGGGAGTATATAGAGTATCTTCTCAATTGAACTCTGGGCGTAAAGCTAAACGTTCTATTGGGTTTAAAGATGTAGTTACAGAATTTAATAGTAGTGGTACTTATAATGGAGCTTTAGGCATCCAAGAACACACTGTGCTTGTCGTAGGTGGAGGCGGCTCAGGTGGTAAATGGGGTGGCGGAGGCGGTGGCGGTGGCGGCCGTGTATTTGGTTCTTTTAAAATGACTAGAAATGAAAGTCATAATGTCAATATAGGTAACGGTGCTAACAACAACTCATCAGGTGCTGACCCTGTAGGAGGTAGAGGTGGTACTTCTGCTTTTGGTAACTCTAACGCAGGTGGAGGCGGTGGTGGTGGAGGCTGCTGCGGTTGGGGTGGAGAAGGTGGCAATGGTTCAAATGTTGGTTTAGTTACAACTACAATAGAAAATACTTACGGTGGTCGTAGTGGTGGTAATCAAATAAACTACGATAGAAGTAACTCTGGAGGTAGTGTTAGCCCTAATGAAACTAATGCTTTTGGTTCTACATATGGTTATGGTAGAGGCGGAGGTGGAGGTGCTTACAATGATTATCCAGGTGTAAACGCATCAGGTGGTGCTAATGCAGGTAACGGTAGCCAAAATGGTAATGGTAACTCTGCTACAGATGGTAATGGTTCTGGCGGTGGTGGTTCTGCTAGACATCAAAGCTCACCAGGTTCAGGTGGTAATGGTCGTGTATATGTTAAATATCTTGGAGATAGTTTGTAATGAAAATAGCTATCGTAGGTTCAGATAACATTGTAGATAACATTTTAGTATACGATAGTGTAGAAGCGGCAGAAGCTGCATTTCCTGATATGACTTGTATTCAAGAAACAGAATCTACTAATGCTGTTAATCCAGGATATACTTGGCATCCTGATGTACAAAAATTTTCATCTGTTAAACCTTTTCCTAGCTGGACATTATCTGATGATTACATTACATGGAATGCACCACAAGACCATCCTTTAGGTTCAATAGAAGCAGCTGAAGAAAATGGTGATATATATTATTGGGACGAAGCTGCATATGATGGTGGTGGACAAGGTTGGACTAGAGCAGGAGAAGGCGTAGAAATACCACAACCTGATAGGTAGGAGCAACTAGGTGGAAACAATTTATTGGTTTGTCTTAAACGCTAATGACTTACCTCCTTCAGAAACATATTTACCTGTACAAAGATATAATGAAGATACATTTGGCTGTCCTCAAATGGTTAAATATAATCAACATAGAGCATATATAGAAAGTCCTGTATCGTTTGAGCTACGAAATAATGAATTATATGTAGAAAAAGAAATGCCTCGTATGTTTGACATAATGCATACAGGACATAAAGTAATGCAAATGCCTTATTGTTTTCTTACAAAAAATAAAAACATTAAATTATTTTTACAAAATATATCTACATTAGAAATGACAGAAGGCATTATACCTATAGGTAAATATCCTAGAATTATAAATTATACATTTAAAGGTAGTGGCAAAGTTAATCAAGGTGACCCTATTATACAAGTGTTGTTTAACGAACCTGTAAAATTAATACATATAGTACCTAATGAAAGTATATTAAATTTTGTACAATCAACATATCAAATATCCCATTACAAAAATAATATTACTAAAATATTTAATAGAACTTCTATTGCTTACCCAAGAAAAGAGTTAGATAAATGTCAAAAAAGATAACAATATTAGGTAAAGGAACTGCAGGTAGTATTGCTGCTGCACACTTTTCACATTATACAGAAGATGAAATAGAAGTTATATACGATAGCAATATACCTGAGGCTGCAGTAGGAGAAGGTTCACAATTATCTTTGCCTAAATTACTAACAAACATATTTAATTTATCTTGGCTTGAGTTATCTAAAATAAATTACAATGCTAAACAAGGTATCATGTATCAAAACTGGGGTGCAAATAATTACTTTCACAATTTTCCTATACCTGAAAGTGCTTGGCATTTTAATGCATTAGGCTTACAAAATTTTATAAAAGAAAAAATTGAACATAAAGTTAATTACATAGATAAACATATAAAAAATGTAAATGAATTAGATACTGATTATGTAATTGATTGTAGAGGTAAACCTACTATGGATGACAGGTTTGCAATACAACATGATATGGTTATTAACTCAGCTTATGTAGTTCAATGTCCATGGGATTATCCTAAAATACAATATACATTAGCTATAGCTAGACCTTATGGTTGGGTATTTGGTGTTCCATTATCTAATAGATTGTCATTAGGTTATATGTATAATGATAAATTTAATACTGTTGATGAAATTAAAAAAGATATAGAAGAAGTTCTAAACCTATTAGAAGAAGAAGCAGACGGTAAAATAAATAATCTTTCATTTAATAATTATAAATTAAAACAAAACTATAGTGAGTATCAATCACATAATGGCAACGCATCATTTTTTTTAGAACCATTAGAAGCTACTTCTATTGAAACTATTGACTTTATTAACAGACAAACATATGACCTTATATACAACGGACACTCTATAGATTATGAACAACAAAAATTAGACATGTGGTTTGATGAAACAAATGTAATAATTATGTTACATTATGCAGCAGGTAGTAAGTTTGATACACCTTTCTGGAAACATGCTGTAAAAAAAGGTTGGAATTGTTTAGACAATGCACCTATTACATTTATAGAACAAGTACAGAATATACAAAGATATCTTGATAGACAAATAAGTACTAATGAATTAGGAATATTTGGTGCAGGTTGGGGTTTAAGAAACCAAGCAGAAAATCTTATAGGATTAGGTATATACGATAAACTTATAGAAAGGATTAAAGTTGCAAATTAGTTTAAAACCATTAACACCAGAGTTTAATTATTTATTAGACACACATACACCAGTCAATGCAAATAGAATGCTACCTGATTGGTGGAAGAAAATGAAAAGATTTCATGACCCTATGATGCCTGAAGAAGCAGGTAATATAAAGAATTGTCCTGCTGTTAGAGATATATTAACGCAAGGTATTGTAGTTCCTGCATGGACATGGATTAAATTTAATCAAACTAAAAATGGTTTAGTTGTAACAAGTGGACATGATGGTCAAATAGAAGGTTGGGAAGTTACAGGACATCATACACAAAATCAAATAGAAAACACAAGTGTTACTGAATTATTAATAGGAGGTGCAATTAAACTTAATTGTCCTTGGTTAATTAAGACTGAAGAAAATATACAAACAATGTTCTTTGACCCTTTCTATAACGAAAAAGATAGACCATTTAGATTATTACCTGGCGTTGTTAGAACAGATGTTTATCATAATATAAATTTTCCTATGGAAATATATCCAAGATTAGATATAGGAGATATGTTAATTATAGAAGAAGGAACTCCATTAATAACTTTGCTACCTGTAGCTGTAGATAAAGTTAAATTAAATTTAGAAGAACAAACAAGTAGAGATGATTGGCATATAGAAGGTAATAGATTATTAAGTTACAGGTCAGAAAGATATGACCAAGTAGTAAAAAATCATGATGATATGCTATAATCCAATTTATGGATTTTCTAGTTGTATTTATTTTAGGTTATTGTATAAGAGATATAGTGTCTTACATTAAACATTTAGTTAATTACGAACAATATACCTATGAATGGGACACTGAGTTTGAAGAATGGACTGGTGATGACCTCCCATAACGGCAACGGCTTTACTCAAAAAGAAATGTTAAATCTTATATTGGAAGGACAACAAGACATTAATAAACGCATTGATGAACTGCACGAAAAAGTTAATCAGAAATTATCAAGACAAGAATTAACTGGGTGGTTAGTTGCTATATCTGCATTAGTAGTACTAATCAACAGTGTTATATAAAATAGGTTTAGTCCTTCTTTTATTGTTGCTGTCACTACCAGCATATGCATATCATACTGAAACACAAACACCTTATGATAGTAGTATTTCTATTAACTCCAATGATGGAAGTATTACAGTTAGTTGGCAAGAAAGTGATGGTTACGAAGATAATCCACCAGAATACTATATAGTTTATATAGGACTTACTGAATCTGCTGATGATGTATCAATACAAACTACGTTTGGTTTTACAGAAGCATTAACTTGGCGTAGTCATACATTTACAGCAGAGTATTTATATACTAATTTGTCTGTAGATAATCAAAACATATATTCTAAAGTTAAAGCATTTCACGATACTAATGGTACAACTAGCGACTTTACACCAGTTAAAAGTGTATTATATGATTATGATTATGTACCTACTTCAACGACATCTAGTTCGACAACAAGCTCTACCACCACGTCTACGACTACTACATCGACTACGACTACGACTACATTACCTAAAGCGAAAGATGTGGTCGAAGATAACATTACTACGTATCTTGCTTGGGACGAATATGGATGTCCACATCCGAACAATCCGTTATCGTATAAACAGTATCTGGAAGCGATAGAAAGTGGAAAGTGGTTTGGTTATATTCCTGATGATTGTAACAATAAACCTATTGTGGTCGAAGTTCCTGAAGAAGTTGTAGATGAGTTGGACGAAGAGATACCTGGAGATGACACCCTTACAGAGGAAGATATTCTCATTGAAGAGGAAGTACCTAAGCTCACGGAAGAAGAAATAGCTGCTATTGAAGCAGAAATTAAAGCTGAGGAAGAACGTCTCCTTCAAGAGCAACTTGATGCTGAAAAAAAAGAAGAAATCTTATTAGAACTTGAAGATACTCCTATTGTGGAAAATCTATCTGAAGAAGAAGTTATTGAACTTGTTGAAGTTATTAAAGAGATTGAAGAAACTATAGAAGTTATTGAAATAGAAGAAGAAGTTATTGAGCTAGATATATCTGATGATATAATATTAGTTGTAGAGGAGGAAGTTGAAGAAGAAATTAATATTGTTGAGACCGAAGTTTTACCTGAAACTAATGAGGAGATTTTGGTTGAGCCAGTACAGGAAATTATTGAAGAAAAACCTGTAGAGGAATTTACTGAAGAAGATATAGAGATAGTTCAAGAAGTAGTTAATGATGCAATATCTAATGTTGAAGAACTTACAGAGGAGCAAGTTGAAGTTGTTGCTGATGTATTACAAGTTGAAACTGAAGACGTTGCTATTATTGCAGAGGCTGTTAAATCAGATACTGTAGTAGCAGAAGCTGTAGAAGAATACGTGGAAAGAGCTGTAGAAAATGCAGACGTAGAAGATTACACCCTAGCTGATGTTGTTACAGAAATACAATTTGAAAACTTTTTAGAGAATCCAATAGAAGTATTAGTAGATTTTGACACTATTGACATTACAACTATTGGTGATGATATGACACAAGACCAAAGAGAAAAAGCACAAGAAGTTGTAGTCCCAGTTATTTTGACTAGAATAGCTACTATGGCGGCTTTCGTATTTAGGAAAACATTATGATTAAAAAAATATGGAATTGGTTTATAGAGATAATTAAAGAAACATTAAATTTGTCATGGACACTTGTAGGTCTTGTCATTGCTACGTTAACACTTACTGGTTCAGCACAACAAATTACAGGATTAGCTACTATAATTACATTAGCTGTATGGTTATTAACCATAGGCTTTAGAAAAGATAAACCACAAGGTGGTACAAAGAAAGTTAGTAGATAATGTGTATGGTTAAAACTAAAGAAGACGGTTCATTTGTACAAATATGTGATTGCAAATACGGTAATTGTAAGGAGATATAATGTCACACGAAGCTAGAAGAGCATCAATGTTAAAAAAATATGGACTTAGCGGTGTAAACAAACCTAAACGTACACCTAGTCATAAGACTAAATCACATATGGTATTAGCACAAGAAGGCCACGAACTTAAATTAATTAGATTTGGTGAACAAGGTGCAAAAACTGCAGGAAAAAAACAAGATGCTAAATCTAAAGCAAAGCGTAAATCTTTTAAAGCTAGACATGCTTCTAATATTAAAAAAGGAAAAATGTCTGCAGCTTATTGGGCAGATAAGGTTAAGTGGTAAAATGGCTAAAACAGTTAGTTGGAAGTGGGGTGGCAAAACATATAAGGGTACAGTAATTAGAACTACTAAAACTCATATATTTGCTAGAACACACAATGGTAAAGTTAAAAAGATTAAGAAAACATAATGGCGTTACCTGGAGCATACGTTGTCAATAGCCCTGAGTCTGGAAAGTACTGCAATAATTGTTTGCATTACAGTAATAATTATTGTACTAAATTTAATGAAGAAGTAGCACCATATGGTTGGTGTAAAGTATGGAAAGGATATGAAATATGAAGTATGAAGTATTAAGAATTAGTAGTGGTAAAGACTCTACATCAGGAATGTTATTTGAAATTGTAAATAATAAACGTACATTTTTAGCATATACATTAGAAGACGAACAACGTGATGTAAAAGTCTGGGGTGAAACACGTATACCTGCTGGTACATATAAACTTAAACTACGTACTGAAGGTGGATTTCATAATAGATATAAAACTAAATACGCTTCTATGCATAAAGGTATGATATGGGTACAAGATGTACCAGGTTTTGAATACATACTATGGCATACAGGTAATACTGATGAGCATACAGCAGGTTGTTTAATACTGGGTAACACACAAACTAATAATCGTATAGCTAAAGATGGGTTTATTGGTAGCAGTGTTGATGCATACAAGTTTGTATATCCACGTGTAGCTTCAGCTATAGAATCTGGACAAGATGTTGAAGTTACATACATAGATTATGATGGAAATATTAAAGAATTATCTAACAAATCTACTGATGATGTAGTGCTTACAAGCACTGTTATGGAAAAATTGCAAGAGATAAGTGGCGAAGTTCAAACTTTGTCTGCTAAACTAGACCGCAGGAGAATTACATGATAGGTAAATTTAAAAAAGGTTCAGCTAGTATTTATGATGATGTTAGTGGTTTAGGTGAAGGATATGAAGAAGGTCCTGATTTAACACCTACAGGTGGTGAAGACTATGACCCTTTAGCTAAAGCTACTAAAAGTGAAAGACAACGTCAGATATTAAATATGATTGACAATAAACCTAATACTTTTTTAGATGAATTGCCTAATAGTATTTCTTCAGGTGGACAAGACTTTAGTCAAGTAATTCCTTATGGTCCTAAAGAAAGCAGTGATTATCCAGCTGAATGGGAACGTGTAGCTTTTGAAACAGAACAAAGTAAACAATTATCTTCTAGACAAATGGAGTTAGACACATTAAAAAAGATGGCGTCTAATGTTGATGCAAGTTTAGTAGACGAACCTATGACTGTATCAAGAAATCCAAAACCAATTGTATCTACAGGAGACCCTGTATTAGATAAAATTAGAAAAGAAAATGCACAATTAGATTTTGAATATGAAACTAAAAAAAATATGCGTACAGGTGGAGGTAAAGAACTTATAACTAATCCTGAATTTTTTAATCCAGATGGTACTGCTAAAACATACAGAGCGTATTACGAAGAAAAAATTATAGATTTAGAACTTGATATTGAAATGGAAAAACAAGTTATGGGTGATTCTTATGAAAAAATTTCTAGAGGTGCTGCATATGATTTAGCTACAAAAGGTATGAATTTAGATGACATTGATAAACATTTAGCTACAGAACTATCAGACAAAGAAGCAAAGATTAAAACATCTAAATCATCTACATTACCTATAACCTCTGTAGGAGATAGAGGAAAACCTAAAGATGCAACATATGAAGAAGGTGATATAGGTAGACCTAGACAAGATTTAGGTGCGCCATTAAATCAAGTATCTAAAGGTACTGCAGAAACTGGTGATATATTTTCAGGTAAAGGTACCTATATGAGATTTGATAAAGACATTGAAAAAGCTGGTGTAAAAGAACATTTTAAAAATGTAGCTAAGAAAAATTTTCAAAGTGCTTTAGATAAAGAAATAGCTTTAGTTACTGATGGTTTTAAACCTAGCAAAAAATCTAAAAAATCTATTCCTGAACAAATAGAAACTAAAGCTAGAGCTAATTTAAATGCAAAAGATATTACAGAAGCTAAAC
>Ga0208794_1000285_pt1 | contig 37806 bp, 50 predicted proteins | sample 32_taG_FD_184106 | JGI IMG/M metagenome (GOLD analysis project Ga0208794, IMG submission 184106) | Marine viral communities from the Gulf of Mexico - 32_GoM_OMZ_CsCl metaG (SPAdes) (version 2) | ecosystem: Environmental > Aquatic > Marine > Oceanic | place: Atlantic Ocean: Gulf of Mexico... | reverse complement strand
GACCGACTTGCCCAGCAACTCCAGCGCCCGAACCCTCGCACCGTCCTGCACGTCGTCAGACAGTGCGATCTCGGTGAGCCGTTTCAAAACCAGATCGCTTCGAGAGAGCGACTGCATGCGCCTCTGTTGCTCCCTGTCCCTGTGCAGCTGATCCAATCTCAGGGAAACCTTTGGGTGCTGCACCAGTAGGCACGCCTCTGTGTGTATCGCTGCTGCACTCATGTTTGCGGCATCATATGCCTGCCGATACGCATCGCTGAAATTGCTGCCCTCAAACACCGCCATCGCAAAGGCCTCCTGTTTGTCTGTGAGGCCATTGGAGTTGAGTGGTGTCTTGTACCTAGTCTTGGTTTTACCGCCCTTCTGTGTGTCTGTCTGTGTGCCTGCAACAACCTTGAGATCGCTGCGCTGGGCTTTCGGCGTTTTTGGCTTGGTCATGGTCATCCCTGAAAAGTTCAATTGCACTTATTCTGGCCATCAACATACGCTCCAGAGCATTTTTTTTCCACCTGTTTTCACCAGCTGAGAGCGACCACCCGACACACCTAAACCCTTGTTTTCTATGAACCGGCACCCTCCAGAACCCCTGTTTTCTGGAAAGGTCGGGATCACCGTAAATGAAATAAAGTAACATTAAATGCATTTAGGGGGTTGATAAGGTCAAACAGAGGAACTAGATACTGGGTTGTCGGAAGGGACGGCGCGGCAGCTATGGCCCCCCCACCCTAACCCCGGCACCGCCGCCACGATCCAGCGGAATTGAGATAAAGGCTCGCACGGCCAGCAGGATCAGGTTCTCGCCTAGAGCGGATCAGACAGGGACACAGTCCGGCACTCTGATCGGCCCACGAAGTGAGGTCTTCCCAAGCAAACGGGGTGCAGCACTGATGTCCAGTTGATCGTCGTAGAACGGGGTCTGGTATCGGAAGGGTCGGATGGTTCAGCGTTGCGCTGGCCTGATCCCCAGAGAACGGCAGAGGTGCTTGGTGAAACAAACGAGAGCGGCCAGCCTGAGCAGTCAGGAGGTAATCGCGCAGGTGGCCGTTGTCTTGGTTTCATCACGGGAGAAAAGAACCAATGAACATGAAAACACTGATCGCCGCTGTGCGCGCCCATGCCGAAGAAAATTACTGCTTACACGGCTGGGACTTCCTAGTTGAGTGCTGGGATGATGGGGACATTGCCGAGGAAATTGGCCATGCCAAGACAGTCGAGCAGGCCATCAAAAACTGCCTCGAAACAGTGCAGTTGATGAGCGAGCAGCGCAGTGAAATTGAAGTGACCATCTGGTAATTAGGAGAGCCAATCATGCACGTAGCGACAGGAAAGCAGATCGAACGTCTCGTATCCAACGGGGACATGCAGGTCAGCATGGCATGCCACGGAGCAGCCTTTGCGATCAACGAAATCATGGACGGATGGGGCAGCATGCCGGACTGGCAGGTCCAGTTGGCGGTCAAACGACTGCGCGATCTGATCTCAACAATCACCGGAGAGGAGGGCTGATCATGACACTTCGCAACATCGAACCCGCGTGGAAATACATCAAGTCATACAAGACCGAGGCGAACCTGATGAAGCGCATCGCCGAAGACAAGGACCTGTATCCAGAGCATAATGACCGCTTCATGGTGGTCCGCACGCCAGAGGGACGCTGGACAGCGATTGTCTCGCTGGACACGTCAATAGGCGGCTACATTGGCCGCTACGAAGGCTTCATGAAAGTCTAAGCGTCGAAACGCCCCACGAACAGTCGTGATGCTCTGATGTGCAGCCCCTGCGGGGGCTGTACTCACGGCACCATGCCGATAACCAGACAGCCAAATGGAGGAACCTAGATGTCTGCAAGCAAATTTGTGATCGCCGCCGAGACCATCGTCAACATCGCTCAGGCGGAAGCCGAGATCGCTGGCCTGAAGGCCAACAGCAAGGCCAACAACGAGGCGGCAAACGCCAGCAAGATCGGTGCGTATGCCGAACTGATCTCATCGCTGGTTGGGGTCAAGCTGACCAAAGGCAACCTGCCACGCGCCGTGTCCAAGAAGGTCAAGGAGGCGCTGCTGGTCGAGGGCGGCTGCAAAGAGGCCACCGCCAAGCGTTACTTGGAGAACAGCGTTGGTGCGCTGCGGCACTTTGATTTTGCCTCGCAGGCCACCCCTGCTGCTGTGCGGGAGATGTTCGAGGCCGAGGGTGTGACCTCAGAGAACAAGCTGGCCAAGCTGGTCAAGGGCGGCGGCGAAAAGACCAAGGCCCAGCTGCTGGCTGAAAAAGTGGTCGGCAAATGGTCCCAGTCCAAGGACGACAACGGAAAGATCGTTCAGGGCAACGTGTTCCGCGACGGTCTGGATGACGCTGAACTGGACGAGTTCCACAACATCATGCGGGAACTGATGGCCGCGCGGGAGGCATACCGCAACACTGAAGCAGCCAAGGCTGCTGAGGCTTCCGCCGCCAACGAGAACAGCACTGTTGATGCTGCAGTCGCCGCCTTCGTCGAAGAAGGTCTGGGCGCAGCCTGATCTATTGGTGTCCAGCCCTGCGGGGCTGGCATCCAATGGAAGGGAAAAAGTTCAATTGCACTAATCGGAAGGAAGACAATGATCGCATCTGCCGTCAAGACACCCAAAGGGTATGTGCCACTGCTGCGCGGACAAATTTTTCGCGGCGACCGCACCGGCACGCAACAAACGAAGCGGCTGCGTGGCGTGTACGCATCGCGCGAATGGGCTGTAGCAGCAGCGCAGGATCACATCGACCGGATAGCAGCAGAACGTGAAGCGTGGGCAAAGATGCTGGCCAACCGGCCCCGCCCCGCCAACTAACCGGAGGAACGATCATGACCGTCACTCACCCAGAACATCAGCGCGACTTTAACGCGGGCCGTGATCAGGTTCTCGCAGAGATCGCCGAGATGGGTTTTAACGCAGCGCTGACAAAGTGGCGCATGGAGAACCCGCAGGGCCACAAGTTCTCGTCCCTCGGCGCTTACTATTACGCCAAGGGCGGCTTGCAGGCGCTCGCTGATAAAAAACCCGCCTAACCACACCGCCGGGGCCACGCGCCCCGCCAGCTAATCGGAGGAACGATCATGAAAAGATCACCCAAACCCCGCGATCCCAGCGCACACCTGCGCTCAATGGGAGCGCTCCGACAGCGGACCATCCGCGATAAACGCAAGGGCGTGAAATCGGATCGCGCCAACAACAAGGCTGCACTGCGCAAGCAGGCATATGGATACTAATCGGAGGAAGATCATGTTCTACCACGCCTACAAACTGAACCTGTCCGACGAAATCGTGGACGCCGTCAACAGCGAAGGCAGCTGGGATGCCGTGCCGGAAGGCAGTGCCTACATGCGTCTGTCCTTCGCAAAGCAGGACGATGAACAGCTGCCAATGAAGGTCATGTGTGCAGCCCTGATGGGGCTGTACCAGCACGGCCTGACGGTTCTAGCAGACAGCCTCGACGACGTGTTTGAGTACGACAACGCACCATGTCCGGTCGAAGGCGTTGACCCGGTCTATCACTGCCGTGGGCTGCGCTCGCTGTCGGTTGGAGATGTCGTGCGCGGCGTGTCGCTGGAGAAAAAATCCCTTCATGTCTGCTGCAGTTTCGGCTGGGTCGAACTGCCAGAGGATGTGGCTCAGGCTTTCTCTGTGATGGCCCAGCGCATCGACTACCAGCGACCCAATGCGCTGCTGGAGGCAGCGTGATCCGCCAGTGAGCTTTGAAGGCCAGCCCTGCGGGGCTGGCATCCTGAGCAACACAGGAAGAGGAAAACAAATGCCCACATACAACGTCATCATTACCCGTGACATCACTGAAAGCACCGTCGTGACGGTGGAAGCTGCAAACCCCGACGATGTCCATGACGCTGCGCTCAAGAAGCTGCGGGGTCAGGTGGATACCGAGTGGGAAGTCGATGACGGCTCTTGGATTAACAGTGATGAATACATCACAGACATATGGAGTGACGAAGAACAGATAAACCAGTGAGCTTTGGTGACCAGCCCTGCGGGGCTGGCATCCTGAGCAACACAGGAGACACAAATGAACTGGATACCCAACGCTGCAGAGAAAAAAACTCTGCGCACCGTCGCGGCCAATGCCGTCAACCTGAACCCCCGTCAGATCAGACTGCAGCCTGCGCTACGGTTCCCGGTCGTCACTGAAGCCACGTCCCACCTGTTCGAGGATGCCGTGCCAAGCTTCAACGACTGGGCATGGGGCGAGTATGAGATGACCGATCTCTACGACAACGGGTTCAGCATGCGCGACTTCGAGGCCATGGGCGGCTGTCCTATGAACAGTGAAGGCAAGGGCCGGATCGACTTCTACATCTACCAGCTGGGCAACAACGGCTTTGGTCTTGAGCCTGTCGATCTGGTCGGCAACGTCGCTGCCATCGTGGAGATCGTGAACGGCAAGCCACGCCTGCAACGGGTGGATGCCTGAAACCCCAACCGGAGGAAAGACGCATGAAAACTGGATCAATAGACAAATTTGAGCGCTGGATTAATGAACGGGAGTTGCCGCCAAATCTTGCGTCGGAAATGCAATACTACCTGCATGAAGTCGAGCGCGAACACACGCTGACGTTGGCTGAAGGTGTCCATGATTGGTACGACCGCCATGAAACTGATCCTAAAGCGGGCTGGCTCAACAGGCAGGATGTTCGGTTCATCCGCGAAGGCTTTGTTGCTACTGGCATCGCCCAGCGTCTCGACCGACTTGAACCTTGGCAGTGCATACGGCCAAAGTCTGAACGCCTATGGTTCACAATGGATGGCGTTGAGTATGAGTACGACCCTGACTGAATAACCACCCAGCGGGGCTTCGGCCCCGCTAATCATTGGAGGTGACATGTTCATCAAACAAAGCACGATCACTGCGCATGGCAAGACCTACACGCGGTGCGAGTTCGAGACCTTCGAAGACCTCGAAGAGTACTTCACTCATGAAATTCTGGGTCGGACAGACCGGCGGTCCAAGGTGATCGGCAAGGTGCTGATCTGGGGCGAGGAGGAGAAAACTACATGATCTATGACTTCTATCACGATGCTGGCCATGGCTGGCTGGAGGTGCCGTACCAAGACATGCTGAACGTGGGTGTGACCCTCGAAGATGTGTCGTCCTGCAGCTATGCCACCGTCATCAATTACAAGCCGACCGTCTACCTCGAAGAGGATTTGGACGTGGCCGTGTTCATGCTTGCCGCCAAGCGGGCAGGCAAGGAGATCACGTTCCGGCATATCGATGTGGATGGTGACAGCGTGATCCGCAGCTATCCAGCCAACAGCAAGGGCCGGGACTTCGACATGTCCGACATGCGGTCCCTGATGCAGGCCTGTGAGCAGGAGGGAGTGTTCGCATGAAGGAATTTTTCGACGCTCTGCTATTCGCGGCATTCATGGCCGTGATCTTGGTGGTCATGCTGTCCATGCCGGACACATGGTAAAAGTTCAATCGAACTAATCGGAGGTGATGATGATCACTGATGGAATATTGGACCTCTTTCCAAAATGGGAAATGTCTTTTTGGCGCAATGGGGAGATGGTGGCCTACACATTTTCCATCAACGGTCTGGACTGGAAGTGCCGGGTCATTTCCGACCGTTACAACTGGCGCTCCAGCGAATTTGTTGGAGTGCCACCAAAGATCACAGTCTTCTCGAAGACTGCGGCAGAAGAGTGGCTTCGTCGCTTTGAAGGCCAGCCTTGAGGGGCTGGCATTCTGAGCAACTGAGGAGGGCTGAGATGTCAGTCGAACAAAACGAAGATGTCATGGAGTACGAAGAGATCATAATCGGATTGCAGAGCATGTCCGATTGGAACAGCTTCGCTCACTCCCTGATCACCCAGTACCACCGCAAGGGCGATCTGTCCGAAAAGCAATGGGACGCAGCCGAGCGGACGATCCGCAAGACCAGAGCCACGGCACAGCGTAAGGCCAGCATGAAGCGTTCTGTTGATGTGTCGCGCATCAAAGACCTGCTGGACAATGCCAAGGTCAAACGCCCGGTGTTCCGCGCAGCTGAGTTGGCATTCTCGCTGGCACCTGCCCATGGCAAGAACGCTGGCGCTGTCTACGTCAAGCGTGGGCCGGACTACCAAGGCAAGATCATGGCCGGTTCTTTCGTGCCGTCATCCGCCTGCGCACCGGCCACCGCTGATGCTGTGGTGGCAGTGGCACAAGACCCGCGTGGTGAGGCTGTGAAGCACGGCAAACTGACGGGCGTGTGTTCCTGCTGCGGTCGCAAGCTGACCGACCCTGTGTCCATCGAAATGGGGATCGGCCCCATCTGCGCAAGCAACTGGGGGCTGTGATATGACCGTCGAAGAAACCGTCAATACTCTGTTCAAGCAGCTGCAAGGCACTGATCAGGACAAGGCCGAGGCGCTTGAGTTCATTCGTCGGCCTGAGAACCTACGCTTGCTGTTTCACCCTGCATTTGTGCAGGGCGCAATTGACCTTGCAAAAACCGACTGGTTTGGCCTCGTCGCTGAGGTCTTGGAAGACGAAGAAGACATCGATGCTGAAACCGAATGCCCGCACTGTGGGCATCCATTGGAATGGTGACAAGCATGACCATCGAAGAAATCAAACGTGAGGTCTCTGACCTCGAAGCATTCCTGCGTCACACGCAGGACGGCATCGACAGCGTGCTGGCACGCTACGGTGATGGCGTTCGCCCGTCATGGGTGAGCGCAGAAATCGGGTCCGACATGATGCAGATGCGTCAGGCCCGCAATCAAATTCAAAAACTGAAAGAGCGACTGAAGGAGAAATCGCAATGAAACTCTCACAAGCAATGACCATCGCGTCCAAGGCCATCGACCACGCCATGTCTACGCGGAACGGGCGTGACGCCGAGTACGTCATCCCCTACCTGATCTCAGGACCGGGTATCGGCAAGACCACCGCAGTCAAGGATGAGGCAGCACGGCGTGGCATTGAGTGCCGCACCCTGCCCCTCGCCCAGTACGACGCTGGTGAGTTGGCAGGGTGGGTTGTCCCCACCAAGGAGGGCGACAAAATGGAGCGTCTGCGCCCCGACTGGATGCCAGACGATGGCGAGGGCATCTTGTTCCTTGACGAAATGCCACAGGCACCCGTTGCCAACCAGAACATTGGAGCGCAGGTCGTGAACGAACGTCGCGTTGGCCCGCACCACCTGCCGGAAGGCTGGGTGGTTGTGGCGGCGGGCAACCGCACTTCAGATCGGGCTGGCACCAACAACACGCCGAGCCACCTGAAGGATCGCCTGATGTTTCTTGAGATCGAAGCCGATCTGGAAGATACCATCGCGTATTTCTACAGCAAGAAGATAGACGAGCGCGTGTGTGCCTTCCTCCGGTTCCGGCCAGAGTGGCTGCACAAGTTCGAGCGGGACGCCAATGCATCCGCATCGCCCCGGTCATGGGAGCGTGTCAGTTCGATCCTAAGCTGGGGTCTGGACCCTGTCTGCCTGAATGAGGCTATCGCCGGTCAGGTCGGGCGTGGCGCAACGGCAGACTTCTTGGGGTTCATGAAGATGTACGACAGCGTGCCGGACATGGATGATCTGATCGCTAATCCAGACGCAGCTGATGTGCCGAGCGATCCAGCTGTCCTGTACGCGATCTGTGCCGCGCTGTCTGTGCGTGCATCGAAGTCGAATGTCGGCAACGTGATCCGCTACCTGTCACGCATTCCGCAGAAAGAGTTCGCCGCCTTCGCCCTGAAGGATGCAGTCAATCGTGACGGCAGCATCAAGCAGGTCGAGGCTTTCCGCAAATGGGTCATGGCCGATGGCCGCAGCCTGATACTGTGAGGTGAAGTATGGACGCACAACTCAAAATCTCCCGCGCAATCACGCGGCTGGTGCTATCGCATCCCTTCTTTGGGAGCGTGGCACTGTCCGTCAGGGTCGAGCAGGCCGACATCCCCACGATGTCCACCGACGGCAAATTCATTCGCTGGGGTGAGCAGTTTGTGAATGACACCGAGGAGGAGGAACTGCTTGGTGTCATGGCACATGAGGTACTGCACATCGTGTTCAAGCACATGCTGCGCCGTGGCACCCGTGAGTTCATGCGGTGGAACATAGCCTGCGACTTTGCCATCAACCCCATCATTCTCAGGGCGGGGTTCAAGCTGCCGAAAGACAGGCTGCATGATCCGCAGTACGACAACCTGTCTGCTGAGGCTATCTATGATCGCCTGCCGCAAGACGATGACGAACAGATGTCCGATGGCGCTGGCATGGGCGAGGTGCAGGACGCCAAGGGTGAAGACGGTCAAAGCCTGTCGGATGCCGAGGTCAAGCAAATGGAAGCCGACATCGACGGCAAGGTCATGATGGCAGCAAACGCAGCGCGTGCTGTTGGCAAGCTGCCTGCTGACATCCAAGAACTTGTGAACCGCATGAAGCGCAGTCAGATCGACTACCGCGATACGATGCGCAGGTTCTTTGCTGGCGAGCAACCCGATGACTACAGCATGCGGCGTCCACAGCGTAAGCTCTTCCACGCAGAACGCATCATCGCTCCGAGCATCAGCAAGATCGGTGTCGGCAACATCGTTGTCGGAGTGGACAGCAGCGGGTCTGTCGATAGCGTTGAGCTTGCACAGTTCCTTGGTGAGATGAACGCAATCAGCGAAGACATGCAGCCGACCTCCATCACGGTCATTGTGTGCGACACCAAGGTCAATTCGGTACGGCGCTATGAGCAGGGCGAGTTGATCGAAGACATTCAGGTTGGTGGTCGTGGCGGCACACTGGTGACGCCCGTCTTTGACTACATTGAAGACAATCATATCGACGTGGATCAAATGGTTTACCTCACTGATCTGCAGGTCTTCGACTTCCCTGATGAGCCACACTTCCCTGTGCTGTGGGTGTCATGCTGGGAGCAAGCAAAGCCTGCCCCATGGGGAGAAACGACATATCTGCGGGCGGCGTGATCGCCCGCATAAAAGTTCAAACGAACAAATTGGAGGGCAACATGTCCTATCTTGAAACTTACCAACGGACCCTAGAGATCAAAAAGCATATCAAAGTTTTTGATGATCTCTACAATCTGAAGGGCGAAGACAAACGTTATTGGCATCGTGGCAAAGCGGCATCTAGTATTAGAACATCCGATCTCCGCAAGAAGCTTGGTAATCTTGCAGACTGGGTGGTGCGGCGCAATTATGGCGAATACTGTGCGGCACTACGCGCAGCAAGAGAAGAACTTCGAAGTCCTTCAGGCTATGGCGCTGGCACAAGGCTGGGGCAGATCATCGCTCAAGGCAGACAGAGCGCAGAGCGAGTGGTGAATGATATGCACAGTTCAATTTCTTTTTCCGTTGTCACGTCAAGGAACCCCACGTTCGAACGGAAGACTTCGTACTTTGGGGATCACACTCTGGGCATACCTCCGGGTTGGCTCTACAGCGTTTACAATAGGGAGCTGGCATCAGTTCACGGTGGAGATGGGGTTCGCTTCATCATGTCTGCCAAGCCACGAACATCACCGCAGCTGGACAACGAACTGTACGAAGTTGTCGCGCTCAAGAGGGAGCCGGGCAATCGTCTCTTCCTAGAAGAGGGATGGGTTGCAAAGGCCAACGGCATCACAGCCTATGGCACAGAGTTCAAGAAGGCTCAAAATCTACTGAACCGCAGAATACGTTCTAAAATCATGGAGGCTTTCACCAATGGCTAACACGCCCATCGAAGAAAAAATGAAAATGATTTCGGACATGCTTGATGTTATGCCGGACAACATTGACATGGACTTAGTTTGCAACATCCTTGCAGCCATAATCGTTGCCTACAGTTTCGAAGATCAGTTGGATAAGATTTTCGTCGGCACGGCATTTTGTGTGGCTGGAAATGTTGAAGCAAACCGGGATCGTGTGGTACACTGATCGTGCATCAGGTTGCACTCCTATGCACCGCCTACAACTAACGGGACTTCGGTCCCGTTTTTTTTATGAAAAAAGGGGGTGGCACAGCCACCCCCAAAGTTATCAGTAAAGAGCGAGTTTATTTCAGGAGGAAAACAACCCGCTCAAGATGTAACATCTTGTTTGCTGATGGTCAATCGGCACATCATATTGTTAGAACGGATATTCCTCATCGTCATCGTCGTCCACATAGGCGACTGGCTTCACGGGTGCCGGACCATGTAGGAACGGATCGTGGACGTGCTGCCTGTACGTCGATGTGGCTACATCGAAATCAAGCTCTGTCTTTCCCTGCTTTCCCACCCATGAAAAGCGGGACTTCCAGACATGTATCTCTGAGGTCATTGATCCAACGGGGTCAGGACGATGTACGGTCAGGCCGATGTCTGCCTTTGCAAACCACGCCGCTGATCCAGAGATATCGTATCCTTTTGGTGGTGGCACATTACCGCTGCTGTCCCGCATCATTTTTGTGGGGTGGGCAACAAACCATAGGTGGATGCCATGCGCCTGCGCAAAGACACGCAGCTTGGTCAGGACATCTGAAACCCAATCGGTTTCACTGACATCACGTCCCTTCTGGATGTAGTTGTACGGGTCTATGATCGCGCCCCTCACGCCGTGCCTCATCACGGCAACCTTCAGGCGTTCAATGATGCTGTCCACAGAAGACAGCGATCCATCTGCTTGATACAAAAAAGAAAAGTGCGATTGAACAAATTCTTTCCCACGCTTCAGATCGGTCTGTGATATGCGATCCGTTGCGCCTTCGAAGAATGGTTTGCGTGTGAACTTGCTGATCAGCTTGGCAATGTGCAAACGTGGTTCGTTTTCGAACGAACAGATCGCAAACTTCCATCCGTTCTTTTGCGCCATGTTGACCATGATCTGGTCAATGAACTCTGACTTGCCCGATGATGGATGTCCGGTCACCACTGTCAGCTGCCCCGTCACCACTGTGTAAAGTTCATCCACGTTGGGGTAGCCTGTGCTTTCCCCGCTGCCCATACCCTTCTCGTAAATCTCATCCAACTGGTCGAAGAAGTTCGATGCGTCGTAGAGACCGGCCACAGGCCACGGCTTGGAGTGTGTCACCAGATCGTCCACACCACTGGTGCCGTGCTTCATCAGCACATCATTGGCGTCCTTGCATCCGTCCGGGAATGTGACGGTGTAGCAGCGATCCTTGCCAATGCGGCGTGCTATCTCTTCCGCCATGGCCTGACCCGGCTCGTCAGCATCAGTGGCAATGATGACCTTGCCTGCCTGATCGATTTGTTTCTTTGCGTCCCACACAAAGCGGAACTTGCTATCGTCTTCTGGATCAATCTGGCCGTTCACGACCTTCGGAGGTGAGCCATTCGGAACGGAAACTGCGCTTTCATATCCGGCTTCCATGAACGCCAGAACATCCATCTCGCCTTCGGCTATGATCATCCAGTCATTGGGTGCCACAGCTTCGATGTTGAACAGGCTCTGCGGTGAGCCATTGCAGGAGAAGCCCTTTGCTTCTGCTGATCTGATCTTCGATGCGTAGGTCTGCCCCTTGTTCGTGTAGTTGAAGAACAGGCATTCGGTTTCTTTGCCGATGGATTTTATCCAGTGCTGGGCTGATCTGACCCCGGCCTTCTCTGCTGTCTCCTGAGAGATGCCACGGGACTTCAGGAATTGCAGTGCCTCGTCGGACAGAGGTGATGTCTGTATTGGTTTTGCCACAGGCATGGGTCGCACCTTCACTATATCTTCTCTCATAGGAACAATGCCCTGCTGTCCGCAGTGCCAGCACTGAAACAAGGCGCGGTCATGTTCTATTCTGAGTGAAAGGGTTCGTTCTGTTTTCTTCTTGCGGTTATGGCTACATGCCGGACAGGCAATCTTGTGTTGCCCTTGGCCCAGTCTGTATGCCTCCCCGCGCAGTCGCTCTTCAAGCTGCACGTCAGGCTCCTTTTAACTGATCCTTGCATGCTAGGCGCGGGCAGCGCAGAAGTCAATTTGGATTTTTATCAGCCCAAATATAATCTATTATAAACAATAACATATATGTAATAATAATACCCCCCCATAAGGGGGGGGTATAGTATATATATATTATATATTAGGGAAAATATCTGGATTGCATGGACTGACCTTGATGATCGTCCTTGGGTTCTCCCTATCCAGCCCCCAGTAAATCATCTTCTGCTTTACCTGCCGGTCGTTTTTGTAGACGGCACCCTGCATGCAGTCGAGGATGAGGCTCTCGTCTAGGTCAGGGCGTCGGGTGGCATAGTAGATCACCATCTCCACTTTCACATCACATTCGAACGGCACCTCCAGCTGAGGGCATTGATCCTGAAAGGTGGCGACGTACTTCCGCGCCTTGTCCGACTTGATGAATGCCGGACGCCCGCGAATGACCACTGCCTTTCGGCTGTTCGCCTTCGATGCTGGCTCCCCCAGAACTTCGAACCTTACGCTATCCATACCGCCCCCAAATCTTTCTACTTGACTCAAACAAACTCTAATGAAATACTCACAGAAAAGCGAGGAAAACATGAAGATCACAAACAAATTCGGCTTGCCCGATGCATTGGCTGATTTTGCCCGTGCGGAAAAATATTCGCGTGGCAACTCTGACATCAGTGTCACCACCCTGATAGACAGCCCTCGCATCCGCCTGCTTCGTGAAGAACACGAAGACGAGGTGGAACAGGATGTGTCGGACATGGTCTGGTCACTCTTCGGCACTGCCGTGCATTCTGTTCTTGAGGGTGCCGATCATGATCAGAAGATCGTGAAGGAGGAGCGACTGTATGCTGACGTGGCAGGCTGGACGTTGTCTGGTGCCATTGATCATCAGGAGCTTTTACCTGACGGCACCATCCAGATCACGGACTACAAGGTCACGTCCGTCTGGTCGGTGATCCTTGGCAAGAGTGAATGGGAACTGCAGCAGAACTGCTACGCATGGCTGGTGGAGAACTCCAAGGGTCATGAGTTTGAGGGCCGTAAGGTCAGCAGCATCCGCATCTGTGCGATCCTTCGTGACTGGCAGCGTAAAAAAGCAGAGTTCGATCCCGATTACCCGCAGGCACCAGTCGCCATTGTTGATCTGCCGCTCATGCCGCCAGAAGAACTGGAGCAGTATGTATATGAACGCATCTCGGTGCATCAGGATGCACAGGTCAAACGCGACCTATACGATGAACTGCCGACATGTTCTGAACAAGATCGCTGGGAGAAGCCTACCAAGTGGGCGGTCATGAAGAAGAGTGGCAAGCGCGCTGTGAGGCTGTGTGACAGCCAAGAAGACGCTGAGGCATTCATTGGTGGGAACGATCTGTTGCACATAGAAGTCCGACCCGGTGAGGCGACAAGGTGCGTTGGCAACTATTGTTCAATTGCACAATTTTGCGAGCAGTTTTCAGGATGGAAGAAACAATGACTGACGTAACAATTAAAGTCTGCACACATCAGGACGACGCCAATTGGCGCACATGGATCGACGGCACAGACGAACCATGTGGGCGCGGAAAAACAGAACTGACCGCGTTGGTTGATCTGGCGGGATTGCTGGCCGCAGAAGACAATGTTGAAGGCGTTCTGGCTGTAGCCGCTCGAATTATTCGCCATGACATTGAAGAAGCGAAGACTGACGGGCGCAACACCCCCTACATTCGTGGGCTGGAAGCCGCGTGTCGATCAATCGAAGGGTTGGTGTGATGAGTGAAGCACCTGAACGTATTTGGATGGACCCCGATATTCGGTTTCCTGAGTGCGAAAAACAATACGGCTGCGACATAGGATACGTCCGAGAAGACCTTTTCGAAGAACTGGAAGCCAAGCTGGCAAAGGCGACGGGGGCGCTGGACGAGATCGCTGGCAGGCAGGACTACGCAGACGATCCTTGGAGCATTGCCCGCGCCACCCTCGCAGGTCTGAAAGGAGATAAGTGATGAGTGCCATTTGGGCAATGCACGAAAATTTGAAAGCCGCCACCGACCGCATCGAAGAACTGGAAGCCAAGCTGGAGAAGGCGACCGGGGCGCTAGAGCGGATTGTAGGTGGAGAATTTGACGGGGTGCTGCTGCTCTCAAATCCACCACGGGACGCAGCGAAGTCGTATGCGGCCAGCATCCTAGCAGAACTGAAAGGCAACAAGGAATGAGTGACCATTTGGTGCGTCGGCTGCAGTCCAAGATCGACAAGCAACGCACGGAGATCGTACGGCTTATCCGGCAGGTTCAAGCCCTGCAAAAAGAAAACGCCAAGCTGCTGGCTGACGTGAAGTGGATGCGGGGAGAGGATAGTGAGTAAGGGTACGCAGCACGGCACGCCTATGCACGCGCACAGACCCCGGCGCAACCCGACCACGGTCAAGTCCCGCTTGGCGTCGTCGGAGACCGCCAGAACCAAAAGCGGCAAAATCAAGGTGTCGCTATCAACCGCCCCGCCTTGGGAGAACCGCGATGAACTGGGACGAAGCACGCCTTCTGGGTGATCTGGAAGCAGAAGAGGAAGCACGAAGAATGGTCCGCTGCATCCAGATCGGCACGACCACGGTGCAAGGCACGCTGGTGCGTGAACTGCCGGGTGGTCGGGCGCAGGTCCGTGTTGGAGAAGTGGTTTACGCTGGCGAGCTAATTGATCAGCACAGAGAAGATCAGGCTGACTTGTCCCACTCAAAACAAGACCAGCCAAGAACAACGAGTTGAGGCGGCAGGGTCAGTGTTTGAATGTGTTCTTGAGTGGCCATCTTGCAATCATCCTCAGTGCCAAACACAGGTGCGGCGAGCGTATTACACTCTCCCGACATGAGTGAGCAGACCAAGATCAGTGGCGAGAACATGCCCACATCCTACCACATAATGCGGTCATTCAAAAGGGAGACAACTTGATGGAACTGACGCCTGCAGAAATCAGACAGGAAATGAACAATCAAATAATTCGACTGAACAGCCTGCTGCTCTTGGCCCATGAGGCCGGGATGCAACCACAAATGTGCAACATGCCTATCATGCATAAAGACGAAGCGGTGGCGCAGGTCTCTGTCCGCACGAAGGGAGATAAATGAACGACTGGCCAATTCAAACACGCGCCGCGCGGATGCAGGAGTTATACGCAGCTGCGCGGGCGCAGGATGCCGCACACGCCGTGCTTCAAGACCTGCCCTTTGGGGTGATGATCCACGCGGTGCTGGCCCACATTCAAGCCCGCCCAGACGCCACCGCAGACGAGGTGGCAGTTCTGGGTAAGGCTTTAAACGCACTTGCATGGGAAATGGAGCGAAAAGAATGACAAAGAAAAAAACTGTCTGGGAGACGTTGTCCAAGATCAACGTCAACGATCACACCGAAAAGAAAAACGGTCTTACCTACCTGTCATGGGCGTGGGCATGGGGCGTATTGAAGGAACACTATCCTTCCGCCACGTTCCAGAAGCACGTCCAGCCCAGCGGCATACCGTACATCATTGACGCAAATGGCTACGCATATGTGCAGGTCACGGTCACAGTCGAAGAAGAAAGTGCAACAGAACTTTTTCCAGTGCTGGATCACCGCAACCGTGCGATACAAAACCCGAATGCATTCGATGTGAACTCTGCAATGCAGCGGTGCTTGGCGAAGTGCATCAGCTACCTCGGCCTTGGTCATTACATCTATGCCGGTGAAGACCTGCCACAGGACGCAAGGAGCGGCTCAGTGACGCCGTCTAAGCCCAAGGCAGCACCAACTCCAGCCAAAACGAAAGAGGTCACACAGCCCCTCTCTGACGAAGCCTACGAGGCCATCCATGCCACACCTGACATCGTTGCAGATGACGGCACCTCAGAAAAGACTGACGGCATAGACATGATTGGCGCTGTGTTCCTGAAGTTCTTGAAGCTGCATGAAACCGATGAACAACTCCGCAGGTTCTGGTCAAAGAACAAAGCGGCCATCGACCTGCTGAAAGGCGGCAAGCCTGACCTCTACGAGGAGGTCGTTTCAGCATTTAAGTCTCGTAAAGATGCTATCACAAAAGGAGATAAAGCATGAGTCAATATCCAGCAAATGGGGTTCTGTTTCAGAACAACCGCAAGCAGGGCGAACGCCATCCTGACTACACTGGCAACTTGGCCTTTGATCCAGACGTTGTAATGGACCTGCACAATCAGCTTCAGAGCGGCATTGAGCAGCCCAAAGTAGAGCTGGCTTCGTGGCGTAAGACATCCAAAAATGGAAATCCATTCCTGTCCCTGAAGGCAAGCATTCCCTACGAGCGCAAGGAAGAAGGCCAGACAAGTCGTCAGGAGCCACCACGCAACAACAATCTTAACGACGAAATTCCGTTTTGATGTTGATCCCCAAGACGAAAAGACTGGTGGACGAGAAGTATCTTGCAAGTTTGCGGGGACAACCGTGTCTAGTCTGCCGTCAGGGGGGTGAAGCGCATCACCTGATGCGTGCTGAAGAAAGAGGGATGTCCCGGAAGACCAGTGACAACTGGGCCGTCCCTCTCTGTCACCAGTGCCACATGAAACTGCACGCCTTTGGGGATGAGCAGACATGGTGGGACATCGAAGGAATAGACCCAATCAAGTGGGCTAAAAAAAACTGGAGGAAATATAATGAGACGCTGGACTAAGGACGAAGTTGATCTGGCCGTTACTCTTTACTATCAAGGAGTACCAGTATCAGATATTGCTGTGCGTCTGGATCGAACGAAGCATGCCGTCAGCTGCATGATGACTAGGTATCACAATGGGAAATTGTCTCGCAAGATCACAATGGCTTCAGATCAGGAGGAGGAAGATACTGCCTTCGATCATGATCTGCTCTTGCGCAGAATGCCCGAACCTCGCGCCCAAATTCTGAAGGCTAAACCTGCGAAGCGCGGCCTGTTCAGATGGCTGTTTGGTGTGTGATCGTCATGTCAGAGATCAAAGACGCAGCCATGGGTTTCGAGGCCGTAAAGGTCTCAATGTCCCAAGATCGGAACGGGATTATCCTGCGCCTGAATGTACATCCGAATGACTGCCCGCCTGAGCTACACACTGATTGGGTTGGCACCAGATACATGGTGGCCATGGTTCGCCTAACGGACGATGACCAACCAGACGTTCGTGAAGACATGGTGCGTCTGGAACGGCTGATCGCGTCTGCCGGTCTGTTGTGCCGCAACCAAGACTTTGCAGTCTTTCTGAATGATGCGGGCATCATGGGTCCGGTGGACAGTGTCGGCGCAGAAGATGCCTGCGTCAAAGCCATACGCAGTTACTGTGGAATAAAATCCAGATCAGAGTTCAGGACCAACCCTGATGCCAGAGCTAAATTTGAAACGCTACGAGAGGAGTTCAGACAGTGGAAGAAGTAGTAAAAAAAGACTTCGTGAATGTGGAGGAGATTGCATACATGCTGTCCGTTCACAAAAAGACAATGGAAAGGATAATCCGAACAGATGAAACTTTCCCCAAACCAATCTCTCTGGGGGAGCGCATCAGGCGCTGGCCCGTAGAGGATATCAAGACTTGGCTGCGCAGCAAGCAGTCCTGATGCTGGTCAAGCTTTCCCAGCGGGATGTGTCCGTGTGCGAGCAAGCCGCTACTTTCAGGTGGCAGCTTGCTCGCGCATCAGGCGTTGTGAACCAGCGCCGAGATAAAGGAAGAACGGACGGAGACCTAGACCTCCTTGGCATCAAGGCCGAGATGGCAGTCGCTCGTGTCTTCGACATCGACCACAACCCGTTCCACTTAGGTGTCGATACTGGGAAAGACATGTGGCTTGGAGACATATCGATTGATGTGAAGGCAACGTTCCACAGGACAGGAAGACTTCTCTTCAAGTCACAGGACGCATTCAAGGCACACTGTGCGGTCCTTGTGTGTAGACACGAAGAAGACATACTAGATGTTGTGGGTTATGCGCCCAGATCAACCTTTCTGAGGGAGGGCAGCAAGATCAATCTGGGCTACGGTGAAGGATTTTGCATGGATCAAAAAACCCTACGACCGATACACGACCTGTGGAGAGTATACACAGAACACAGGCTAAAGTTCAATTGAACTATATCACGCTCATCAGCTGCATTGCTCTCTGCTGAAGTTGGAAAATTCTGTCTTCAATTTTTTCCTCAAACTCTAGTCTCCGCTTGCGCGGGATATTTGGATTGACCTTTATAAGTTTTAGACGTGTCCGCAGCTTGGTAATCGCATTGTCTATCTTTCGAACCGGCTCCATAATTCGAAGGATTTCAGGGTAACGCTGCCGCAGGACAGCTATCTGCTGCGCGTCTCGTGCTTCCACAGCACTGCGATACGAACGACGTACAGCAAATACATCGTTGCGCTTTTCGTAGTAATCACCAGCACGATCCTTGTCCGTTACCGCAGTCAGGAACTTGTTGACGAACGGCGTGGTCCTGATCATATCAGACTCCCACTGACCCATGGCTGCATTCGGCACATTGCTGGTCAGTGTATCCGCAGTCTGTCTGGCAAGAGTGCCGACGCCACCCGTCATGAACCCAAGTACATGCTCAATCACATCGGGCTGGATGTCCACGCGCATACCCATGACACTGCCGGGGATGAAGTCATCTCCACCGCCAATCGTGTCATTGATGAACTTGGATATCCCGATTGCGCTGGGGCTGGTTGTTGACCAGTACAGACCACTGCGCGACCTATATTGTTCGAACGGGGACAGCTCTTTGTAGATCGGAGCATTACGGAAATCTTCGTTTGTGAGAAGCTCCACAGGTAGATCGCCCAAGGTGGGGGAAATGAACGTCAGGAAGCTGTTTCCGCCAAACGGGTTGATCATCTCCTCTGTCACGCTCAGAAGCTGCGTAGCTGCCTGCTCAGGTGTGTAAGTGCCTTCATACCCAGCGGTGCCACGAATAAGATTTGAGGTGACACGGCCAAGATCGAACATCGTGTTTATGCCGTAGGCCATGGGTATCTTGACGTAGGTTCCATCCCCATTCAGATCGGGCAGGATCAGGTTGTGGCTCAGCGTGTAGTCACTGATGTTGTCGAAGTCTTTGATCCCATCGTCATCATCATCGGCAGACAGCGCAGCGTTGAGCTGATCCAGAAGGAAGCCCAGAACTACAACGGCACCCGCAACCTTCCGTGCTTTTTTGCTGTTGGCCAAGGAGTTGAAGATGGCCATCGAACCCTGAAGGGATGCGTTGAAGAACAAGTAGAATGCGTTGAGGCCGTTCTTCCATTCACCACCCTTGCTGAAGTTGGTGGTCAGGTTCCGAGCCGCAAATGCTGCCCGCTTCAGCGCCTCCTTTTGCGGAACCCCCTCGCTCTCCAGCTGCGTAGCCATGGCATCAAAGAACGATAGGCGTGTGGAGTTTTCCACTGCCGTGTTCAGTGCTTCGACGTACCCCAACAAGCTCTTCGCTGGGCCAACAAAGCCACGCTTGACGACATTCTTCATGCCTTTGTTATCAGCCTCAACGATCTCCTTGATCGTGCGTTGAATGTCCTTGGAGGCATTGACCGTCTCGGCCATCTGGTTCAGCACGTTCTGCCCGCCGTTCTCGTAGAACTGCTTGTAGCGATTGGCCCAGTACGGGTCTGCTGTGCCTTTCTCGTTAATCACATTAAGGATGGAGCGGAAGGCAGGGACGACGCCCTTCATGATCTTACCTTCGGCACCCTTCATGTTGTACTGCTGCGCGTTAAACAGTGCCGTCGCAATGTCTCGTGGCCAGTTGGACAGCAGGAAGGCTGGGTTGTAGCTGGTCAGCAGGTTGGCGTATGTCCGTGTGATCTGGTGGGCAAACCGAACAGCAATGTTGCCTTGCTTTGCCGATAGCGAACCCTTCATTGCCTTGGCAATGGCGGGGTTCATGGCAATCAGGAACTCCTTGCCATCTCGACGAACTGTTAGAATTGCGTCATCAAGATCGTTAAAGTTTCGATCCGGCACATAACGGATAGTGCCGTTCACCAGAACGCGCTTCATCGGGTGCTGTTCCAGAACCCTGCCGAACTCATCAGTGTCGATGTCTTCGCGTTCCAGAAGCTTCAGCAGTGATTGGCCAACCTTGTTGCGCTCTGCTTTGTCGATTGCCTGATGATGCTGCACAGCCACGTTAGCAAGGATGTCCCCCGCATAGGTGGAGCGACCCAAGGCAGATAAGTTTGGTTTGCCAGAAGCACCATACTTCTGCGTCGAAGAAAGGTACGTTTCATTGGTAGTATCTAAATCAGCTTCAGGATCAGAAAATCCACGCAGCGGCACATATGAATTGTACTGCTTGAACTTCTGCTTAATGTCATCCGCAATATCTTCGTTCAGCAGATAGTCAGGGATCAGACCGCCTTCGATGTAGACTTGGTTGGTCTGTTTGATCATGTCCTGAACACGACGGTCGATCTGCTCCAAGGTCTCACGCTTAGAGGCGGGCAGCATAGCCACGAATGCCTTGATGCTGTCAGCCTCACTGTCTGACATACCAGACCCGCCCTCACGCTCACCTTTGGAAATAGCCTTCATGCGTGCGTTACGCTCACCTGCATGCAAAGCGTAGAGGTATGCGTTCGCCAGAGCATGGGATCGGTTTTCATACTTCTCCACCATGTCCTTGTAGTAGCCAGAAATCCTTCCGAGGGTGCCGTCTTCCTGATCTGTCACCTTCATGTTTGCGATCTGCTCAAGCACTGGCTTGAAAGAAGTTCTATCGAACTTTTCTTTCTTCGGACCAGACACACCGTGCATCAGGGTTTCTTGGAAGTACGCATCCAAGTCCTGCGTGATGACGCCGGGGCCATACTTGTCGCGCAGCTTGTCATACATCTGGCCAACCGGCAGCATGTTGTCCTGCAGCTTGGTCATGAACGCAGTAGTCTTGGCGTGGGCGTCTTCGTTCTTCACGAACGGCAGCTTGCCCAGCGTCTTCGCCATCGTTTCCTGAACCTTGGTATAGCGAATGCCTTCGGCGCGGTCAGCGAGGTCAGATGGTCCAATGTATTCAGACCGGGTGTCGGGCGTCCTTGAGTAAATAGGAATGCGGCTGTAAGCCCGCACCCTCTGGGCGCGCTTCTTGCCACGATGCGGATCATTGATCCGCTTATTCTTTTCCAAGATCGGGTAGAAGGTCTTTACATAAAAGACAGTCGAGTTGCCGAGTGGCTTTTCTTCCAGCACCAACTGCAGGGGAGGTGCGCTGTGCGTGAGGTTGTTACGCCACTCAAGGACGTAGCCATCACGAGATGGGTAGCCAATCACGCTCTCGCCGTCATCGTAACCTTGGTCCTGCCAGCGGCGCATCAGGTCGTAGATTGCTTTCTCGACGCGCTTGTAATTGGAGTTTTCTACCAGTTCACGATCATGGGCGCGGCGATGGATGTGATACAAGCCATGACCGACTTCTACATTACCGATTTCCTTGTGGGAGCCTTCTGGCAGAATCACAGGAATCTTGCGCCGACCATCCTTGATGAAGCCATAGGCGTAATCCAAGAGGCCGCCACCTTGTACAGGGGCGCGTACAGGCGCGTATGGTCGTGTGGGAATGGCAGAGAACTTTACCGGCGGTCTGGTGCCAAGCTCGTCAATGGCCGAAAGAGTTTCCGCTGCTTCGGCTTGCTCTGCGGGCGTTAGGTTTTCGGAGATTGCCCTTTCTTCGATAACAAGTCGTCGAGGTCCAAAGAAGTCTCCGTATTCGGGTCCACCAATTTGGACAACATCTGCGTCAGCTTTTTCATTTGCTGCGAGTTCAGAAGCGATACGAACGACCCGCTTTCGCTCTGAATCGGGGAGTGTATCTTGGATGTCGGCATTGTTCAGACCTTTTTTCTTTAGGACGTAGATAGCACCATCTGCGTAGTCGTTGTCGTCACCACGACCCTTACGGACACCGCCCGCAGCGTACAGGCGCTTTTCAGCGTACCACATCAGAGCTTGTATGTCAGCGTTATTGATGTCGATACCAGTGGCCACCTTCAGGATTTGTCTTGCACGATCCGTCACGTCCCGCATCGCCTTGCGGTCAGAACCGCTGCGCGGGGCTTCCTGAAGCTGTGTCTCCACGTTCTTTACATAGGTGCCAATGTTCTGCAGGAATGGCGTGCGGTTGGGTCGTGCAGCTTGCGCAATCTTTCTGGCGTTTTCGCCCTCCTTGCCCGTGACCTCATAGCCCTGCGCTTTCAGTTCATCCAGTTTCTTATTGTAGGCTCTGGCGTAGTAGTCTTCCTCGAAGATTTCATTCACGATTGGTGAGATGTCCACGATGTCAGACTTCCGCAAGCGACCAGATGTCATGCGCTTTCGTGCCGTGGCAAGTATCTCACGGTCCATGTCCGTCAGATCATTGTCTCTGATCTTCGTCCAAATGGAGTTCACATTTTTTTCGAGTGTGGCCGGGTTCACCTCTTTGATCGGATTGCCCGTGATGCGGTTCATGAAACGCATCCACCAACGATCCATGGTGATAGGGCTAAAGTTCCCGCGCAGGTTACGATAAAACCCGTTACCAATCTTCGGGCCAAGCAAATACGCAAACGATACAATCTCGTTAGCCAGTTCGTCACTGTTGGCCTTAAATTGCTTTGGAAGATCACCGATTTTTTCTAAACCAAGGATATCTGCCATCATCCTGTTTAGATCACCACGACGGGCTTCGGTCATTAGAAGTTCGTTAATTTGAGGTGGCGTAAGACCCAGATCAACAAGATCGTTCCAGAACCCAAAGGCACCAAGCATAGAGCCACCCTGCGCGCCCTTGCCTTCAACTGGGAACTTGCCGTCTTCGCTGGCCTTCCACGCATCATATTGTCTGGCGGCGAAGTCGTAGTTGTCTGTGACCGCCAAGCCATTCGATGTAATGGCAGTGGCAAAATCCAAAGCGACTTCTGCATCGGCATCGTAGGAAGGATTGCGTTCGCCATTCTTTAGGGTTGGCGTGACTTCTGGGTACACCTTGCTCAGTACTTGCTTGGCAAGCTTCAGGGTCTTGTCGTACCAACCCAAGGCATCACTGCTCGACAGAAGTGCCGCCTCTGCCTCAGCAGCAAAGATGTTAGCTACCTCTTGGCGATCTTCTTCGGAGTTGATGATGTCGTAGGATCGACTGCCACGAAGGCCAAGGATTTTATTGGCGAAGGCAACAAGCTTGATGCTGTTTGGTTTTGCTTTGAACAAAGGCTTACCAGTGCTTGGATCAATGTAATCCAAAATGCTGGCGTCACGTTGCTCCTGTGTAAGTGGAACCGTCAGCCTTGAAAGCTTTTTGGGCGTAGCCCCTTCTTTGACGAGTGGAGCCGCCTCATCTTCGACTAGCGCGTCGGCATCTCCGGCAACACCTTCTTGCCATGTGAACTCAGGCATAAGACCAGTTTTCTGGTCAGCAAAAATCGTGTCCTCTACTTTTGCGTTTCTATTTGCCTCGCCATACGGACCATAGTTCAGCCAACTGTTTTGGCCCCTTGTCTCTGATGTAATTGCCGGGACAGCAGAACCTGTAAACAACCTGACATGCGCCTGCCATGCGTTCTCTTCGCCCCTTGCCCTGAAGCCAGCCCCTTCCAAGCCATGTCCAAACGCATCATGAACGGCACGGAACAAGTCGTTCGCGGTTACTGGACGACCAACTCCATTCTGATCCCTCCAAACCAGACCAGTGTCTTGAAGCATTGGGTTGTCGTCTAATTCACCTTGCGTAATACCTTCCGTGCCGTATCCATCATATGTGCCGTAAACTGCCATGCGCTTATTGGCGCGTAGGTCTCTCATGGCGTTCCATGGATTGCCGTCATATGGGTCTGTGTTTCCATCAAAGAATGTAAACTCATAACCCGCATCAACCAAGGCATCGTACTGCGCCTTGGTTTGGTTTATCAGATTTTGATATGCTTCTTTTACGACAGGGTTTTGAGGATCATGTTTCATATCCTCATACGCTTTGGCTATTCTGGTGGCCCTGCCCTCATCAACAACGACAAATTCAGATTGCCTCTTTAGGTCAATACCGTTGTCTTGTGCATATTGCTCTGCGACAGCAACTAGGTTTTCGTCTGGTCCCGACGCTCCTCGAACATTCGGCGCACCTTCAAGCGGCGCAAGCGTTCCTGCCGTATACCGTCTCTTTCCGTCTCCGGTCTGTCGTTTTCTTTGCTCGCCTGCTTGGGTGCCTGCTGGGGCTGTCCGTCCAACAAGCTGTTCTTTTTCGCGGGCGTTACGGTTATTCCTTGCTTCCGCAAAGCGGCGACCAGTTTCCGCAAGTCGTCCTTTATATCCGACTGCGGCGTCACTTGAATAAGCTCCACTTTCTTGAAGCCCTCTGATTCCTGCATCGGTCCTGATCTCCTCGCGCTTGTTTAAATCAAATATTGCAAGTTGCTCTGCAGCGTCTGCAATGTACAGTGCCTCTTCAAGGGTTGGCACGACCAGCGAGTTGTCCAAAAAGTATTGGTTGCTTTCACTATCGAACCAGCCGCCAAGGTAGACAGGCTGTCCTATTGCCCTCCCAATATCCTTGTTATCTTTTAAATAGTCAACCAGAACCTCTTCAGGAAGGTTGTCGCCAGTAATGATTTCAGCTTCCTTCAGGGGTGCCACAGAAAAACCACCGGACACCGGCTCATAGGTATCGGGGCTGATCGTAAAGCCATCAGGGTTGTTGCGAATATAGTTGGCCAGCGTTGGGATAGCATCAGAACGGCGCAGACGCGCAAAGCTCGGTTGCTGCTCAAGCGGCATTCCGCTAACATCAATATCAGAAGGAGTTACGCCAATGTCAGAAGAAGCATTCGCACTGGTAGACGAAGGCACCTCGCGTGCAATCATCTTCATGGAAGACGGCTCCAAGGCCGTGCGTACAGCAGATGGCACAGTCAAGTCAGTATCAGAGCTGACGCCCGACGAAATTCCAACACCCGACGACTTACGCGCATTCCGTGCAGCCTCGGAAATGGAACTCTCTGCGCTTCTCCAAGAAGCCTCTGCCTCTTGAGGCGTCAGACCCACACGTTCTAGCGCCGCCTTGAAGGCGTTGTCGTATCCACGATAGCTGCGTTCCAGAGCGTCAAGGTATTCATTGCGCTGATCATACAGTTCTTCTTGGGTCTTGTTGCGCCATTCCTCGAAAATCAGATGGCCGCGTTGCTTCTTTTCAATCTCCAGCTCTCTGAGCGGCAAATACCACTCAACAAGCTGTCCATTCGGCATACGCAGATCGAACGCAATGATGCGCCATCCCCACTCCTTCGGCTCGAACAACTTGTTCGTGTCGATCTTCACAAGGCTAATGCCTGCGTCTAATAGCTTGTTGAAGATACCCGGCACATCGCGGAAATCATCAATGACCGTTTTAAAGCGGTAACTGTCCCGGATGTGAGATACATTATGCCATGGCTTTTCGGCCAAGATAGATGGGCGGCGTGCCTTCTGTGTGACCTTCGATAGGTCTTTGGCATTGTCACCGGATTTAGTACCAAATTCCGCATCGATTTCAGTGACCAGTCTGCGAACAATCGGTCTATTCTGGTTCGTCATCCGCTGAATTTTTGAACGGACCTGATCAGGTGGAAGAGCCGGATCGACTGGCATCCGAATGTCTTGAGGCAAACGGAACTCTTCCTCGGTCACAGGAACCCGTGATGCTTTGACCACCGACTCCTGCGGCGTCATGTCCAAAGCTTCTTGCGCTTGACGTGTTACCTGCTCACGTCCCGCAACAGAGCCTCCGGTGATGTTTCCGAAGATGGAGTCAACACTGTTGAACCCATCGTCCACATGCGCGCCAACAATGGACTTAAAGAAATCCCCAATGCGCTTCAGGATGGAACGTGACTGACCAACCTTCGGCAGGTTACCGGACACATAGTCCCGGTACATTTCCGCTACCGCCTCTTCTTCCAAGGCAGACAGCACGCCCTGCTTGTCCTTCTTGGCGGATAGCTCAGGGTTTATCCGTGCCGCACGGTCGAAGTACGAGTAGTTTCTTTTGATCTTTTTTCCGTCAACAGCTTTGACGTACTTTGTTTTACGCGCTGCACGCGACAGAAGCTTCAGTTCTTTTGGTGTGAATACGTTGAGGTTCCGTAGTGCGTGGATTATCTCATGGTTCATCACATCGGCTACACGCGCCTCATAGTCGGCGTCAGAAAGTGCCGGATCATACAAGCCCATGGACAGACCAATGACCTGCTCTCCATCGGGACTGGTATACGAGACACCTTCAGCAAAGCCCTCTTGCTCAGACCCAATGACCTTCTTGCCCTCAAGCTTCACATTCTTCAGGCCAATCTTGTCCAGACGCTTACGCAGATTGTCCAAGATTTGACCTTGGCGCTGGGTGTATTCCCGCGTTGTGACAGAGATGTTCTTGTCGCGGTTGGCCCGAACGGCATCAGCCACAGCACGGGCATCTGCTGCGGCACGAACCTTCTGAAGCTCAGCTTCCTGCTCACGACGGTTCTGCTCAATGAAGTCCTGCATCCGTACCTGCGAGGCAGGAACGCCCACCTTCTCCGTGACCGGCACAGAGTAATCTACGTTGACGGTGCGGAGCCTCTGCTTGTTGCCCTCAAGCCGCTCGTTCAATTTGTCCAATTGAACTAATTTGCTCTGGATGACGCGCTCGACCTCTGCAGCCTTACGCCGCTTGCCGTATGTGTCACGTCCAGTCTGCTCAGCATAGCGACGATCCAGATCAAGACGTGGCAGCTCAGCCGAAATCTTCTTGATCTTGCGCATGACCGTGTCGGTGTCCCGGCGCAGCGCATCGATAGCATCTGATGCAGCCTTGCCTGCAGGGGCAACCGTGTATTTGTCTTTCTTTGCACGGGTGCTTTTTGCAATCTCACCACGCTCTGCAAGAAGTTCAGCGATACTGCGGACACGCTGCATGGGAACAGGCGATCCCGTCATCTCCCGCAAGCGAGACTGCGCCTTCGGCATGTTCAGCTCACCGTCTTCCTGAACCTGCTGAAGGACGGTGTTGTATTCGTTACGGCCAAAGTCCTTACCTTCAAAGATTGTCTCTGGCTGTGGGGCTGGCAGGGCGTCAAGAACGGGTGCAGGATCAGGTGCCGGAAGCGCGAGAATCTCGTCGGTATTGCGTTCGTCCTGATCTATATGCTGATCAACATTCGCCAAGCGACCAGCGTTAGTCTGCATAAACTCGTCGAAGTCTTGATCAAGTTCTTGCTTTGCAAGATCGGGACGAATAGCTCCAGCGCCAACGCCGATGCCGCCGCCCAAGATACCAGCCGCCACACCTGCATCGATATATTCCTGAATGGCATCATCGCTGTCGATAGGCAGACCAGCCTGCGCACGCTCAATGATTTGCTGGGTAATCTCTGTTGGCACTTCCGTGGCAACACCGGCTGCGCCAGTCTTTACAGTCCGAGAAAATAGGTTTCCTACGCCGGGGCGAAACGGCAAAGCCCTTAATATTGTATTCGCAATGCCGTCAACTGCTGACGCCCCAATAGCAGTTCTTAACGCCCTTCCGGCATCAACGTTTTCTAGCTCGCCTGCTGCGTACGCTTCCTCCTGACGCTGCATATGCGACCCAAATATCAGTGGAAGTAACGCTGCACCACCACCGGCAATCCCGCCCAGACCAGCGCCTATAGCAGTGCCGATACCGGGCGCAATAAATGTCCCAAGCGCCGCACCAGCTTTACTGCCAGCGTATGAACCAGCAATACCAGCAGCAGTCAGTGGCAGCTCCTCACCTATCAGCTCACCAACATATGACGCACCTGTGCCAAAGTCCTCAACGTCCTGACGGGTGGTAATCCCCTCTTCCCTTATGAGGCGCTCAAGCCCAGCCTGCCCACTTTCCTCAACTCTGCGGCCAAACTGCTCCAGACTGGCAATGCCAGTTGCTTCACCCAGCTCCTCAATACTTGTACCAAGCAAAGACTTGGAGCTTTGACCGATACGCCGAAGACCACGACCAACGGCAGTCGTGTCTTCAGGCTCAGGATCAGGCATTGCTGCAGGAGCCTGCTGCTGTACTGTCGGCGCTCCACGGTAACCGGCAATCACAGACTGGGTGTATTGCTCCTGATCAGCAACGTACTTATTGATGCGCTCCTGTTCTTCAGGAGTGGGCTGCTCGCCTGCAATCCTAACTGCATATGGAGTGCCAGTCTGGGGTCCATCGACCGTAATAATCCCCATGCTGTACCCCTTTATCCAGTCATGTCTGCTGGGAAAAAGCCACTGTACTGTCTAACTAGATTGGCAATATTTCCACTGTAATAATCATATAGCTTTCTTTGGTCGGGCGAAAGATCAGCATATGTTCGATACACAGTCTCCGTCTTTTGTTCGCCAGTAACTGGGTCCGTAATCACACGAGTGCCACGACCAAGCATACCCTCACGCATCTTTTCGAATCGGGCAAGAGCGGCCCCAATTGTGCTAGGATTATTGTAATCACGGCTACGGCCAGAGCCAGCGCGAGCTGCCTGCATGGCCTGCTGCGTTTTCAGCAAGGCCATCTTGGCACCTTCGTAATCATCACGCGCCTCACCAAGTCTGGTCAAGCCAACCTGCCCAGCCTCACCAATAGCGCCACCAAGAGTTGGCTGGTCGGACGCCATAAGTGCCAGTCCAGCCTGAGCAAGAGATAGCCATTTCTCGCTCTCTGCGCGCTTCTCGCGCTCCTTCAACATTTCAATGATCTGGGACTCAATGGAACCTGCGCCACCGCCCGCACTGCCGCCTGTGCCGCCTGTGATCTTTGTAGTCTTTGTAGGGTCAGGATCGGGAGAAGGAGGGGTATATGCGTATGCATCATCAGATGTCATCAGGCGTATCGCTGTCGCTTTATCCATCGAAGGATTCAGGTCATCTCCAGAGTCAGGTACTGATGATGTAGGTTTGTCTTTAGCCGCTTCTGCGCGCTCCTCTTCGAGTCTCTGCTGCTGTTCGTAGCGGCGCGCCCGTATGTCAGCTGCCTTATTAGGCATAAACGTTTCAAGGAAAAACCCCGGTTGATTTATCCCCGTACCAAAGGGTGCTTCTCCGGGAGGGTACATTTCTGCGGTGCGCTCTCTCATGGGCCGCGTTGGGTCGTCTAAGATTGCTTGCCGATCCTCTGAGTCGAGGGCTGCAAAGTCATCTTGAGAAATGTTTAGCTCGGAGAGAGCTGTTGCAGTCTGGCTTGCAGAGCCTCCGAAAGGTTGCCCACCAATAGACGGTGGTGTGGTCGCGTCAAATACGGAAGGGGCAAGGCCTTCACGGATCGCAGAGCCAATAGGCTCTCCCACCTCCCGCATGGCATTGCCAATCGGCTGACCTATATCCCGCGCTGCTTCACCAATGGGCTGGCCAATATCTCGTGCCGCATCGCCAACAGGCTGAAGCAATCTACGCAGCGGGTCACCAATGTTGCGCTGACCCCAAGACCGTTCCTCCGATGCTGGTTGTACCTCGCCAAGAATGTCGGCAACCATGGCCGGGTCTGTGACAGGCTGGCCATCAGGGCCAATGATAATCCCATCAGGATTGACCTGAAACTGCATGCCATTGTGAACAACAACATTGCCGCCAGCCAAGGGTCCACCCAACTGGTAGCGCTGCACATACCCGCCCCCTGCCATGGCAGCTATGCCGCCATTTCGTGGCAGCTCAGCCATGGGAGCTGGAGCTTCTGGTAACGGCATGGTCTGGTCTGGCGTAGCGCCAGTGTTTTCTGTGATGTCCGTTTTAGGAGCCATGGAAGCAGCAAGCCCAGCCAGCCCTTCTGCTGGCACGCCAGCGCCAGCAAGCTTCTCTTGTGCCACAGTCATCTTTGACTGCTCTGCTTGTTGCTGCTGCTGGTAGTCATCTCGGATGCGCTTACGTCGATTGATCTCGCTTAGAACAAGATACTGCGGCACATTCCCAGATGGCTGCTGCATTTCATTGACGAGCTGGTCTTCCGAAAAGTTCTTCAGATTGTCCTGAAGTTCTAATACGTTCATCATCCGTAAAGACCCCTATAAAGACCAAGCGCCGAAATACCCGCGCCAAGCGCTTGCTGAATAGGGTTATATGGCGTGAAGGTTGTTTGAGTCTGACCTATAGGAACACCACGCATGATGCCCATGAGGTCACTGACCTGCTGCTTTTCGTAGTTCTGCTGGCGCAAAAAGTCCTGATAATCAATGTCAAGCTGTGCTTGTTCATCTGCTCGACGGGCAGCGCCAATGGTCTCCAAAAGCTGTGCCGCCTGAATGTCACCAGCGCGTGCGGCATCTTCCAAAGCAGACATTTGCTGTAACTGGTCAGAAGTAAATCCAAGGGTACTAAGTTGAAACTCCCTTTGCGCCATATTTTCTGCAGCCTGAGCGGCTTGAATGCGCGCCCGCTCTGCGGCATTTGCGGCCTGAACACGAGCAGCCTCATCTATGCTAATACCCTGCACACGAGCAAGCTCTTGAGCTTCAGATGCCTGAATGCGAGCAGCTTCTTCAACAGAAATGCCCTGCACGCGCGCGAGTTCTTGAGCTTGTGACTCCTGTATACGAGCAAGCTCGGAAGCACTTGCGCCCTGAATGCGGGCTTTTTCTTGAGCAACAGCCGCCTGCACCCGGCCCGCCTCTTCAAGGCTAAGGCCTTGTGCGCGAGCAAACTCTGCGGCCCTGTCTTGCTGTACCCTGCGAGCCTCTTCGATATTGATCCCTTGAGTACGGGCCAGTTCTGCTGCCTCTGCCTCTTGGAACCGTGCAGCTTCTGCAGACTCTGCCTGCTGTACACGCGCCGCTTCTTCGATGTTGATGCCCTGCGCGCGTGCGCGCTCTGCAAGACGAGCCTGCTCCACATTCATACGCGCAGTGCGGTCTGCTTCAAACGCCGCGCGTGCATCTTGGAATGCCTTGGACGATTGCTCTGCCTCAACGGAAGCAATGCGATCCAAAAGCTCATCTTCGGCAATGCCCTCCATCACAGCCTGACGAGAACCACCAAAAGCTCCAGCAGAAGCAGCTCGTGCGCCACGCTCAGCAGCAGACTTGCCCGCTTCTTTGCGCAGCTTTTTGGTCAACTGTTCCGTGACAAGCTCACTGTACGGGTCCATGTATGACTCAAGGTCTGCCGCTGTCGCAGTGCCAGCATCGGATAGTCTGCCTTGAGTCGCACGGCCCGCCTCGAAGCCACCATACTGGCTGAAACCAGAATACGGATCGGCTCTGCCCGCGCGGAAGCCACCAAACCTAGAAGTATCACCCTCCCGGAATAGCCTGCTTAGGTCTTTGAATTTAGCTGCTTCGAAGTCGTCATATCCAGTAACGTCAGTCCGCCTAAAGCCAGCGTAAGGATCAGCTGATTGCTCGGTGAACGAGGCTGCGCTGAATTGATATGGGTCTTGTTGACCGAGGTTGAAGGCAGTATCTGCCAACTCCTTCGTTCCTTGTAGAGCCAAGTCAGTGGCTGGCATTCCGCGAGCAGCAATGTCACGGATCATTCCGCGCGAGGCCCGAATGTCTCTGTTTGAGCCAGCCAGACGATCAGGTTCATATTCAACATAATCGTCTTTGGACGCAGCTGTCGCACGGTCCATGATGTCCAAATAATATGGCTTGGCATATTCTGGGATGTCTGTCTGAACGACAGATTGCTGCGTTGATCCGCCCTTACCCATTTCCTAGCTCCATCTTGAACGCAATATAATTTGGCTTCCAGCCATACTTAGCAAGCCATCGGCCCCAAGCCTTGCGACCATAGCCTTCAATCTGACTGCAACCATTTGCCTTGGCATGATCCACTATGATCTCGTGAGCAATTGGTAACCATTTTTGCATCTGACTGCCGCCGATCCAGTCCATAGAAAGTGACCGGGCATTGGGATATTCTATAACCCTTGTCGTTATTCCAGCAACAATCTCACCATCAACTTTTGCAATCCAAAGCATGTAGAAACCTTCCATGATATGATCTAGCACGTCATGTGGGAAGAAATTGCCGCCTGATGTAGCAATCGACTTCTCCATAAGCTCCTGAACCTCGCCCCACACTTCAGGGACAATTTCATTTGGAACATAAAAAATCTCTACATTTTCGGTCATGTCTTTCATGCTGGCAAAAGACCTCCAGCTTTAATCTGGGGGGGCTGCTCAGGAGTGCCTGTTCTTGCCACACGCACGCGATCCATCATCTTGTACAGTTCGTCAGCCCCCGCCTCAGAAGAGCCGTTACCGAGGCCGCTCACAACGTCTCCCGGAACAATAAACTCTTCACCGGATAGAAGAATGTCCTCGCCATTTTCGGTGTTCGTGGCTGGCACAAGGTCTTCCATGGCATCACCCGGACCCTTGATCAAACCTTCGTTAGCGTTAGCGATATCTTCGAAGTCGCCACGCTGAACACTATCGACCAAATCCATCAGGGCTTCTTCGCCAAATCTCTGAACGAAATTCGCAAGAGCGACTTTGTTCATGTCATCAGGAGTGCCAGACTTGATTGCCTTGACGGCATCGACGATGACTTCCTTGTCGTTAGGTGAAGCGCTTGTGGAGCTTTCCTCTGGAGTTTCCATTGGCATGTCCATTGGCATGTCAGCTGGCATATCCATGGGCATTTCTTCCATTACATCGATCTCTGCAAGATCAGCCAAACCGCCAGCCGCCAGACGTGTTTCCATGCCCATCATGGTGGGACGCGCATACGGCGCAAGCATGCCGCCACCTGCGAATGCCGATCCTGTGGGGGAGGTGCCTACAGTGGCCCTCCGTGGCTCAGGCACGGGAGTAATGGGGGCCGCTTGAGTGGGTGGTCGAACGTATGGACCGGGGAAGTTGTAGTCGAACTCCCCCGAACCACGACTTCTGCGACTTCCCGGCTCAGGGAACCTTACGCCGCTCATGTCTCGTCCCCCCGGAACCTCCCGAACTTCATCTTTACTTGAATCCACTGTTAATCCACCCGGCATGACTCCCGGAGACAACATTGAGCCAACGGTCGATCCGATACCCTCTGCCGTTTTTCCAAAATCAAACCCACGCTTACCAATATCCATGATGCCACCAGCCTCTGGAATGGCAGCAGCAGCCGCATCAGGACGCATCATGGGGCGCAGGGATTCGGTAACTGCAGTCGCAGAAGGCGTTGCGGATGAAGCGGCAGCAGGCGCTGCGCCAGATGCCATAGCCCCAGAGGACGCGCTATTCATCAGATTGCCCATCAGCTTGCCGCCAGCAAAAGACATTAGACCGGCCTTTAGCCCTTCGCCCAGATCACCTGTCTGAATGAATGAACCAAGTCCAGACCCGATTGCACCAGCAGCGAGAGGGGACAGCCCAGCAGCAATTCCGCCGAGTGCGCTTGTGCCTGCTATGCCACTTCCCAACAGGCCGAAGAGTGCTGGTAGCATATCATTACCTCCAAAAGTTCAATCGAACTTTACCATCTTGGTGAAAATCTTTCCAGTCATTACAGCGTACCCCCAGAAATGGGAGAGGGTGCCGTCACTGTAATGGCTGTGCTGCGAGATTCAGAGCCAGTCCATTGGCCCCCACAGGACGGACAATTGCCGTCCGGGTACGACGCAATTTCCTCTGGCGTGTCCACGAGATTGCCACAAGACACACATCTGACTGAATCCGTAGAGGAAGACGGGTGCCACTTGGAGCCGTTAGGCATTGTAATAATGGTGTCTGTCATGGTGTGCTGACCGTTACTGTCCCAACCGAGGCTGTAGAAGAAACCCCTCTTGGGTGTGGTTTGTTCAATAGAACAATTTTTAGTGTGCCATCCACTTGGAAGGTGGCACCTGTTTCTAGGGCGTAATCGTCTTCCTGAAGATTGGTAAACACAGTGAATGTATTCCGGCCCTCTCCGGGGTTTTGTATGGAAGCCAGATACACAGAAAAAGACCGTACGATCTCTCTCATGTAGTCTTGTCTGTAATCTGACGGAGGGACAGGGAAAAACGGAAGAGCTGTATTCCTGCTCGACATTAACGCCTCCCGTCCTGTCGTATATCTACACGAGGAATACCAAGACGCCACGAGACGCCAGTCTCTGTAGAGTCAATACGGAAGGCAAAGCTTCGACCCCTGACCCGCATATACAGTTGCTCCGTGAACTGCTCCACAGGAACAGATGCTGTCTTTGATACGCTCAGGTCGTTGGACTGAAGATATGCTCCTCCGGGAAAGTTTCGAGCCTTGATTGTAAAGTCAGCTACTGGCGTAGACGATGTTGAGTTTCGGAATGTTAGGTCTGGTATCACACGGCTAATGAACGCAAAGCTGTCGCCGCTCTGTATGCTCATCTGCGCAGACTCAATATATGCCGCAATCCCGACAGCGGGCAAAACACTCCCGTCATCAAACCCGTCTTCATGGTAATACAGGTAATGATCCGAAGAAGCGAATATAGGATTTCTCTGCGTACCACGATCTACAGCCGCCGTGCGGGACATCGTGCCATAGTACCAGATGTTTTGTTCGTAGTTGTAAACAACGTACCTATTCGCCTCATCGCTTGATGCAGAGGGATAAAACCACCAGACCTCAGAGAAAGCCGTCACTGTTGTGGCAAAAACTTTTTCCGACTGAAACTCATTGAAGTCGTTGAAGACATAGTCGCGTACCGTACATGGAAGGCGCTGCACAGAGCCTGAGTAGGCATAGAACTCTGACTTCCCCATCCAGTAGACGGTGTCTTGCGCAGACGCCAGCGCATTGGGGCTGGCGATAGCAATATTGTCCGACAGCATGTTTATGCCGAAAGTAAACGGCGGTCCCAAAAACTGCAAAGAGTGCAAAGACACATCTGTAAAGACAAGAATTTGCTGACGGGTTTCTATCGCGGTAACGATTTCAGAGCCTGTGCCAATTCGTAGATCACCAGCTGAGTTGTCGATCTGTGCAGACCAGTCCGTCAGGCTTTCTTGACTGCTGAATCGAATAAGCAGTGGGTCTTGGACGCCGGGGGAAAACTCCCCATCACAGCCAAAAGCAAGAACGTGCCTGCTGTTGTCTGAAACCATGACGGTGTTGGCAATTGTGGGAGTTGTGTCTGCTCCAGCAAGATCAGACAAGGATACAGCGCGATTCGAAAGACCACTGCTGGTGTCTAAATAGTAAATCCCACCGCCACGCGGGTTAAACAAAAGGTCTTCCCCAAAGTTGTCATGCGACCAGAGCCGTAATGACTCACCAGAAGTCGTTGTAGAGGCGCTGGACCCCCAAGTCCCCCGCCCCCATGTACCGGCACCCCAGCCAGTGCCGATGATAGATGTGTCGAGACCTGTGTTGATCTGGTAAGCGCCAACGACTGACGCACCACCATTCCCACTGTCCGTTGCTGTGGCAAACACATACTCTTCATCAAGGCCACTTGTTGTGGTTATGGAAGGTATGGTCGATACGGTACGGGCGTCGATATAATATTGGTCCGTAGAAGAGATATAAATAATCTGGTATTCTTGGTTGAGCCTGTCAGCGGTGATCTGATCGCCAAGAGTTACAGCCCCACTGAATGTAACGAAGTCGTTATCTAAAGCGCCGTGACCAGCGTCATCCACGATAATCGTCGAGCATAGAACTGCCGTAGTGGCAGTATGAGTCGCGGCTGTAGTGCCGCTCTGACCACGCTCGCATCCAATCAAGTCATTACCAGAAACGCTAGAGTATGTAATGATCTCACTGTCGATTTTGATTCGGCCAGTAACGGGAAACCCAGTCGAGCTGGTCAGTGAAATTGTTGTGTCGTCTACAGCCACATCAGACGCGAGCGTATTTGCAGACGCGGAAAATGTAACATCACCAGCAGCAGTGGTTAATCTGACCGGCGTGACATCGTTATACCCCCCGCCCTCGTTGACATAATACTTTAGGTTGGTGCCAACCCCCAAGAGCTGGTCTCCACTAAGCGTGATCCATGGGTGGATGCCACGACATGTACCAAGAAAGCTTGCAGTGCCTTGCCGTGTCCATCCGCCTATTTTTTCAGGAAACCCTAGACGAAAACGCACCTTGTCCATATCGAACCAGCCACCTTCATCTGCATAAGACGTGGCCTCTCGGTCGATTCCCGGACGGAACTGAAGCTTTGTCAGGGGCATTTGTTTACTTTCTCGTCATTTCTTGCTCAAGTTTTTCGACATTATATCACGATCCGCAAATTCTGTCCTGCGTCTCGTTGTGGACAATTACATCCACCAGCAAGGTCCGATCATTGGCAAGCAGCCAATCTACCGTTTTCTGGCTGTCGAACAGCAACGGCCCAGCAATGTCGCAATAGCTATCCCCGCTAATCTTTACGCCGCAGCCACTTATTAGCACGGTCAGACAAGCCAACATCGTCCAAGATTTCCACTTCATCACTTACCTCCTTGGCGGCGGCAAAGTTATCCAATCGCCGCTGGTCTATTTTTTGGCGCATACGATCCACGCCAGCCCGTGCGCCAGCCTTGTAGATGCCTAGAACAGCAGCCACGAACGCCAACCCGATCAAGGCGTAGAGTTTCAGTTTAGCGCCGACCATTGCCCCACCCCTTCAACCGTTCACGCATGATCCACAGGCCCAGCAGGATGACCAGCACAGAGCCGCCGATGGCGACAAGCTGGGCAGTACCATCCAGCGCCGCTATAGCCGCTACAGCGCCGCCTGCGCCCGTGGCTACCTGTGTGGCTGATGCCTGCACAGTGCGGCTCTGCGCGACTTTCTTGCGCTCTGGCGCGGCAGGCTTACGAGCCAGCCACCGAGGCACGTCAAAACCGGGGCAGGCTTTAGGCGCATATTGGTTGTGGCCGGTAATTTTTTTGATGCCGTAAGTATCGGACAGATCGGCAAGCAATTCGCGCAGGGCTTTGTTTTGTTCGACCGTAAAGTGTTCGTTAAACGTGTCGCGTTCGCTGGACCCATGCCCGCCAAACAAAGACACGCCGATAGTGGTACTGTTGTGGCCCTTGCAGTGCGCCCCAGCCTTTTCGACTGGGCGTCCCTTTGCCACCGTACCATCGCGGTCGATTAGGTAGTGGTAGCCGATGTCTGACCAGCCGTTGTCTTCGACATGCCACCGCCTTATTTCAGCAACCTTTTCGTCGGTGGTTTTGTCCTCCCACCAATTGGGGCGGGTTGCGGTGCAATGAATGATAATTTCGTCGATCTTGCGCATCACCATTTTCCTTGTTTCTTGCCGATTACATACATCAAAATCGCCAATCCGGCTACACCTGCCAACACGATCAACGTGCCGAGTGTCCATGTGATGATAGCGTCTTTGATTTCTTCTTTACGGTACGCGGTTTTTTGGCGTTGGACGCGGACGCGGCGCAATGTATCTTTGTACTCTTCCAAACCCTTTTGACCGTAAGTAAAGCCAATAAGCGTTTCAATGTCCCGTTTCATCTGCTCAATTTTTTTCTGAGCAGCAAATATTTCTATTGCTTCAGCTTCTGCTGATCCGGTCAGGCTCTTCCAGATGCTGGGGTTTTTGGCCTTCTCCGCAGCGTAATTTACGTCGCTCACAGCGCCAGCGAATTTAGCGAGTGCAGATGTAGCATCCCTGCCCGCAGCAATAAGTGTCTGGGCGTTGCTCACAGCACTCGCCGCTACAGACAGCGCCGTGAGCGGATCGATCATTTTACTTTGCTTCCAAAGCCCGCAGGATGCGATCAGATTGATCCATCAGTGCATCCAGCCTCGTTTCAATTCTCCCAAGCTGCACAGCCTGTGCTTGGGCTACAGTTTCAATCTGCCTGATATGAGTTTCCACTTTGGTGAGCCGGTCTTGGTTGTTGTCGATGTCGCTTCTCATCGACGAAAACATCCAGATAACCCCAGCAGCCTGTATCGCCAAGCCGATGATTAGCGTAATGGGGACGCTCTTGTTAAGGTGCCAACTTTCAGCTTGGTGGGACATTATTCAAACTCCTAACGCCGCACAAAAGTGCATTCGAACTTTTTCGGAAAAATCACCACGGCGTTCCTTTGGTAT
>Ga0208794_1000283_pt1 | contig 37926 bp, 32 predicted proteins | sample 32_taG_FD_184106 | JGI IMG/M metagenome (GOLD analysis project Ga0208794, IMG submission 184106) | Marine viral communities from the Gulf of Mexico - 32_GoM_OMZ_CsCl metaG (SPAdes) (version 2) | ecosystem: Environmental > Aquatic > Marine > Oceanic | place: Atlantic Ocean: Gulf of Mexico... | reverse complement strand
GACCATGTTCCTGCTGTGGCTGGGCGAGCAGATCACCAGTCGCGGCATCGGCAACGGCGTGTCGCTGATCATCATGGCAGGCATCGTCGCCCAGTTCCCGACCTTCGTCTCGAATCTTGGGCAGGGGTATTCGGAAGGCTCGATCCCGACCGGCATCATCGTCGGCCTGATCGCCATGGTCGTCGTGCTGATCCTGGTCATCTGCTTCATGGAGCGCGCCCAGCGCCGTCTGCTGATCCAGTATCCCAAGCGTGCGACGCAGCGCGGCGTGATGCAGGCCGATCGTTCGCACCTGCCGCTCAAGCTCAACACCGCAGGTGTAATCCCGCCGATCTTTGCCAGTTCGCTGCTGCTGCTTCCGCTGACGATCACGCAGTTCGCGGGCAATTCGGTCGATACCGACAGCGCTGCGGGCGGGGTGCTCCAGTCGACGCTGCAATATCTGCAGCATGGTCAGCCGCTCTACATGACGCTCTATGGCCTCGGCATCATCTTCTTCTGCTTCTTCTACACCGCGATCGTCTTCAATCCCGAGGAAACCGCGGACAATCTGAAGAAGAACGGCGGGTTCATTCCGGGCATCCGTCCGGGCAAGCGGACCGAGGAATATCTCGATTATGTGCTGACGCGCATCACCGTGATCGGCGCAATCTACCTGACGCTGGTTTGCGTCCTGCCGGAATACATGATCGCCCAGACCGGCGTGCCTCTGTTCCTCGGCGGCACCAGCCTGCTCATCGTGGTCAATGTCACGGTCGACACGATCAGCCAGATCCAGTCGCACCTGCTGGCGCACCAATATGGTGACCTCATCAAAAAAGCGAAGTTGAAGGGACGCCTGCGTTAAGGCACAGCACGGGCGAAGGGGACTTTACGCAATGGATATCATCCTCCTGGGCCCTCCGGGCGCCGGCAAGGGGACGCAGGCCCAGCGCCTGGTCGAACACCACGGAATGCTGCAGCTTTCGACCGGCGACATGCTGCGCGAAACACGCAAGGCCGATACCGAGCTGGGCCACAAGGTCGCGGACATCATGGATTCGGGCGGGCTCGTATCGGACGAGATCGTGTCGGCCATGATCGATGCAAAGCTGGCCGATATGGGGCCGGAAACGGGTGCGATCTTCGACGGCTATCCCCGCACTGCGGCCCAGGCCGACCAGCTCGACGATATCCTTGCCCGGCACGGCCGCAAGCTCGACCATGTGATCGAGCTCGAAGTGAACGAGGAGGCTCTGGTCGAACGGATCACGGGCCGCTTCACCTGCGCTAATTGCGGCGCCGGCTATCACGACGTGTTCAAGCAGCCGGCGACACCCGGCGTATGTGACAAGTGCGGATCGACCGAGTTCAAGCGCCGTCCCGACGACAATGAGGAGACGGTGCGCAAGCGGATGCAGGAATATCGCGGCAAGACCGCACCGATCCTGCCCGGCTACGAACAGCGCGGCATCGTCAGCCGGGTCGATGGCATGGCCTCGATCGAAGACGTTACGCACGCGATCGACGCTATCCTCACCCGCTGATCCCACTCGGGTTTCCATGACCCGGTACATGGCCTAAGGCCGACCTCTCGACAGAGGGAGATTGGTCTTATGCGCCTTGCCGGAACCCTGTTTGCCGCTGCTGCGCTTGGCTGTGCGGCGCCATTGTCCGCCGAGGTTGCGGAAACCACCGCCAGCGGCTTCGTCACGCGTGACATGGCCGAGGTTGCGGCTACCCCGATGCAGACCTGGCTGGCACTGATCCGTCCGGGCGCGTGGTGGAACGATGCGCATACATGGTCGGCAGATGCGGCCAACATGACGCTGACCCCGCAGGCGGGCGGCTGCCTGTGTGAACGCGTGCCGGGCGAGGACCGCGCCGACGGCTTTTCGCTCGATGGCAGTGTGCAGCACATGGTCGTGGTCCAGGCTTACCCGTTGAAGAACCTGCGCATGCGCGGGGGGCTTGGCCCATTGCAGGGCGAACCCGCCACCGGTGTACTGACGATTACTCTGGAAGGGATCGACGGCGGGACACGGATCCGCTGGGAATATGTTGTCGGCGGCTACATGCGTTACGAAGTGCCGACTATCGCTGCCGCGGTCGATCAGGTGATGAGCCAGCAATTGCACGGGCTGCGCGATCATCTGGGCGCGCTCGGCGGAGCCGCGGCGACCGTGCCACGAGACAGCGATCCTGCGCCGGCCGATGAGGCAAGCCTCGAAGACCAGATCGACGCGTTGGACGGGGCGGGGTAGGCCAAGAGCCAGGTCGGGGACGCCACGGCCGGGCGCTGCTCATGCCTGCCTAAGGGTTTTGACGTATGGCGGCCGATGGGCTAGGGCCTGATCTTCTCGGACGACAGCGGCCGCATGGGTCGCTGTGGATCTCGCTGCGCGCTGGGCAGTTGACCTTGGCGTCGAATCCCCCTAAGCGCGCGGTTCATTCGACATTGCGGCGATTCCGGCGGATGGCAGTGATATCTGCGTCGAGCCGGATTTTGCGTTAGGCAGGGGCTGCAAGCGTCGGATTGAGCGATGAGATAGGACCGCCGGCCTCACCGGCGCCTGTGGAGCATGGAGAAGTAAGTGGCTCGTATTGCCGGGGTAAACATCCCCACCAACAAGCGCGTGATCATCGCGCTCACCTATATTCACGGTATCGGCCGTAACAACGCCGTCGAGATCGCCGACAAGCTCGGTATCGATCACACCCGCCGCGTGCAGGACCTTTCCGACGAGGAAGTCCTGCGCATCCGCGAGACGATCGATGCGGATTACACCGTGGAAGGCGACCTTCGCCGCGAAACCGCGATGAACATCAAGCGGCTCATGGACCTGCGGTCCTACCGCGGTCTGCGTCACCGTGCCGGTCTGCCCGTTCGCGGCCAGCGCACTCACACCAACGCCCGCACCCGCAAGGGCAAGGCCAAGCCGATCGCTGGCAAGAAGAAGTAAGCGCAGGGGCATTCCCCGCGCTTTTGCCTTCTTGATAGATTAGAGGAATACAGACCATGGCACGCGAACCCGGCCGCGTTAGGCGCCGCGACAAAAAGAACATTTCCAGCGGCGTTGCGCATATCAACGCCAGCTTCAACAACACGATGATCACCATCACCGACGCACAGGGCAATGCGATCAGCTGGTCCAGCGCCGGCATGATGGGCTTCAAGGGCAGCCGCAAGTCGACTCCCTATGCTGCGCAGGTCGCCGCCGACGACGCGGGCCGCAAGGCCGCCGAGCATGGCGTGCGCACCCTCGAAGTCGAAGTGAAGGGCCCGGGCTCGGGCCGCGAAAGCGCGCTGCGCGGTCTCGCGGCAGTGGGCTTCACCATCACTTCGATCCGCGACGTGACGCCGATCCCGCACAACGGGGTCCGTCCTTCCAAGCGTCGTCGCGTCTGATCCGTACCTGCCTGGCGGCTCGCTGACGCGGGCCGCCGACACCCTCTCACGGACCGGACGCTCTTACCGAAGAGCGCCGGTCCTGCCCGCATCCGAACCAGGGGATTTTCATGTCCGTCAACATTAAGAACTGGCAGGAACTCAAGAAACCCAGCGTCCTTGATATCAAGGCAGCTAGCGACAAGCCTCACAAGGTCACCTTCGTCGCCGAACCGCTCGAGCGGGGCTTCGGCCTGACGCTCGGCAATGCGCTGCGGCGCGTGCTCCTGAGCTCGCTGCAGGGCGCTGCGATCACTTCGATCAAGATCGAAAACGTACTCCACGAATTCAGCTCGCTCGCCGGCGTGCGCGAAGACGTGACCGACATCGTCCTCAACGTGAAGCAGATCGCGCTGAAGATGGAAGGCGAAGGCATGAAGCGCCTGCAGCTTTCCGCAACCGGCCCGGGTGAAGTGACCGCGGGTGATATCGCCGTTTCGGGCGACATCGAAGTGATGAACAAGGATCTCGTGATCTGTCATCTCGATGAAGGCGCGACGCTCAACATGGAACTGACCGCGGACACCGGCAAGGGCTACAGCCCCGCCGTGATGAACCGTCCGGCCGACGCGCCGATCGGCCTGATCCCGGTCGACAGCCTGTATTCGCCGGTTCGCCAGGTCAGCTACAAGGTCGAGAACGCCCGTGTTGGCCAGGAACTCGACTACGACAAGCTGTCGATCACCATCGAAACCGACGGCACCGTCTCGCCCGAAGATGCCGTGGCCTATGCCGCGCGCATCCTCCAGGACCAGCTGACGCTCTACGTCCACTTCGAAGACGGCATCCCGCAGCCGACCTCGGCCATGATCGGCCAGGCCGCCGAGCCGCAGGAAAGCGACACCAACCAGCTCAACCGTTACCTGCTCAAGAAGGTCGACGAGCTGGAACTGTCGGTCCGTTCGGCCAACTGCCTCAAGAACGACAACATCATCTATATCGGCGACCTGGTCCAGAAGACCGAAGCCGAGATGCTCCGTACGCCGAACTTCGGCCGCAAGTCCTTGAACGAAATCAAGGAAGTGCTCTCGTCGATGGGTCTGCGCCTCGGCATGGACATCCCCGGATGGCCGCCGGAGAACATCGAGGAAATGGCCAAGAAGCTCGAACAGGAACTCCTAGGCTAACGCAATCAGGGTGCCCCGGCGCAGGTCGGGGCTCCCTTCCATCGGCACAGCGCCGGTGGAAATACGAATGGGCGTAGGTGACGGCCCGCAACGGTCACCGGCTTCGGGCTACCTAGAACGGGCCCTTATCGAACAAAGGAAGAGATACGATGCGTCACAAGATTTCCGGCCGCAAGCTGCAGCGCAAGACCGGCCACCGTCATGCCATGCTGCGCAACATGGCTGCCGCGCTGATCAAGCACGAGCAGATCATGACCACGCTGCCCAAGGCCAAGGAAATGCGGCCCTACATCGAAAAGCTGATCACGCTCGCGAAGCGTGGCGGCCTGTCGAACCGTCGTCTGGCAATGAGCCGCCTGCAGGACGAAACGCAGCTCAAGAAGCTGTTCGACATCCTTGCCGAACGTTATTCGGACCGTGAAGGCGGCTACAGCCGCGTCATCAAGGCCGGCTACCGTGCCAGCGACGCCGCGCAGATGGCAATCATCGAGCTGGTCGACCGCGACGAAGACGCCAAGGGCCAGGATTCGGGCCCGGTGATGAACGAAGACAGCGAGTTCGAAGACGCCTGAGGCGCTCTCGAATGAAGACATGCGGGGCCGGGCGGGAAACTGTCCGGCCCTTTTGTTTTGCATGGCTGCGGCGGCATGGCACAAGGCGCGCATGATCAGACATGCCATCACCGCCGCCGCGCTGCTCGCCGCTGCTCCGCTTGCCGCCCAGTCCGTCACGCAGGAACAGATCGTGACGCGCTACGACGGCTCCCTCGCTGCAGGGTACAAGGCGCTGTTCCTGTGCAGCGCAATCGCGAATGCTGAGCGCAACGGTGCCTCGCGGACTGCCGAAAGCGTCTTCGAATGGGAACTGTCGGGCATTCAGGCACCCCTGGGGCCGCTGGCCGATACGATGCCCTACCGGATCGCGCGCGGCGCAGACGGGACCATCGAAACGGTCTCGGTCGAATGGGCTGATGACGCACCGCCGCGGATTGCCGTGCATGATTCGCGAATGGGCTGCGCGCAGCTTCCGATAGGGGGACGCCCCGATCCGGTCGTCACCAAGCGGCCCGCCAGCACGATCGAACGCAGTGCGCCGATTGCTGCCACGGGCGCATTGGCTGGCACGTTCGCGCATGGGTTCGGCGATACCTATGGCGAGGGAACGCGCACGACGGCAGTGCTCGCCATGCGCGATGGCGAGGTGCTGGGCGAACGTTATGCACCAGGGTTCGGGCCCGCCGTGCCGCAGCGCACATGGTCGGTCGCGAAAAGCATCGCCGCGACGCTGGTCGGCATGGCGGTGCACCGCGGCGAGGCGGCAGTGGACCAGTCCGCCGGGCTGGGGATCGACATCAATGACGCGCGCTCGCAGATAACGCTCGATCACCTGCTGCGCATGGCATCGGGACGCTATTCGGACACCGCGGGCAACCGCACCGATCCCCTGTATTATGGCGGATCGACCGTGGCCGAAACCGCTCTGCACTGGCCACTGGTGCATCAACCGGGCAGCATCTTCCGCTATGCCAACAATGACACGCTGGCCGCAGTCAATGCGATCGAAGCGTCGCTGGCGAAGCAGCCGCCCGCGCAGGTTTTCGCGCAGCTCGGCATGTTCGATACGGTCGCGGAAACCGACTGGCGCGGCGATTACATCCTGTCGAGCCAGGTATGGTCCACCGCGCGCGATCTCGCGCGGCTCGGACAGCTCTATCTGGATGACGGCGTGCTGGCGGATGGCACGCGGGTGCTGCCGGAAGATTGGGCGGACTACGTCTCCGCCCCCGACGGCCCGCAGCCCGATGGCCCCTTCGGCTACGGTGCCGGCTTCTGGCTGCTTGACGCGGTGGACGGTGTCCCCGCCGATACCTTCGCCGCGATGGGGAACCGTGGGCAGTTCATCGTGATCGTGCCGAGCCGTGACACGGTCATCGTCCGGCGGGGCGAGGACCTAGCCGGGCACCGGTTCGATATCGCCGCCTTCACACGCGACGTGCTGGCTTCGCTGGAATGAACCATTCATAAAAACGTCGCCTAAACTGAATAAAGGCTGTCGTCCAAGTTCAGCCTCGTCTCACGCCCGTTCATCTAGATCGATTCTCACAGCCGGGGCATTCCCGCCGCGGCCCTGATGAGGAGACCCTCGAGATGAAACAGTTCAGCAAAACGTTCGCGAAGGGTGGGATCGCAGCGGCAACGGTCGGGGCAATGGCCCTGGCGGGTGCCACACCGGCACAGGCACGCGGCGACGACGACGGGATTTCGGTCGGCGAGGTAATCGCCGGCGCAGTGATCATCGGGGGTATCGCTGCCATCGCCGGTGCTGCCAGCAAGGACCGCAACCGCGACCGCTACGGTTATAATGGCGGCGCCTACCGCTATGACAATGACTACCGCCGCGATGCCTACGCCAGGCACGGCAACCCGCGCGCCGCAGTGCAGCGCTGCGTCAGCGCCGCACAGGTCGACGCGCGCCGCTCCGGCTATCGTCACGCGTCGGTCACCGATATCCGTAGCGTGAAGGACACGCGCTATGGCTGGAAAGTCAGGGGCACGATGGTTGTCGATGGCCAGCGCGGTTACCGCGATGCGCGCTACGATCGCCGCCGCGACCGCTACAGCGCCCGCGATAGCGGCAAGTTCACCTGCTACATCGAACGCGGCCGCGTTGCCGATGTCGACTACAGCGGTATTCGCGGACTGCGCTGATCGCGTTTCACGCACCACCACGGGCGGTTCAGGCCTCGTTTAGCCCGGGCCGCCCATTCCTGCCGTATTGCCATACGCGTGCCGGGATGAGCGCGCGACCACAGGGGATCCATATGCCGACCAGACCATCCATTGCCGCGTTGCCGGCGCTGCTGGCAGCCACCTCGCTGGTGGCCATGCCCGCGCAGGCGGCCGAACTGCCGGTCCAGGCCGCGCCCGCGATAGCACAGCCGGTTGCCGCGGCTCCGGCCTGGGCACCGGGCGATGACGATGCCGCGAAGCATCGCCGCTACCGCGATCGCCGTTATCGCGACCGCGGGACCGATGTCGGCGACATCCTCACCGGACTGCTGATCATCGGCGGCATCGCTGCGGTCGCCAGCGCGGTCGACAAGTCGGACGAGCGTGAATACCCGCGCGATGCGCGTTATCCCGATCCCCGCCGCGACACCGATCGCGCCGACGATGTACGGGGGCTCGACCGCGCCGCCGCGATGTGTGTCGAAGCAATCGAACGCGATGCGCGGGTCGACACGGTCGATGCGGTCAACCGCGATGCGAGTGGCTGGAGGGTCGATGGCCGCATGTATGATGGCCAGGCCTTCACTTGCCGGATCGGACCGGACGGGCGGATCGATGGTATCGATTACGGCAGTGGCATGGCCGGTTACGACGCGGGCGGGGCAGGCAGCTACGGCTATCAGCCGGCGACCGACCGGCAATACGGCGCCGACGTCTACGCAGCGGCACGCGCGCGGGCCGATGGCGCGCAGCCTGCCTATCCGGGCGGCCCCCTGCCGGGCGACGACGTGATCGACGGCGATCTCGAATACGGGACCGCCTATCGCGGCACCGGCGGCTAGTCGCGGCCGTAGGCCGGCAGCGCGAGGTTCCAGCGGATCGCCGCAAGCCGCAGGCCATATCCCGCTGCGGTTGCAGCCACCCACACCCATTCCCGGCGGATGCCTGCCAGATCGCCCAGCACGGTGACGCTGGCGGAAAGCGCGGCGGCGGTGACATAGAGTTCGGGGCGCATCAGGATCGATGGACGCCCTGCCACCACATCGCGGATGATCCCGCCGACGCAGCCGGTGATCACGCCCATCAGCGCGGCGGTGACGGGCGGTATCCCATATTCGAGCGCCTTGGCCGCGCCAAGCACGGCGTAGGCCGCCAGCCCGAGGCCGTCGGCAATCGATAGGAACCGGCCGGCCCACCATCTCGTCGGGATGAACCACGCGAACAGCGAGACCGCGAGGCAGACCACGGCCACCCCGCCATCGTGAATCCAGAACACCGGAGCCCCGATCAGCAGGTCGCGCACGGTGCCGCCGCCAACCCCCGTGACCAGCGCGAAAAATGCCAGCGTGACGAAGGTCTGCCGCTCCTTCGCCGCCACCAGCGCACCGGTCAGCGCGAAGATGGCGACGCCGGCAAGATCGAGCCAGTCGAGCAGGGGGGTAAGGACCTCGGGATTCATGCGATAGCCGCGTGCGCGCCGTGCCCTGGCACGATCGCGTCCTCGCCGGCCATCCGGCCCGGCTGCTGTTTCCGCTTGCGGGCAGGGCGCTGAAGGCCGCGCTGGTATTCCATGTCGTCGAGGCTCCCTAGCCGTGGAGTATCGTGCCGATCGACTCCGCCGCGGCGATGCAGTCGAGATCGGCCCACCTGCGCGAGATCACCTGCATTCCGCAAGGCAGCCCGCCGGTTTCGCCCACAGGCAGGACGGTAGAAGGCAGGTTGGGATAGGTCGCGAGCCCCGCCCAGCACAGCGTGCTGCCACCTGGCTGCTGCGTCCCGTTTATCATCACCGGGCCATCGAACACGCGCCCTTCGCTGTGTTCGACCGCGAGGACGGGGGCGGGGGGCGCTAGCACGAAGTCGTAAACTCCGAACAGGCGGGCCCAGGCATTCTCGCTGCGCGCCTGCAGGTCGAGCATGTCGAACCAGTCGCTGGCGCTGGCCCGCTTGCCGCCGGGCCCGGGCATGCCGCGCGCCATCGCGACATTGAGCATCCGCATATATTCGGCATGCTCGGTTGCCAGATCGGGGACGAGCTCGCTTGCGCGGTCGATGGCCATGCCCGCGCGCTCGAGCTCTGCCGCGGCCGCTTCGATGGGTGCGCGCACCGCTGCATCGGTCGGGCAGGATGGGTGGTCGAGCAGCAGCAGCGCCCGGCAGTCTTTCAGCGGCTTGCCGCTTGCCTGCAGCGGGACCGAGCGGGTCAGTTCGACCAGCAATCGCAGATCGGCCGCATTGCGCGCTAGCGGGCCAGCAATGCCCAGCGCGCCATCATGCGCATCCCTGCCGGCAAGTTGCGGGTGCACATGGCCCTGCAAGGGGACGAGGCCCCAGCTGCTCTTGTGCCCCCAGATGCCGCAGAAATGCGCGGGCACGCGGACCGACCCCCCGATGTCGGTGCCGAAGTCGCACGCGACCATGCCGCTGGCCACTGCCGCTGCCGCGCCGCCCGACGATCCGCCCGGAGAACGGCCTGCATCATGCGGGTTGTTGGTCCGGCCATAGACCGGATTGCGCGATTGCCAGTCGGCCAGGTCGGGCGGGACATTGGTCTTGCCGAGGATAACCGCGCCCGCGCCCTTTAGCAGGCTGACGACGCGGGCGTCGGCTTTCGCGATATTGTCGGCATAGGCCTGGTGCCCCCAGCAGGTGGGAAGGCCTCCGACATCGAAGCTTTCCTTGATCGTCATGGGCACACCGAACAGGGGCTGGTCGGCCGCAAACCCCGTATCGGTCAGCGTGCGCGCGCGTTCGAGTGCGCGGTCGAAGTCGGTGACCACCACCGCGTTGATGTGCGCATCGAGCCGTTCGATCCGCGCGATGGCCGCTTCCACGGCCTCGTATGGGGACATCTCGCCATTGCGAATGGCGGTTGCCGTGGCGATCGCGCCGGGCTTGTCGGTAAGTGCGGGGTAACCCATGCTGTCTCCTCTTGCCCCCAATGTCGGACAAGCGGCCAGCGTGGTCAATCGCGCTGTTCTAATCCTGGCGCGTATGCCGCGCGAGCGCCAGCGCGAGCCCATATCCAAGGATCGGCGCGGCGCCGTAGCCGATCAGCACGCTGGGATAATTCGACACGAACGCCGCGAGCGAAAAGCCGAACAGCGATCCCGCCAGCGCATGGCGCGTGGATTTTGCCGCGGGCAGGGCATGCGCAATCATCAGGAAACCGGCAAGCAGTGCCATGCCGAGACCGAGTGCAGCCAGCGGCTCGCGCAGCGCCAGATCGACCAGCACGCGCTCGACGAAGGGCTGGGCGGGCAGTTCGCCGCGCAGCACCGCGCCGATGCTGGCAAGAAAGGCTATTCCCGCGACGGGCACCATGCGCCAATCCTGGCCGGCATTGTAAAGCCCCACGGCGGCCATCATCACGGCAAGCGCGGTCGCGGCATCGGGTTGGAGGCTGGCGGCGAGCAGCGTGGCCAGCAGGATCGGTGGTGCGTAATCCTTGTCTCGCGCTGCCAGCACGACCAACGCGGGCAGCGCGAGCGCCCCGGTATGCAAATTGACTGGTCCCAGAGGCAGCCATCGCGCCACTGTGCCGAGATGGGGCCCGCTGACTAGCGGGACGAATAACAGGGCGAGCAGGACCAGCGTAAGGACGCGCTGCTCGCGCTCGGCAAGCCGCAGCGGCGCAAACGCCGCGATCGGCACAGCTATGAGCAGGGCCAGTGCGTTGGCTAAGGGATAGGCGAGCGGTGCGCTGCCCAGCACGAGGTAGAGCAGTCCCGCAGCTACGGGAATGCCGAGCGCGAGCATGATCGCCGCGCGCCCGGCCATTCAGCGGTCCTTGCTCGTCGCAGGAAGGGCCGCGCCGTAAGTCACCCGATCAGACGTGGATGGGCTTGCCCTGGACCGCCATCGCCGCTTCCTTGATCGCTTCGGAATGCGTCGGGTGGGCATGGCAGGTATAGGCGATATCTTCGGACGTAGCGCCGAATTCCATCGCCTGCGTCGCCTGCGCGATCATCGTCCCGGCAACGCTGGCAATCGCCCAGACGCCGAGCACGCGGTCGCTTTCGGCTTCGGCGATGATCTTCACGAAGCCGTCGGGTTCGTGATTGGTCTTGGCGCGGCTGTTGGCCATCATCGGGAACTTGCCGACTTTGACCTTGGACTTGTCGCCGCCCATCTTCTCGATGGCTTCTTCCTGCGTCAGGCCGACACCGGCAAACTCGGGCCAGGTGTAAACCACGCCGGGGATGAGATCGTGGTTCACGATGCCCGTCTGCCCGGCGACATTCTCGGCGCAGGCAATGCCTTCATCCTCGGCCTTGTGCGCCAGCATCGGACCCGGCACCACGTCGCCGATCGCCCATACGCCGTCGACCTTGGTGCGGAAATCGTGATCGATTTCGATCTGGCCGCGCTGGTTGGTTTCCAGGCCGATGTTTTCCAGCCCCAGCCCATCGGTGTTCGGGCGGCGGCCGATCGATACCAGCACGCAATCCGCCTCGAGCGTTTCCTCGTCCCCGCCGGCGGCGGGTTCGAGCGTGAGCGTGGCTTTCTTGCCCTTGACCGTGCAGCCGGTGACCTTGGTCGACAGGCGCAGTTCCATGCCCTGCTTCTTGAATATCTTGGCTGCTTCCTTGCGAACATCGTCGTCCATGCCGGGCAGCAGCTTGTCGAGATATTCGACCACGGTCACCTGCGCGCCGAGCCGGCACCAGACCGAACCGAGTTCGAGCCCGATCACGCCGCCGCCGATGACGACCATCTTTTTCGGCACTGCGTTGAGTTCGAGCGCGCCGGTGGAATCGACCACCACCTGCTTGTCGTTGTCGACCTCGACACCGGGCAGCGGGGTCACCGAGGAGCCGGTTGCGATGATGATGTTCTTCGCGGTGACCGTTTCGTCGCCGACCTTGACCGTATGCGCGTCCTGGAAGGTGGCGTGGCCGTTCTTCCAGTCGACCTTGTTCTTCTTGAACAGGAAAGCGACGCCCTTGGTCAGCCCCTCGACCGCATCGCGGCGCTGCGCATGCATCTTGTCGAGATCGAGCTTGGGCGTGACCTCGATGCCCATCTCCGCCATCGTGCCGTTGCTGGCGGCGTTGAAGTATTCCGACGCGTGCAGCATCGCCTTCGACGGGATGCAGCCGACATTGAGGCAGGTCCCGCCCAGCGTGTCGCGGCTTTCGGCGCAGGCGGTCTTCAGGCCGAGCTGGGCCGCGCGGATCGCAGCGACATAGCCCCCCGGGCCAGCGCCGATGACAAGGACGTCGTAGTCGTATTCAGCCATTATTCTTTCCTCAAAGGTCGATCAGCATCCGGGTCGGATCTTCGATCGCTTCCTTGATGATCTTGAGTGCGGTGACAGCCTCGCGGCCGTCGATCAGGCGGTGGTCGTAGGACAGCGCGATATACATCATCGGGCGGATGACGATCTCGCCGTCGACCACGACCGGGCGGTCCTCGATGCGGTGCAGGCCGAGGACGGCGCTCTGCGGCGGGTTGATGATCGGCGTCGACATCAGCGATCCGAACACGCCGCCGTTGGAGATGGTGAAGGTGCCGCCCTTCATGTCGTCCATCGTCAGCGTGCCTTCCTTGGCGCGCTTGCCGAAATCGGCGATGTCCTTCTCGATCCGCGCGAAACCCTTGTCCTGCGCGTCACGGATGACCGGAACGACGAGGCCGTTGGGTGCCGACACGGCGACCGAGATGTCGACATAGTCGTGATAGACGATCTCGTCGCCCTCGATATAGGCGTTGACCGAGGGGACGTCCTTCAGCGCCAGGCAGGCGGCCTTGGCGAAGAAGCCCATGAAGCCGAGCCGGATGTCGTGCTTCTTGGCGAACATGTCCTTGTACTTGCCGCGCGCCTCCATCACCGCCGACATGTCGACGTCGTTGAAGGTTGTCAGCAGCGCGGCGTTTTCCTGCGCGCCCTTCAGCCGCTTGGCGATGGTCTGACGCATGCGCGTCATCTTGACGCGTTCCTCGCGGCGTTCGCCGCCCGTGGACGCGGGTGCCGGGGCGGAGGATGCCGGCGTGCTGCCACCGGCGCGCTTGGCGTTTGCGGCGGCGATGACGTCTTCCTTGGTCAGGCGGCCATCGCGGCCGGTGCCCTTGATCGTCGACGGGTCGACCCCGTGTTCGAGTACTGCGCGGCGCACGGCCGGCGAAAGGGTCTGCGCGGCGTCCGACGAAGCGGCGGGTGCGGGTGCAGGCGTATCGCCGCGTTCCTGCTTGCCTTCTTTGCGCTCTTCCTGCGCACGGCCGGCCTCGGCGCCCTTGGCGGCGGGCGCCGCGCCTTCCTCGATCACCGCGATGATGGCGTCGATCTCGACCGTGTCACCGACCGCGACCTTGAATTCCTTGATCACCCCGGCGACGGGCGAGGGGGCCTCGACCGCGACCTTGTCGGTTTCGAGACTGACGATCGGCTCGTCGACGGCAACGGCATCGCCGACGTTCTTGAGCAATTCGCCGACGGTCGCTTCGGTGACCGATTCACCCAGCGTGGGAACTTTGACTTCGGTGGCCATAATCTCGCTTTCCCGAGTTACTTGCAGTCACTGCGGACGTTGGGCGCGGTGCCGTTCAGTCCGAGTGCGATGTTGACGAGGGCTTCCTGCTGCACCTGGTGGCGGCTGGCGTAACCCGTGGCGGGCGAGGCAGCGACTTCGCGGCCCGCATAGCACGGGCGCATGCCCGACTTGCCGGCGGCTTCGGCAGCTTCCTCGATCAGGCGATCGACGAAGAACCATGCGCCGTTGTTCTTCGGTTCTTCCTGGCACCAGACGATCTGTTCCAGATTGGTCATCCGGCTCAGACGCTTTGCCAGCGGTTCGCCCGGGAAGGGGTAGAGCTGCTCGATCCGCACGATCGAGACGTCTTCGAGCTCGGTCTCGTCGCGGCGCTGCAGCAGGTCATAGGCGACCTTGCCGCTGCACAGTACGAGGCGCTTCACCTTCTCGTCGGGAATGGTCTTCGTGTCGGACTTGATCCGCATGAAGTGGTGATCGCCCATGAACTCCGCCGCGTCCGACTTGGCCATCGGATGGCGCAGCAGGCTCTTCGGCGTCATGATTACCAGCGGCTTGCGGAAGCTGCGCAGCATCTGGCGGCGCAGCACGTGGAAATAATTGGCGGGCGTGGTGATGTTGCAGACTTGGATATTGTCGTTCGCGCACAGCTGCAGGAAGCGCTCGAGGCGCGCCGAACTGTGTTCAGGACCCTGTCCCTCGTAGCCATGCGGCAACAGCAGGACGAGCCCGTTTGCGCGGAGCCACTTGGCTTCGCCGGCGGCGATGAACTGGTCGATCATGATCTGCGCGCCATTGGCGAAATCGCCGAACTGCGCTTCCCACATCACCAGGCTCTTCGGATCCGCCATCGCAAACCCGTATTCGAAGCCAAGCACGCCGTATTCGGACAGCGGGCTGTCATAGACCTCGAACTTGCCGTGCGGCAGCGTGGTCAGCGGGATGTACTTGTGCTCGTCCTTCTGGTCGACCCAGACGGCGTGACGCTGGCTGAACGTCCCGCGCCCCGAATCCTGGCCCGACAGGCGCACGCCGAAGCCCTCGGTCACGAGACTGCCGAAGGCAAGCGCTTCGGCGGTGGCCCAGTCGAACCCTTCGCCGCTGGAGAACATGTCTTCCTTGGCCTTGAGCACGCGGCCCAGTGTCTTGTGGATCGTCAGGTCGTCGGGGGTCGTGGTCAGTGTCCGGCCGAGGCTGTCGAACAGCTTCTTCTCGATCGCGGTTTCGACGTTCCGGCGGGCGGTTTCCGGATCGGCGGGCTTGTTCATGCCCGACCACCGGCCACCGAACCAGTCGGCCTGGTCCGGCTTGTAATCCTTGGCTTCCTTGAATTCCTTTTCGAGGTGATCGGTGAATTCGGCGATCAGCCCGTCGGCGAAGCCCTTCTCGATCACGCCTTCTTCCTCGAGCCGCGCGGAATAGATCGTGCTGACCTTCGGGTGCTGGCGGATCTCGTCATACATCAGCGGCTGGGTGAACTTGGGCTCATCGCCCTCGTTGTGGCCGAAGCGGCGATAGCACCACATGTCGATCACGATGTCGCGGCCGAAGGTCTGGCGGTATTCGACGGCCAGCTTGCACGCGAAGGTGACCGCTTCGGGATCATCGCCATTGACGTGCAGGATCGGCGCCTGGACGCCCTTCGCCACGTCGCTGGGATAGGGCGAGGAGCGCGCGAACTGCGGGCTGGTGGTGAAGCCGATCTGGTTGTTGATGACGAAGTGTAGGCAGCCGCCGGTGTTGTAGCCGCGCACGCCCGAGAAGCCGAGGCATTCCCACACGATGCCCTGGCCGGCGAATGCCGCATCGCCGTGCAGCAGCACCGGCAGGACCTGTTCGTGCTGCTTGAGATCGTCGCGGATCGCCTGCTGCGCACGGCTCTTGCCGAGCACCACCGGGTTGACCGCCTCGAGGTGGCTGGGGTTGGGAACCAGCGACATGTGCACGTTGATACCGTCGAATTCGCGGTCGGTGCTGGTGCCGAGGTGGTATTTCACATCGCCCGAACCACCGACGTCGTCGGGATTGGCGCTGCCGCCCGAGAATTCGTGGAAGATCACCTTATACGGCTTGCCCATGACGTTGGCGAGCACGTTCAGGCGGCCGCGGTGGGCCATGCCGTAGATGATCTCGCGCACGCCCAGCTGGCCGCCATACTTGATGACCGCCTCGAGCGCGGGAATCATCGACTCGCCGCCATCGAGGCCGAAGCGCTTGGTGCCGACGTATTTCTTGCCGAGGAAGGCTTCGTACTGTTCGCCGCGGATCACTGCGGCGAGGATCGCCTTCTTGCCTTCGGGGGTGAACTGGATCGTGTCTTCGGGGGTCTCGAACTTGTCCTGCAGGAAACGGCGTTCTTCCGTGTCCGTGATGTGCATGTATTCGAGGCCGACATTACCGCAATAGGTTGCGCGCAGCGCGTCATAAAGCTCGCTGACCTTGACCCATTCGAAGCCGAACACGCCGCCGACATAGACCTCGCGGCCTTCCTGTCCGTCGAAACCGTGCCATTCGAGCGTCAGGTCCTCGGGCACCTCGCGATGCGACAGGCCCAGCGGATCGAGATTGGCGGCCAGATGGCCGCGCACGCGATAGAGCCGGATGAGCAGCATGGCGCGGATCGAATCGTCCGCCGCCTGCTCGATCGCCTTGGGGTCGAGCGTCTTGCCCGCCTTCTGCGCCGCCTGCGCAACCGCCGCACGCATCTGCGTGGGGTCGAGCGCGGCGGTCAGATCCGCCCCGCTGTCGACCACTTCGGCGAGCCATTTGGGGTTGCCCCAGCTCGGGCCCGGCTGCGGGCCTTCCTGGTCACCCATTTCGGGAAGGAAATCGTGGCTTTCGTTACCCATCCGGGTCACCTTTCGCGCGCCGACCTGCTGTCGGCTCTCTATGGCAATGCCTCAGCGGCGCGGACGGTCCCGGGGAGGAGGGGGTCCGCGCCGAATGTCAGGCGTGTTCCTTCAACAGTGCGTCGAGCGTGGTGCCGAGTTCGCTCGGGCTCGGCGAGACGCGGATGCCCGCATCTTCCATGGCCGCGATCTTGTCGTCGGCGCCGCCCTGGCCGCCCGAGACGATGGCGCCCGCGTGACCCATGCGGCGGCCCGGAGGCGCCGTGCGGCCGGCGATGAAACCGACCATCGGCTTCTTGCGGCCCTTGGCGGCTTCCTGCTTGATGAATTCGGCGGCTTCTTCCTCGGCGCTGCCGCCGATTTCGCCGATCATGATGATCGATTCGGTTTCCTCGTCGTCGAGGAAGAGATCGAGCACGTCGATGAAATTGGTGCCATTGACCGGATCGCCGCCGATGCCGACTGCGGTGGTCTGGCCGAGGCCGACCTGCGTCGTCTGGTGGACGGCTTCATAGGTCAGCGTGCCCGAGCGCGACACCACGCCGACGCTGCCCTTCTTGAAGATGCTGCCGGGCATGATGCCGATCTTGCATTCGCCCGGGGTCAGGACGCCGGGGCAGTTCGGCCCGATAAGGCGCGACTTCGAGCCCTGCAGTGCGCGCTTGACGCGGACCATGTCGAGCACGGGAATACCTTCGGTGATCGCGATGATCAGCTCGATCTCGGCGTCGATCGCCTCGAGGATCGAATCCGCGGCGAACGGCGGCGGGACGTAGATGCACGAAGCGGTCGCACCGGTTTCGGCCTTGGCTTCGGAAACGGTGTTGTAAACGGGGAGGCCGATATGCTCGCTGCCGCCCTTGCCGGGGGTCACGCCCGCGACCATCTGCGTGCCATAAGCAAGCGCCTGCTCGGTGTGGAACGTGCCGGTATCACCGGTCATGCCCTGCGTGATGACCTTGGTGTCTTTGTTTACGAGGATGCTCATTCGGCGCTCTCCTGAGGAATTGCGGTAACTTCGAAACGGGCGAACGGGCGCTTCGCATCGCCCGCGGGATCGACACGCACGGACTTGTCCGCATCGACCCAGTAATAGCTGAAACCATCCTGCCGCTGGGGCATGCCGATTTCCTGCGAGACCTCCTGAAGAAGGGTGCTGTAGGAGGCGGTGTCGGCCAGGAATGCCTGAACGACGCAGCTGCGCTCACGCTCCTGCTGCTTGCCGATCACGATGAAGGCGCTGTTGCCTTCCTTTTCGTAGACACCGCGAACCACGAGCTCCGACCGGCTGCCGCGACGCTTGGCCTCGTCCCAACCCGAGGCCGGCAGGCGCTCGGGGTCGACGCGATCTTGCGTGACGACAGCCTGGCAGGCCGCAATCGCTTCTGCTGCATGCGCCGCCTCGGTGGCCGCATCCTGCGCCGCCAGCGGGGCGCAGCATGCGATCAGGGGCAGCAGGATCAGCTTGCGCATGGGCTGATCAGGCCAGCGAGCTGTCGAGGCCCTTGCAGGCTTCGAGCAGTTCCTCGACCGCGTCGGTCGAGACCTTGAGGTTGGCCTTTTCCTCGTCGCTGAGTTCGATCTCGATCACCTCTTCGGTGCCGCCCGCGCCGATCATCGTCGGTACGCCGACATACAGCCCGTCGAGGCCGTACTTGCCTTCGACATAGCTGGCGCAAGGCAGGATGCGCTTGGTGTCGCCGAGATAGGCTTCGGCCATCGCGATCGCGCTGGTGGCGGGGGCGTAATAGGCCGAGCCGTTGCCGAGCAGACCGACGATCTCGCCGCCGCCCTTGCGGGTGCGATCGACGATTTCGTCGATGCGGCTTTCCGACACGCCCTTGATCTTGGCGAAGTCGTTGACCGGGATGCCGTTGATCGTGGTGTAGCTGGTGACCGGGACCATGGTGTCGCCGTGACCGCCGAGGACGAAGGCGTTGACGTCCTTGATCGAGACGTCGAATTCCCACGCGAGGAAGGTGGCGAAGCGCGCGCTGTCGAGCACGCCGGCCATGCCGACGACCTTGTTGTGCGGCAGGCCGCTGAATTCGCGCAGCGCCCAGACCATCGCGTCGAGCGGGTTGGTGATGCAGATCACGAATGCGTCGGGGCAGTTGTTCTTGATGCCTTCGCCGACCGCCTTCATCACCTTGAGGTTGATGCCGAGCAGATCGTCGCGGCTCATGCCGGGCTTGCGCGGCACGCCCGCGGTGACGATCACCACGTCGGCACCGGCGATGTCGGCATAGTCGTTGGTGCCGGTGATCTTGGCGTCAAAGCCTTCGACCGGGCCGCACTGGCTGAGGTCGAGCGCCTTGCCCTGCGGCATGCCTTCGGCGATGTCGAACAGGACGATGTCGCCCATTTCCTTCTTCGCCGCGAGGTGGGCGAGCGTTCCGCCGATCATGCCGGCGCCGATGAGGGCGATCTTCTTGCGTGCCATGGAAATGAGGGTCCTTGTTCCTGCCGTGCGGGACAGTAATGATACCCGGACCGATGAGCGGGCCGTGCTTCACGTGTCCCGCAAAGGAGGCACAGCACCCGGTCGATTGCGAAAGCGCCCTAGGCCCGTGCCCGAGCGATTGCAACCGCCAATCCCAAGCGGCGCAAAACTATGTTTGCAAATGGTTATCAATTGCAATAAGCGCGCGTGCGCGTCGTGATACCGTGGCCGGGCGCGGGGTGGTTTGCCGGTGGTCCTGGTTCCTCGCAAAGCACGCGGCAAGCCGATGCACGATGGCGTTCAGCGAGCGCGCGAAGTCAGCCGATCAGCGCGGTTTCCGGCATCACCCGGCTTTCGAGTTGCCGCGCGAGGCGCGCGTCGAGCGTGCGGCATATGCCCAGCCACCAGCGATAGCTGTCCTCGTCACCGGCACGGAATGCCTCTTCGGCCATGTCGCGCGCGGTTTCCGCCGCCTTGAGGCCATGCGCGCCGAAATGGCGCAGCGCCGCGCGCATCGCGCGGTCGAGCCCGGCTACCGGTGGCTGCGACGACGATCCCGCGGCCCCGCCATTGTCGTTCGCTGCCCTGCCATGGGCCTTCCTCGCCAGTGCGCGCGCGATCGGCGAATGGGCGGTGGAGCGGGCGGCAGCGAAATGGAGGGGCATGCCTGGAACCTCGTGTAGCGACTGGGGGACGTTCTCCCTAGCGCAGCGCGCGCTAAACTTCGGTTCCGTGACATGGTTGGGGAGATGTAAAGGCCCCCCTGTGCCAATCCATTAGGGTTGCTGCCCGGGCTGCGAAATCCAGCGCCCCGAATTGGCGTATTCTTCGCGCACGGTGCCCGATTGCGGCAGCTTGCCCGCGTCCCGCGGCGTATCGGCGGCCGCGGTTGCGCTGGCTGCCGGGGCGGCCGCTTCGAAGCCGGTCCGGGCCGTGGCAGCACTCGAGACGGGGCCGCTGTCCAGTTCGCGGACATCGGCGCGGCGGACGGTGGGCGCTGCCAGCGGTTCGCTGCCCGCATAGGCGTCGGTGAAGGCGCCTGCGGTCCCGGCGCCGCCCTTCCAGCGGTAGAAGCGATGCGCCCCGATCGTGCGGATATAGTCGAGGCTCGCCGCCCAATAGGGGTTCACGTAATTGGTGTGGTAATGCGTCGCCAGCCCGATCGGCCGGTAGACCTCGCCCGCCAGTGCAGCCAGCGCGACCGACTGCGCAACCGCCCAGCCGCGCCGCGCCGGCGTGCGCCTGAGCGATCCGTCGCAGGTGAAGCTGAACTGGCACCCGGTCGTGCGTTCGGACCCCTGGAACACGACACCGCAGACGCTTGCCGGATAGGCCGGATGCGCCACCCGGTTGAGCACCACCTGCGCCACCGCCTGCTGCCCGCCGTAGCTCTCGCTCGCCGCCTCGTAATAGACGGCCATCGACAGGCATTGCAGCGCGCGCGCCTTGTCGACCCCGCTGCCCGCCTGGCGGAATGCCTCGGCTGCGGCGCCCGCGCCGTGGCTTTCGGCAAACTCGACCGTTTCCAGCGCGCCTTCGTCTTCGCGCAGCTCCGCATAATCCGTCGCCAGGCGCGGTGCGTCCTCGAGATAGTAGAAAGCGGAACCGGGAAAGCTTTCCCCCGGCGTCTCGAACGGCATGGCGGTGAGGCCCGGCTGTTCGTCCACCTTCCCCATGGCGCCGGCGAAATCCCACCATTCGCCCTGCGCTGCAAAGGTCGGCAATGCGATCGCGGCTGCCAGCAACCCGCCGCGGGCCGCGATCTTGCGGCGCTGGCGCAGGCGCGCCTCGTGGCGCAGCGCACGCGGCGAGGGCGCGCGCCGGGCGCGCCGCTGATCCCTCGCTGCTGGTGTCCTCTGGCTCACGTTCGGTCCTGTTCTGCGCCGCAGCAATATAGCGCGCCCGCGCCATTCTTACAGGTGCACGGGCGGGGCATCCCGCGGCGGGACGCCGGTCTCGCGCCATGCTTAACAGATATTTGCTTAACGAAGAGCGTCTCTTGTGCATTGCAAAAACCCGCGTTAAGCGCCTCGGCGAGTCACGGGTTGGCCTGTTCACGCAGGCCCGAAGAGGGAAGGAGGTGCAAACCCTCCGCTGCCCCCGCAACTGTGACCGGGGAGCGATCCCGCCATATGCCACTGGGCCTTGCGTCCGGGAAGGCGGCGGGAAAGCGTCGATCCGGGAGCCAGGAGACCTGCCCATGACTGTCGTTCGGCCGCGGGCGGGGTGTATCGTAGGCAAACGTGGAAGGAGCAATACTGCTCCCTCCCGTCATGGACGGCATTTCGTCTGTGATAGGAGGTTACGTGTACAAATACCTGTTTTTCCTGACGGCTTCGGCCGTGCCCGCTGCTGCATTGGCGCAAAGCCCGAGCGACCAGGCGCTCGCTGAAATCATTGACCGGCAGGATGCGGAAGGGACCACGCCGGCCGCAGTCTATGCCCCGGCGGCGGCGCCGCGCGATGCGGCGGTGATCACGGTTACCGCCAACGGGCTCGGCACCGATCTGCGCAACACCGGCCAGTCGGTCACCGTCATCGAACGCGACGAGATCGAGCAGGTGCAGGGGGCCGACCCGGCGCGGGCATTGAACCGTGTCCCCGGCCTGTCGTTGTCGCGCAGCGGCGGGATCGGCCGGGTGACCAGCGTCAATCTGCGCGGGGCCAGTTCGGACCAGGTGCTGGTCCTGATCGACGGCGTGCGCGTGGCCGACCAGGCCAGCCCCTCGGGCGGGTTCGACTTCGGCAATCTGCTGCTCGGCACTGCGGGCAAGATCGATGTGCTGCGCGGTTCGAACAGCACGATCTGGGGTTCCGAAGCGGTCGGCGGCGTCATTGATATTTCCACGCGGACCGATCGCGGGCTCAGCGGCAGCATCGAATACGGCGCGCGCGATACGGTGTTCGCCAGTGCGGCGGCAGGCGCGGGCAATGATCGCGTGTTCTTCGGCCTGACCGGTTCGTGGTACGAAACCGACGGGTTTTCGGCAGCCGCCTCGGGCACCGAGGCCGACGGTTCGCAGCAATTCGCGCTGGGCACGACCGCCTTCGTCAATCTGACACCAAGCCTCGAGCTGTTCGCGCATGGCAATTTCGCCGAGGGCGAGGTCGATATCGACGGCTTCCCCGCACCCGCTTTCGTGCTTGCGGATACCGAGGATACGCAGAAGACCACCCGCTACTGGGGCGATGTCGGGCTGGCCTATTACGGCAACGACCTCACGCTGCGCGCCGCCTACAGCCGTTCGGACACCGAACGCGCCAATCGCAATGGCGCAGGCACCGAAACCTTCGCCAGCGACGGCAGCTCCGAACGCGTTTCGCTGCGCGGCGAATACCGTCTGCTGGGCGGACTGGCGCTGGCCTTCGGCGGCGACCACGAATGGACCGCGTTCGAAACCAGCTTCGATGCTTCGGCCGAAACCGAGATCAGCGGCGCCTATGCGCAGCTTGGCTGGGTGATGGGGCGGCTGGCCGCGCATGCCGGGGCGCGCGTGGACGACCACGAACAGTTCGGCACACATGTCAGTTTCGGCGGCGATGTCAGCTACGGCTTCGGCAGCGAATGGCGGCTGCGCGCCAGCGTGGGCGAAGGCTTCAAGGCGCCGACGCTGTACCAGCTGCTGTCCTTCTACGGGAACACGCAGCTCGAACCCGAGGAAAGCACCAGCTACGATCTCGGGATCGAGAAGGGCCAGCGCGGTTCGGGCCTGCATCTGGCGCTCACCGGGTTCCGCCGCGACAGCGACAATCTGATCGGCTTCGGCTTTACTGCCGAGCGCCCGTCGGGTGTCTATCTCAACACGGCGCGCGCGCAGGCGCAGGGAGTCGAGGCCGAAGCCGGCATCGACTTGCTGCGCGGGTTGCGGCTGGCGGGGATCTATTCCTATGTCGACGCCGAGGACCGCACCACCGGGCTCGACCTTGCGCGCAGGCCCGAGCATTTCGGGACGATCTACGCCGACTGGCACAGCGCTTTCGGCCTCGGTCTGGGCGCGGACCTGCGGATCGTCGGCCCGAGCTGGGACAATGGCGCCAACACCAACCGGCTCGACGGTTACGAACTGCTCGACCTGCGCGCTTCCTTCGGGATCGGCGACAATCTCGAACTGTTCGGCCGGGTAGAGAACGTCTTCGATACCGATTACCAGACCGTGGCCGGTTACGGCACTGCCGGACGCAGCGTGTTCGGCGGGATCAGGGGGAAGATGTGAAACCGCTGATCGTCGCATCGGTCCTGCTGCTCGCCGCTTGCGCGGGGGGCGGGGCCGGTGCGCCGCCTCCCGAACGCGGGCCGACGATCGTCAGCCTCAATCCCTGCACCGACGCCATCCTTGCCGAGGTTGCGGCTCCCGGACAGTTGCTGGCGATTTCGCACTACAGCAAGGACCCGCGCGCCAGCTCGATGGAAGCGGCAGTCGCGGCGCGGTTCGCGGCGACCGGCGGGACGGTCGAGGAAGTGCTCGCGCTCGATCCCGACGTGGTGGTGGCGGGCAGTTTCCTCGCGCCGGCGACCCGCGCGGCGCTGGCCGAACTGGGGATGGAGGTCGTCACCTTCGATATCGCTGCCGATGTCGCTGCCAGCAAAGAGCAGATCCGCAATCTCGCCGCGCTGGCGGGCGATGCATCCGCGGGCGCGCGCCTGATCGCCCGCATCGACGCTGCACTTGCTGCCGCTGCACCTGCGGATGGCGAGAGCGTCGCCACGCTGCTGTGGCAGCCGGGCGGGATCGTCGCGGGAGAGCAGACACTGGTCAGCGACCTGCTGGTCCGCACCGGCTTCGCCAATGCCGCCCCTGTGCGCGGGCTGTCGCAGGCGGATTATGTCGCCCTCGAAGACGTCGTCGCCGCACCGCCCGAGGTCCTGTTGATCGCAGGCGGCGAACTGGGGCAGTCGCACCCGGTTCTCGGCCGCCTGGGCGATATGCACCGGGCGCGGTTCGATACCAGCCTGCTCTATTGCGGCGGGCCCACGATCATCCGGGCGGCCGAGCGGTTGGCCGCGATCCGGGCGGCCGCATCGTGAACCGCGCGATCGCGATCTTCGCCGGACTGTTGGCCATCGCATTGCCGCTGTCGCTGCTGGCGGGGCGGGTGTGGCTCGACCCCGCAAGCACGCCCAATGCCGCGCTGATCCTTGCCGAATTGCGCCTGCCCCGCGCGGTGCTGGCGATCGTCGTGGGCGCGGGGCTGGGAGCGAGCGGCGCGGCCATGCAGGGATATTTGCGCAATCCGCTGGCCGATCCGGGCCTGTTCGGTATCGCGCCGGGCGCGGCACTGGGCGCGGTCGCCGCGCTGTGGTTCGGCTATGCCGCTGCGCCCTATCTGCTCCCCGCCTTCGCGCTGGTCGGCGCGGGCGGCGCCATGGCGCTGCTGGCCGCGATTGCCGGGCGGACCGGCGGGATCGCGCTGTTCACGCTTGCCGGGTTGATGGTCGCCAGCCTTGCCGGGGCGATGACCGCACTGGCGATCAGCATGGCGCCCAATGCCTTTGCGATGAGCGAGATCGTCATGTGGCTCAACGGCGCGCTCACCGATCGCAGCTGGCGCGATGTCTGGGTGGCCGCGCCGCTGGTAGCGCTGGGGGTGGCGGTGCTGTGGCGCAGCGGCCGCTCGCTCGATGCGCTGACGCTGGGCGAACCGGTCGCCCGGTCGCTGGGGGTCGATACCAACCGCCTGCTGTGGCTGCTGATTGCGGGGGTCGGATTGACCGTGGGCGCCAGCGTCGCGGTGGCGGGCATCATCGGCTTCGTCGGGCTGATCGTGCCGCATCTCGTCCGCCCGCTGACCGATCGGCGGCCCTCGCAGCTGATCCTGCCCAGCGCGCTGGCGGGCGCGCTGCTGGTGCTGGTCGCGGACAGCGCGGTGCGCGTGCTGCCGCTGGTCACCGAATTGCGGCTGGGCATCGCGCTCAGCCTGCTTGGCGCGCCGTTCTTCCTGTGGCTGCTGCTGCGCATGCGCCGGGGGCTGGCATGAGGCTGGCGGCGGCACAGCTGTCGATCGCCGACCGGTTGGACCGGGTCTCGCTGATCCTCGAACCCGGCACGATCACCGCGATCTGCGGGCCCAATGGCGCGGGCAAGTCGAGCCTGCTCGAAGCGCTTGCCGGGCTGCTTCCGGCCGGCGACGGGGCGGTGTTTCTCGACCGGCAGCAGATCGCCGCGCTGCCCCTGCGCGAGCGGGCACGGCGTATCGGCTATCTGCCGCAAGCGCATGAAATCGCATGGGATGTGCCCGTGCGCAGCGTGGTCGAACTCGGCCGGCTGCCGCATGGCGACCGGCTGGCGGCACCGGTCGATGCCGCGCTCGACGCGCTCGACATCCGGGACCTCGAAAAGCGCCGCGCGCAGTCGTTATCGGGCGGCGAGACCGCGCGGGTCCTGCTGGCACGTGTGATGGCGGGCGAACCGCAGTGGATCCTCGCCGACGAACCGCTCGCCGCGCTCGATATCGCGCACCAGCTCGCGCTGCTGAGGCATTTGCGGCGGGCGGCGCAGGGCGGGGCGGGCGTGGTGCTCGTGCTCCACGATCTCGCGCATGCGATGAACCATGCCGACCGCGTGGTGGTGCTCGACCGCGGCGTGGTGGCCGCCGACGGCGCATGCGAGGACGCGCTCGACCAGCAGGTGATCGAGCGCGTCTGGAAAGTGCCCGTCCGGTGGATCGGCGAACCGCGCCACCGGGCCTTGGTCAGCCGGTGATCAGTTGACCGTGCGCGGCGGCAGCTTGCCGTCGGAAGCCTCGCTGTCCGCCGCTTCGTCGCCCGCGATCAGGCCGCGCGCTTCGAGCATCGGGGTCACGTCGGGCTCGCGCCCGGCGAAGTTCCGGAACATCTCGAAATAGTCCATGGTCCCGCCCGTGCTCAGCACGGTCTTGCGATAATGGTCGCCATTAGCGCGCGTGAGCCCGCCATTGTCCATGAACCACTTGCGGCTGTCGCGGTCGAGCATCTCGGTCCACAGATAGCTGTAATAACCAGCGCTATAGCCGCTGGGCGAGCTGAAGATGTGGTTGAAATAGGTCGTCCGGTACCGCGGCGGCACCAGGTCGATTTCCAGCCCCAGTTCCTCGAGCGACTTGCGTTCGAAGGCTGTGACCTTCTCGGGCGTGTCGATCGCGGCGGCTTCCGCCTGCGACAGCGCGGCCCACTTCATGTCGAGCAGGGCGGCTTCGACGACTTCGCCGAAATCATAGCCCTGGTTGAACTTCGAGGCCGCCTCGAGCTTCTCGATCATTTCAGCCGGGATGGTTTCCCCCGTCCGGTAATGCTTGGCGTAGTTCGACAGCACTTCGGGATAGGTGGCCCACATCTCGTTGACCTGGCTCGGATACTCGACGAAGTCGCGCGCGACCGCGGTGCCCGACAGGCTTTCGTAGCGCTGGTCGGCGAAGAAGCCGTGCAGCGCGTGGCCGAACTCGTGGAACAGCGTGTTGACGTTGTCGAAGCTGACCAGCTGCACTTCGCCCTCGGGTGCCTTGGGGATGTTGAGCACGTTGTAGATCACCGGCTTGGTGCCCCACAGATCGCTCTGGTCGACGAAGTTGCTCATCCACGCCCCGCCGCGCTTGGACTCGCGCTGGAACGGGTCGAAGTAGAACAGCCCCAGTTCGCTGCCGTCACGGTCGAACACCGTGTAGGTCGTCACATCGGGGTGATAGACGGGCAGGTCGCTGCGCTTCTGGAAAGTCAGGCCGTAGAGCTTTTCCGCGGCATAGAACACGCCGTCCTCGAGCACGGTATCGAGCTGGAAATATTCCGCCATCGCATCTTCGTCGAGGTCGTAGCGCTCCGCCTTGACCTTGTTGGCATAGCGGTACCAGTCCCACGGCTGGACTTCGAAATCACCCCCTTCGGCAGCGATCGCTTCGTTGAGCATGGCGGCTTCGCGGCGCTGCGTGTTGGCGAGCGCGGGGACCATGCGTTCCATGAAGCCGAGCGCGGTGGCCGGCTTTTCGGCCATGCGGTCCCACATCGCGTAGCTGGCCCAGTCGGCTTCACCGAACAGCGCGGCTTTCTCGGCGCGCAATTCGGCGATCCTGGCAACCAGCGGGCGGGTGTCGATCGCGGTCGTGCCATTGGCGCGGTTGTAGCTTGCCTTGAAGAGCTTCTCGCGCGCGGCGCGATTTGTCATCGTCGGCAGCAGCGGCTGCTGCGTCGTGTTCTGCAGCGCGATCGCATATTTGCCCGCATAGCCCTTTTCGGCAGCAAGGTCGGCAGCCGCCTTGATGTCCGAATCGGTCAGCCCGGCGAGTTCGGCGCGGGTGTCGAAGATCACCGGCTGGTCGGCCATTGCAGCACGTGCCTGCTGGCCGAATTCGGTCGTGATCTCGGACAGTTCGGAATTGATCTGCTTGACCCGCTCGCGCTCGGCCTCGGTCAGCAGCGCGCCGGCGTGGACCATGCCCTGGTAGGTCTCTTCGAGCAGCCTGGCGTCTTCGCGCGTCATCGCCATGGCGGCGCGGTTGTCGTACACCGCCTTCACCCGCGCGAAAAGTTCGGGGTTGAGCGTGATGGAATCGCCATGCGCGGTCAGCTTGGGGCTGATTTCGGTGTTGATCTCATCGAGCCGGTCGGTGGTATTCGACCCCGTCACGGCAAAGAACACGCGCGCCACGCGGCCGAGCATGCGGCCCGACTTTTCCAGCGCGACGATGGTGTTGCTCATCGTCGGCGGTGCGGGATTGTCGATGATCGCCTGGATCTCCGCCTTCTGGATCGCCATGCCCTGTTCGAAGGCGGGCAGGTAATCGTCTTCCGAGATCTTGGAGAAATCGGGCGTCTGGAAGGGAAGCGTGCTGTCCGCGGCAAAATAGCCGGTTGCCTCGGGCAGGTCGGCGGCCGCCATGTCCGGCTGGCCGATGGTATCGAGGTCTTCGCCGTAAGCGGCGGAGCACCCTGCCAGCAGTGCGGCGGATGCGACGGTGGCCAGTATCTGGGCCTTCATAGTGTTCCCCTCAGGATTGGCGCGCCGGCGGGTAAGCCTGGCGCTGGAATACGAAGATGACTTGCGCGGATGGACGCCCCGGCACGCGCGCGCAAGCGCGGACACGTCACCGGTCGGCGCGTTTCCTACATTGGTCGAACGGCACGCGCTAACGCTGGTTCCGACCGGCTGGCGCAGCCGCTGCGTCACGCGCCTCGCCCAGCGCGCGGCGATTGACGGTCATCAGCCGCGGACGGCCGCCTTCGCGGTCGACCACCAGCCATACTGCACCGAGTTCGAAAAACCCGCCCTGGTCTTTCGCCACGCTCATTTGCGACAGGTCCAGCCGTTCCAGCAGCGCGAGCATGTCGGCATCGAAAATTTCGTCGAACACAGCCTCGACCCCTGCGCGATCGGCGATCTCGCGGCGTTCCCCATCGCCGTCGATATACAGCAGCGGCAGGCCGACCTCGCGGAGCAGCTTTGCCTTGTCGCCGCTGCGCGCTGCGGCGCGCAATGCAGCGATCGCGGCCTCGAACTGGCTCGCGCTGGTGCCGGTTGCGCAGGAAATCGCGCCGCCGTCGACGATATCGTGCGCGCGGTCGAATTCGGTGCGGCGTTCCTCCTGCGTGGACCACACCAGCAGCAGGCAATCGTCGGGCTGTGCGCTGCCTTCGGCAAGCAGGTGGGCGCGCACTTCGCTCTCGCGCTCGTCCTCGGGCATGCACCCGGCGAGCGCGCAACCAAGGGCCAGCGACAGGGGAAAGGCGGTTGTCGGTTTCATTCCGGTTCCAGCGCATATCGCATTACGGGCTCGTAGACAGAGCCTTCGGGACGCAGGAAGCTTTCGTACAACAGATAGGCATCGACCTCCCACGGACCAAGACGCAAGCCCGCGGTCCGGGCCAGGAATGGCTCGAGCGAGCCGCTGGCTCGGTTGGTGCGCGCAAGGGTGACATGCGGATGGTACTTGCGGTGATCGGGTTCGACGCCGGCGGCAATGCAAATCTGTTCGATCCGGCGCCGCAGGCGCTGCAAGGCGACGTTGGGTTCCACGCCCGCCCACAGCGTGTGCGTGCGGCCATTGCGGGCGAAGATACCGGTGCCCGAAAGCGCCATCCGGAAGCGGGGGAGGGCGGCAGCGCGCAGGCGCTCGGCCAGCTCGTCCGCCAGATGGGCGTCGACCTCACCGATGTAACGCAGCGTAACATGCAGTTGGTCGTCATCCTGCCACCGCACCGCATCGACGCCCTCCATCAGGTCGATCAGCGCGTCGCGGATCGTTGCGGGCGGGCGGATGCCGACGAAAAGGCGGTGGTACATGGTTCGGGTCTACAGGACGGTAGGGGACAGTCCGCCGCCTTTGGCGGAAAATCCCGTGGATGATGAGCTGAAAGCGATCAGGTGGAGGCGAGCCCGGGCATCTCGCGCGGGTCTTCATAGGCCGCTTCCATGAAGATTTTCGCGCGACGTTCGCTGCGATATTGCAAGCCCTTGGCGAATTGGCCGCCGGCATGCGTATAGTCCAGCTCGGCCGCGATCGCGTCGTAATCGCCGGCATCGATCGCGGCGTTCAGCCGCGGGCTCTCGCTCGGCGACACATTGCCGATACCGACATTGTAAACCAGGTCGAGAAGCGCGTCGAATTCGTGCTGGTGCAGCGGCAGATCGCCGACCAGTTGGCGCACGCCTTCCTCGGCTTCGGCGAGATCGGCATCGAGAAACGCCAGCACCCGTTCCTCGCTGACCCGGTCACCGACGCGCAGCCTGTCTTCCGGTTCGACCAGATGGCCGACGCCTACCGTGGGGTAGCCCGCGACATCGCGGTAGACGGTGTAGCGCACGCCTTCTTCTTCGATCAGCGCCTGTTTGAACGTGTCGCTCGCTGTCAGCAGCGGTGCCGACTTGCGCACGCCTTCGGCATATTGCGCGGTCATGTCTGCCGTATTGGACGGGGCGACGGGCGCAGGGCGGGGCGGGCCGGTAAAGGCTGCAAGGCCGAGCGCCCCCGCACCCAGCATCAGTGTTGCCCGCTTGCGGGTCGATAGCTGCGGCCTGACATCGAAGGCCTGTGCGGCGGCCCGGCGCGCACGGCGCAATTCACGGCGGTGCTGGCGTTCGCGGCGCAGCCGCTTGAGCAGGCTTCGCGGGCCTTCGCCGCGGCTGCCGCGCAATGTCGTATGCGACCAGTCGACCGCGTCGAGCGGCCGGTCCAGTTCGTCGAGAATCGCCTGCAGTGCGTCGGCGTTCCGGTTGTTTCGCGCTGTGTTCTGCCCGTTGGGGCCTGATGATTGCTTCCTGTGCGCGGTGTCCATTTCCATTGGCAGGGCACCTTTCATTGATATTCGAATGAAGACACCTGCAAGTCTGGTCCGGGGTACGCGATTTCGTGAACCCGGCGCGGTGTCGGTCTTTCCCAATCAACGGGTGGGGCGGCTCGATGGTCCTCGGCTCGTCCCGGCGGGGCAACGCCCGGTCGGTGGCGGGTGCCCGTCAGGCGGCGCGGCGCACGCGGTTGCGGCCGGTGTTCTTCGCTTCGTAGCACGCCGCGTCGGCGCGCAGCAGCGCATCGTCCAGGCCCTCGCCGAAGCGCCAGCCGGTCAGGCCGATCGAGGCCGAAATACGGATATCGGGGTGCTCGGTGAACCCGCGGGCGATCTGCGCGATCGCGCTGCGGAGGCGTTCGGCGGCGTCGGCCGCCGCGCCATCGTCCAGCCCGCGCGTGATCACGAGGAATTCCTCGCCGCCCAGCCGGAACGCCTGGTGCCCGGCGGCTGCGGGCAGGGTGCCGCCCCATTCGCGAATGGCATCGGCCGTCGCGATCAGCACGTGGTCGCCCACGCCGTGACCGTAAGTGTCGTTGATCGCCTTGAATCGATCGAGATCGATGGTCATCAGGTGGCGCGGCTGGGTGCTGCGTTCGATCCGCGTTTCCTCGAACAGCTTGCGGCGGTTGAACAGACCCGTAAGCGGATCGCGCCAGCTGAGGAATTCCGCATGCGCCAGCGCATCGGCCAGGTCTTCCGACAACTGGCGGTTCTCGACCAGCACTTTCGCCGCGCTCTGGATGTGCTCGCCGGTGGAAGCGCTGTAGATGCGTATTCCGATGACGATCAGCGCAAGCATGACCACCAGCGCAGGATGCTGCACGCCGGGATGCAGGACAATCATCCCCAGCACGGTGAGCCAGAAGCTCGCCAACATGGCGTCGCGTGCCACTGGCAGGGCGGCAAGGGTGACGGCGATGAGCGTCACGACGATTACCACTACGCCGCGCACCAGATTGACGGCCACGACCGAACTGTCGGGCGGCGGCGGCCACAGCATCAGCGCCAGCGTGATGCCGGTCAGACACATGGCGAACAGGACGACCCGTCTGGCCGATTGCGCTGGCTTGCGTGCTCGCATCACGCGTTCGAGCTCGCCGACAGCCTTGTGCGTATAGACGAAGGACGCCGCACGCAGCAGCAGGAGGACCGTCATGGCAGCCGCGTTGGGCAGCATGGCGACACCGGCGGCGAGCATGGCCAGCCCGATCATGCTCGCCAGAACTGAGCGACGCTCGCGCTCGAGCATGGCAATGACCGCCTCGCGCTCGATCTCGAAAGGATCGACCGCCAGCCGCGTGAGCCCCTGGCTCGCAGTGTCGTCAAAACGGCTATCGGTGAACAATGGTGCGACCCTTCGTGTCCCGCGCATCGCGGGCGCTGCGGCATAGCGCCAATTGGTTAACGAACTCCAACGCGAAAATCACCATGTAGTAGCCTGCCACGACCGTGCCCCTACCGGTAGCTCGATTGTGACAATGGTTTGACAATCGATCGGTGCCCGCTGCCCGCTGCAATCGATCGGCAGCGTTGTAAATCGCGCCGGCGAACCCACATTCGCGGCACCACTGCGGCCGCCCATGCGTTCGGCCCGTACCCGCCCTTGACCCTAGCGAACAATTCGGGAACACGTTTCCTTCATGGCCCTCACCAAAATTTCCGTCCGCGGCGCGCGCGAGCATAATCTCAAGGGCGTCGACATCGACCTGCCGCGCGACAGCTTGATCGTGATCACCGGCCTCAGCGGCTCGGGCAAGTCGAGCCTCGCCTTCGACACAATCTATGCCGAGGGGCAGCGGCGCTATGTCGAGAGCCTCAGCGCCTATGCGCGCCAGTTCCTCGAGATGATGCAGAAGCCCGATGTCGAGCATATCGACGGGCTCTCACCCGCGATCTCGATCGAGCAGAAGACCACCAGCCGCAACCCGCGCTCGACCGTCGCCACCGTGACCGAGATCTACGATTACATGCGCCTGCTGTGGGCGCGCGTCGGCGTGCCCTATTCGCCCGCCACGGGACTGCCGATCGAGGCGCAGACGGTGTCCAACATGGTCGACCGCGTGATGGAACTGCCCGAGGGCACGCGCATCTATCTGCTCGCCCCCGTGGTGCGCGGGCGCAAGGGCGAATACCGCAAGGAACTGGCCGAATGGCAGAAGGCGGGCTTCACCCGCGTGCGCATCGACGGCGAGCTCCATGCGATCGAGGACGCACCTGCGCTCGACAAGAAATTCAAGCACGACATCGAGGTGGTGGTCGACCGGCTCGCGGTGAAGGAGGGCATCGAGACCCGCCTCGCCGACAGTTTCGAGACCGCGCTCAAGCTGGCCGAAGGGCTCGCCTATGTCGATCTCGCCGATGGCGCAGTGCCCGGGCGCGAGGACGAGGGGGCCGCGGCCGGCGGCGCGATGAAGGGCGCGGGGCTGCCCGCCAACCGCATCGTCTTCTCCGAGAAATTCTCCTGCCCGGTCAGCGGCTTCACGATCGAGGAGGTCGAACCGCGATTGTTCTCCTTCAACGCGCCGCAGGGTGCCTGCCCGACCTGCGACGGCATCGGCGAGAAGCAGCTGTTCGACCCGCAGCTGGTCGTCCCCAACGAAGCGCTCAGCCTCAAGAAGGGCGCGGTGGTGCCCTGGGCGAAGAGCAACCCGCCGTCGCCCTATTACATGCAGGTGCTCGCCAGCCTCGCGAAGGAATACGAGTTCGACCTCACTACCCCGTGGCAGGAGTTCGACAAGGAAATCCGCGACATCATCCTCCACGGCACCAAGGGCCGCGCGATCCCGCTCACCTTCAAGGACGGGCGCAAGAGCTACACCGTCAAGAAGCCGTTCGAGGGCGTGATCGGCAATCTCAACCGCCGCATGCTCCAGACCGAGAGCGCGTGGATGCGCGAGGAGCTGGCCAAGTTCCAGACCGCTCAGCCGTGCGAGACCTGCAATGGCAAGCGGCTCAATCCCAAGGCGCTCAGCGTCAAGATCCCCGGCCCCGCGGGCCCGACCGACATCGCCACCCCCACCCAGATGAGCGTCGCCGATGCCAAGGCGTGGTTCCTCGGGCTCGACGGGCACCTGACCGACCAGCAGGCGCAGATCGCCAAAGCCATCCTCAAGGAAATCAACGAGCGGCTGGGCTTCCTCGACAATGTCGGGCTCGACTATCTCAACCTCGACCGTACTTCAGGTACGCTGAGCGGGGGCGAGAGCCAGCGCATCCGCCTCGCCTCGCAGATCGGCAGCGGGCTCTCGGGCGTGCTCTACGTGCTCGACGAACCCAGCATCGGCCTCCACCAGCGCGACAACGATAGGTTGCTCGAAACGCTCAAGCGCCTGCGCGACCTCGGCAATACGGTGATCGTGGTCGAGCATGACGAAGACGCGATCCGCGCCGCCGATTACGTGGTCGATCTCGGCCCCGGCGCGGGCGTCCACGGGGGCGAGGTGGTCGCCGAGGGCACATTGAAGCAGGTGCTCAAGAACAAGAAATCGCTCACCGCCGCCTATCTCACCGGCCGCCGCGAAATCGCGGTTCCGCCCAAGCGGCGCAAGGGCAACGGGCACAAGCTCACCGTCCATGGCGCGCGCGCCAACAACCTTGCGAACGTCACCGCCAGCCTGCCGCTGGGCACCTTCACCTGCGTCACCGGCGTCTCGGGCTCGGGCAAGTCCAGCTTCACCATCGACACGCTCTACGCCTCCGCCGCGCGCGAACTCAACGGCGCGCGCATCGTCGCGGGCGCGCACGACAAGGTCACCGGGCTCGAATATTGCGACAAGGTGATCGAGATCGACCAGTCGCCAATCGGCCGCACCCCGCGCTCCAACCCCGCCACCTACACCGGCGCCTTCACCCAGATCCGCGACTGGTTCGCCGGCCTCCCCGAAAGCCAGGCGCGCGGCTACAAGCCCGGGCGCTTCAGCTTCAACGTCAAGGGCGGCCGCTGCGAGGCGTGCCAAGGCGACGGCCTCATCAAGATCGAGATGCACTTCCTGCCCGACGTCTACGTCACCTGCGAACAATGCGACGGCAAGCGCTACAACCGCGAAACGCTCGAGGTGAAGTTCAAGGGCCACTCGATCGCCGACGTGCTCGACATGACGATCGAGGATGCGGAGGAATTCTTCAAGGCGGTCCCGCCGATCCGCGACAAGATGCACATGCTCAACGAGGTCGGCCTCGGCTACGTCAAGGTCGGCCAGCAGGCGACCACGCTGTCGGGCGGCGAGGCGCAGCGCGTCAAGCTCGCCAAGGAACTCGCCAAGCGCAGCACCGGGCAGACGCTCTACATCCTCGACGAGCCCACCACGGGTCTGCATTTCGAGGACGTGCGCAAGCTGCTCGAAGTGCTTCACCGGCTGGTCGAGCAGGGGAATTCGGTGGTGGTGATCGAGCACAATCTGGATGTGATCAAGACGGCGGACCATGTGCTGGACCTTGGCCCAGGAGGCGGGGTCAGGGGCGGCGAAATCGTCGCGAGCGGGACGCCCGAACAGGTGATCAAGGTGCCGGAGAGCTTCACCGGCCAGTACCTTGCGCCGCTCCTGAACCGCCGCGTGGAAGCAGCCGAGTGAGTGTTATCGTCCTTCGCCAAGCCTGTCCTAAGCTTGTCGAAGGATCCGCCGACCACGTCCGCTACCTTGGCCCCGGCGGCGGTGTGCATGGTCGGGAGGGTTGTGGCGCAGGGGGCGCCGGAGGAGGTTGCTGCTGAATCGCGTTCGGTTACTGCGCAATAGCTCACGCCTAAACTCGAGCGACAAGAGGAGGCAGCAGATTAAGGTTCGAGGGGGAGAGCGGGCAAGGCCGACCGGCCGCCAGCGGCGACGCGACCTTCAGTTCGCACGAGCGAGGATTTCGCAGCACGAATGTGCTGCGGACCACCAAAACTCGGAGAGCTATACGGGCAATAACTTAAGGCGATGCTGGGACGCAGCCGGGGCGGCGGAGTAGCGGTGCTTTTCGCACTACTGGACTGAAATGGTTGTTGCAGATTGATTTTGGATCATAGCCAATTTGTGGTCGTGACCATCTCATGAGATCTGAAATTTTGCGCGAGCCATGGGACGGCAAATTATCCAGTCTTTCGCGCTCGTATTCTCTTCAACATATGGTAGAAATTTGAGTGTTCGATATTCGCGACTGTATAACCGGAGAAAACTTTTGAGCTCGAATCGTCAGCTATTTCTCTCTGAAGTCGTGTCTATCGACGCTCACCATGACCCGATAAAATTTGATGATAAGTCGGCAGGGGTATACGTCGACCTAACGTTTCAGGAAGGGCGCGTCGGAGGTGATCGCCCCGAGATTCCCTTTACATTTAAGTTGAATTTGAAGCGGGCCCTTTTGACCGTTTCCGTCGGCAGAGACCTGAAATATGATCGACGCCATGTAGCACGCACCATTCCTAACAGTTCGGTAGAGCATACGAGACTTCGCGGTGCACGCGACGTCGCGGAGCGAGAGATTGCTGCAGAAGGGCGGGTCGATCTGGCTTCGCTTGCCTCCGCTATTTCGGGGAAATTCCGGAAACGGAGTGAGATTAGTCGTGTGGACGAGTTGAAGCTGGTGCAAAGTCTTCCAGAAACCCTTGTCACCCCTCGCAGCGAAGGGGCTTCCGGATATTCATGGATATTGGAACCGACATTTCGTGAGCATCTTCGCGGTCAACCATGGGATCCGATCGCTGATCCGAGGCTCTTTGTGGAATCTCTTGCCGACCAGCTTGCTGACCCGCACATATTAGTCGAGCTAAAGTGCGCATTCGAAGATATTCATATCAGCGATATCGTTGAGAAAGACGGTCTTTCGGAAGATGAACGAGAGAATTTAGTCCTTCATGAAGTCAATAAAAAAGCTGCCGAACACTTTTTGAAGATGCTTCTGATCGAAGCTCATCTTATGCCTAGTCGATTGGATAATCGGTTTCGAGAAGTGGTCATTGCTAGCGTAACGGCGATCGAAGACTAATGGCAGACGAATTTGATAAAGTCTTGGAGATTGCAAAGTCGGATACGCATGACCTTGTAGAGCTGGCACGCCTATCTGGACGTGAAATTCGTTCGTTTTTCAACTCGGCTGATCTGAGAGGCTGCGATCTAAGTGGTCAGTCGTTGGTGGGATTAAATTTCGATTGGGCTGATTTACGAGGGACTTCTCTCCGAGAGAGCGAGATAAGTGAGGGCGCACTCAACAATGCGATCGTCGATCAAGAATTTGATTTTTTCCAAGACGAGTTCGATAGTTATCTCTCCGATATAGATTTCCCGCAGTTGCATAAACTGGCTGTTTTTGGCCGGTTTCGACCGGGACTTTTTGAAGATTTATCGAAGGCTATTGGTTCGACCTACAAGGAAACATCGAAAGTATTAGGAGTTGGCACTTCGACGCTGCGGCGTATGCGGCTTGGGGAGCCAGTATCTACCGAAACACTCGAAATTGTTAAAGATAGTCTTGATGATTTTCTTTATTCTTCACTAGGTTCGAGTGATCAAAGGGAGGTATTTGAGCGACTACTTCAACCCTCTATTTCTTTCGGTCAATATCTGTCTGAAAGATTTATGCCTATCAATCGATCGGATATTTTGAGCAGCTTTGAGATCGTCGATAAAATTAATGAGGTCGTTAGGACGCGTTACAGAGACAAAAGCGGATACTTCAATTGGTCTATAAAGCCAAAAAATCTACTGCCGTTTCTGCAATTTTACCGCGAGATAGGTTTTTCAGATCATGACATATCTCCAGATGCTAACTTGCATTATCCGGACCTAAAGATTCCTATGCTCCCATTCGATGGAGATGGCTGAATAGACCGTAACTTTCTGGCTACACTGTCCTACACTGCGCCCGGTGTATTACTAACCCGGTTCCCTTCCCCCCCAAGCAAGGCGAACCAATGCACATTTCTTGTCTCGACCCTCAAACGCCGGGCGGCGGACATCCGTCCGCCTTGGCTACCTCGCATAAGCTCGGGCGGCCGGTCGGCCCTGCCTCGCATGCGGCTCGGATTTTCGCGTCAACCTCACCAACAGGAGGTGCGGCATGAGCGATATGTCTACCCACCCCATCATCCTTCACACCGACCTCCATGCCGACGACCCGCGCGCGCCGCAGACGCAGTTCGTGGTCGAGCGGCAGGTGGCCTTTCTCGAGGCGCTGGCGACTACCGGCAGCGTGCGCGCGGCGGCGCGGCGGGCGCGGGTGTCGCACCAGACCTGCTACCGCGCGCGCCGCGCCAGCGCCGCCTTCGGGCGCGCCTGGGATGCGGCGCTGGTGGTCGCGCGCGGCGCGGCCGAGGCGAAGCTCGCGGACTACGCCATGAACGGGATCGAGGAGGAGGTGTGGTATCACGGCGAGCACAGGGGCGAGCGCCGGCGCTTCTCCGACCGGCTGCTGCTGGCGCATCTCGCGCGGCTCGACCGGATGCGCGGCGATAAACGGATCGAGGCACTCGCGGAGGATTTCGACGGCATGATCCTGCGGCTGCGCCGCGGCGAGCCGATCGAGCTCGAAGTGGCCGATCCCGACCCGGCCGAGCCCGCACAGGAGGGGTGCGGCACTTCTTCGCCTGGACCGTGTAACAGGCGGTCCATGTCTCCGACCAATTCGCAGGACG
>Ga0208794_1000282_pt1 | contig 37957 bp, 56 predicted proteins | sample 32_taG_FD_184106 | JGI IMG/M metagenome (GOLD analysis project Ga0208794, IMG submission 184106) | Marine viral communities from the Gulf of Mexico - 32_GoM_OMZ_CsCl metaG (SPAdes) (version 2) | ecosystem: Environmental > Aquatic > Marine > Oceanic | place: Atlantic Ocean: Gulf of Mexico... | reverse complement strand
CAGGGTCACAAAACGAACACCACCCCCCTAACAAAACGAACACCACCCCCCTAACAAAACGAACAGGGGAAGTATTAAACATTGAAGTATTAAACATTGAAGTATTAGAGAGTAAAGAAAGAGAACTTTCTTTAGCACACACAGAAATAAAAAAGCTAAAACAACAGGTTCAAGAACTTGAACAGGAAAAACAACAGCTTCTTTCTAAGATTCAGAAACAGGATCAAGAAAAAGAAAAAAGTTGCGCCAAAAAAGAAAAGGCCGGCAAACTTACAGACAAAGACCGACCCGCAACAGAAAGCCGCCTTTATCCTGAAGTTATGCGGGTAATGAATTACTTAAAAGCTAAGGCCAATTATCAATTCAGGGAAAAGAAAACTAAATTCTCAATGGATCGGTACGGCCCCCGCCTTAAAATAGTTCATTTATTAGACAATGGGGCGGATATAATGGACTTTCAAAAGGTTATTGACATCAAGACAAACGAATGGAGCGGAAGTAAAAAAATGGCTAGATTTTTAAACCCTGATACTCTTTTTGGCCCTGAAAACTTTGAAAAATACTTAAATCAATACTACAACACGCAAAATATAAAAGAGGATGAAACTAACACCAATAAACAAAACCGAAGCGATAACACACAGGCAGAAACTGCAAAACAAATTACTGAGTTACTTAGAAAGCCAGGCACGGAAACACTTACAAATGAGTTCCTTGACCGATGGACAAAAAACCGCAATAATTCAAATGCCACTAGAACAGCTTGAAAAATGGCAAAAGCTAGGGCGCAACTTTGAAGCGGATAAGGCTCTAATTTGTTTAGAGGATTGGGCGAGTATTTGCGTTAACCCTCATTTTAGAGTTTCAAGTATTGAACAGGTTTTTGATAATAACACGCCCTCACTTGCTACGTTGACAAAATACAACGATGAACGAACCACCGCCGCAATATTAACCGCTTTAATCTTGCATACTGCGAGTTTTTTTAAAGTAGGTGGTAAATTATCTAAAAACGAGGCATTAGAAACCGCCTTGTTGATAATTGATAACTATAACTATCTTACTATTGCAGATTTTAAACTATGTTTTCAATGGGGAAAAGCGGGGCGTTTTGGTAAATGCTATGATCGTTTTGATGGCGCTAATATTTTAGAGTGGTTAAGCCTTTACAATGAACAACGGGAGGCTGCTGCTGAGGCTAAACAGTTTTTGGAACACCATAACAAAAAAGCCTTAGAGAAAACCGAATGGTCTAGGGCTGGGATTGAGCAAATGAAACAAATTTTTAGTAAATTTAAAACAGTTAGTGAACCTAAGACCCAACCAAGTTTTAAAAGTGCTGAGGAAATAGAACAGGAACGAAGTCGGCAAATAGAAAAATATAAACACCTTTTCAAAGATCATCACAAAAAATGATTAATATAACCGACAATAATAACCCTCAACACGCGAATCAAGCAAGTGGGGGAAATGATAACGCAAACCAAAGATAAAAACTAGCATTATGAATAGAAATAACTTATTATTTAGAGCTAAAAGCAAATTAAATGGTTCTTGGGTTTTGGGGGATATTGTAATAAATAGAACCACTGAGGATTGGGATTATATTGTATATTGCAATGATGTAATAACAGAAATAAACCCTATAAGGGTTATATCAAGAACAATAGGTCAATATACGGGTCTTACTGATTCTAATAACCAAAAAATATTTGAGGGGGATATTTTAGAGTTTGAAAACGATGACCGTTTTTGTATAGGTCGTGAGGATTACGGCCTATGTTTTTTTGTCGATTGGATCGGTGATCCTGAAAATGAGGATCAAGCGAGGGACTTCTACAGAATAGAACGAGCAACTATTATAGGCAATAAATTTGACAACCCTAACTTATTAAACAATGACAACTAAAAACGCACTTTTGGAGGCTATGAAGGCCGTGACAAATGAAATAGATACTATTACTTATACGGTCTATGATAGTGATTTAATAATGATGTTGTTTAACTTTACAGGACCAAAAGCAAAACAAGAGGCTAAGGCCTGCGCGGCTAACTGGTGGCGGGCGGTTAACGATGAATTAAAAGGGAAGGTTTTTTATTTTTCTGTTGGTTGCACGTGGGTTGATGAATACGGAACGGAACTATATGAGGAAGTAAACACCTATAATTTTCCTCATAAGGCGAGTTTAAAACCGCACCAAAGAACATTTGAGGAACCGCAAAAAGGGCACAACAGAGTGAATTAATAATTATATAAATATATAAAAATGAGAGAAATACTATTTAGAGGCGCTGATAGTTATAACGGCGGCTGGGTTTACGGTGATTTAATACAATACAAAGATTATTCAGCTATTAAATGCAGGGAAACCGGGTTGGAAATAAGTGTAATAAAAGAAAGTATAGGGCAATACATAGGAGCGACATTTAAAGGGCAAAAAGTCTTTGAAGGGGATGTTTTTTTTGAAAAACTAGAGGGCACTAGCGCAAAAGTTATTTATGACGAGGACTTGTCTTGTTTTATGGGGGATAAAAATGAAATTGAGGTTTTAAATAAAGAAGTTGTTTCTTGGGACTACATTAAAACCCCTGAATTTTGCCCTGTTACTAATTAGAGTATTAGAGTGAGCAAATATAGTACTACTTGTAGCAACTGAGGCCAAAAGGGTGTAAGGTTGTATTTAAGTATCTTGCAAGTATAAAAAACGATACTTTTGTTAATTTAATGTTTTACACCAGCTTATTTAAAATATTTCATAACCGATTTTTAGAAATAATTTGTTTTGTGTTTTGTTTTTCGGGCTGGTGTTGAGGTGCTGCACTTTGAATTTATTAATTGTATAGTTTGAATCTAGTTTTTTAGTGTAGCACCTTTTTAAATTTCTTTAATATGCTTTCTAAGACGCAAATAGTTTATAAGGGTGATGTTTTAAGCCTAAACCAATATAAAAGCCTGAATTGGCAAAAATTGAGATCAAAAACCAAACCCTTGCAAACTAAGTTTAACATTCTTATATCCAAAGCAGCCCCGCCGCCGTTAAAGTGGATGGAATTAAGGGTTGAGCATAACACCCGCTTAGACTTAGATAACATAACAGGAACAATTAAAATTTTTGTAGACTGTTTGAGGGCTAAGGGGGTTTTGCATGATGACAGGAAGCAATTTTGGGATTATTTGAGTATAAAATACAACCCTGAATTAGAAAAGAAAACTTTAGTTTTTAATATTTTAGGGGAATTAAAAAACTAACATAATGGAAAAGCCTAAAATAGACTTAAACAAGACAATTGATTGGTACGGCGAAAAAATAACCATTAAAGAACTATTTAAAATGTTCTTAAAATCGGCCGTTATAGAAGCCCCTATAAAAAGATTTTGTGGGGATTCGGACTGGTGGCATAGATTAGCTAATATATTAGTTGAAACTGGTAACGCTAGGGGGGAAATAGTAAATTGTACTATTTGCAAAAAAGATAATTATTGTCTGGGTGTTCCATGCAAAGAAAGTATCTTTAATAATAAAGACATGGATGAAGATATGGAAAACATTATAGATTTTATTTTTAAAAACTAACACAATGAACAAAACTAAATATATATCAGAAACCAAGCCAAGCGACTTTGCAAAACTTAGGCGTTTAGTAGAAAAGCTAAATACTGCAACTAGTACCGAGCGGGTTTATATATATGAAAGCGCAATATTAAAAGAGGCAATAAATATTTTCACTATAAAACAAGACAATGAAGAAAATAGTTAAACAAGTCATTGAATGGGGCAACGAAAAAGGAATAACAGACCCCAAAAACCTTTTTCAACAACTCGCAAAGGTAACGGAAGAAATAGGGGAATTAAACGGGGCTATCCTGAAGAACGACCGCCCCGCACAAATTAAGGAGTTTGGGGATTGCCTTGTCACTTTGGCCCTATTGTCTGCACAGTTAAATATATCTTTTGAAGGGGCGTTAAAGGCTGCACACCATAAGAACCTTACCAGGAAGCCCGGAAAAATGATAAATGGCACCTATGTAAAAGGCGAGGACCTGCCAAAAGGTAATATAACACTAGAGCAGTTCAAGCAAGATTATTGATTTTTTTTCAATCCACAAAACCCCATTAATACGGGGTTTTTATTTTTTATTGATATTTTTTTTACTTTTTCATTGTCCAAAATTTGGATAATTCAAATAAATACCTCATATTTGTATTGACAACAACAACAAACAATAGCATTAAAAAAATCAATATCATGCTAACAATTACAGACAACCCACAATTAACACAAGCAACTAAAGAACTTGTCCAAGCTATCAAAAATACTAACTTAGCTATTGAAAATAACAATATAACTATTGAGGATTTAGAGGCTATTGAAACAAAGGAAGAACAAGCAGAAAATAAATATTTCAAAATCGTTTTTAAAATGCTACCAGCTAAGATTTCAAAAGAAATGCAACAACCTAAAAATATAGGAATGTTTAAAGCTAAAGTAATGGACAAATTTATACTTCCTTACGCTTAACAAAACGCGGCTTTTGCCCCACTCTTTTAACTTTAAAAAACTAACATTATGAAAAATAAAACACATTGGCTAAGCAGCGCAAACAAAAACTATTTAGGTCATTGGGATTTACCCGAAAAAGAGGATTTAGTTTTAACCATAAAAAGCGGGGGCTATGAGCAAATATATAACCCCCTACTACCTAAAGACCACGCACAGCAAAACCAACTAAAAAAAGTGGTACACTGGCAAGAAAAAGGGGTAAAGCCTTTAATTGTTAACCAGATAAACAGCCAAAACATAATACTATCAACTGGCTTTAAATACATTGAGGATAGTATAGGTAAAAAAGTTGCGCTTTATATAGGAAAGTATAAAAACCGAACAACTAAGGAATTAGAAGATTGTGTAAGAATTCGCCCAACAGCCCCAAAGCCAAAACAAAAACCAAGTATATCTAAAGAACGCTTTGAAAAAGCCCTTGAAAGCATCAAAACGGGCCAATTTAGCAAAGAAAAGCTAATTTCTATATATTCCCTCACACCACAACAAAAAACCGCCTTAAATGAGCTATAATTTCGATAATCTAAAAATAAGGGCTTCCCAATTATACAAGATCATGGGAACACCTAAAAACGCCGCCAAAACCGGCGAACAACTAACAGAAACCGCCAAAAGTTATATACAGGAACTAGTAAAGGAAAAGGTATTTGATTATAGTAGCTTTTTTACTTCTAAATATACCGAAAAAGGAACCTATGTAGAGGAAGAAAGTATACAGCTATACAATGACGTGTTTTTTACCAATCACAAAAAAAACACCGTAAGAATAGAAAATGACTTTATAACTGGGGAATGTGATATAAACGCCCCTAATGAGGTAATAGATATTAAAAGTAGTTGGAGTAAAGACACCTTTCCCGCTACAGTAACAGAAGCCAAAAAGGCAATTAAAAAAAGCGGTTATGACTGGCAGGGCGTCGGGTATATGTGGCTTTATGATAAGCCGCTTTTTAGTGTTGCCTATTGCCTTGTCCAAACGCCGGATTTTTTACTAGAATACGAAAATAATATAAAAGCTCACTTGGTGGACGGCATACCGCCGGAATATAGAGTAACAAAAATCGGTTATGATCGTGACACCAAAAAAGAGGAAGCTATAAAACAAAAAGTTGAGTATTGTCGCCAATATGCTAACTGGTATTATAACGAGATAAAAAATAAAAACTTGTAAAATGATTTATACAATTATAGTGGTGCTTTTGTGCTACTGTTTAAAAAACTAACGCTATGAACTATCAAGAATCTAAATACCCTTACAAATGGACACTTAAAAATGCAAAATTTACAAAAGATAAAGGTACAGTTTTTAGTTGTTTTGCTTGTGGGGGGGGATCAACAATGGGTTATAAATTGGCTGGTTTTGATGTTATCGGTATGAATGAGATAGATCCAAGAATGGCTAAATGTTACATTGAAAACCATAATCCTAAGTATTCTTTTGTTGAACCTATACAAGAATTTAAAAATAGGAAAGATTTACCAAAAGAATTATACAATTTAGATATTTTAGACGGTTCACCACCTTGTAGTAGTTTTTCAATGGCTGGGAATAGGTCTAAAGATTGGGGGAAAAATAAAAAATTTCGTGAAGGTCAAGCAAAACAGGTTTTGGATACATTGTTTTTTGATTTTATAGACCTTGCAAAAAAGCTAAAACCTAAAGTAGTAGTAGCCGAAAATGTAAAAGGGATGTTAATGGGGGCCGCCAAAGAATATGTAATAAAAATACACAAAGCCTTTGAAAAAGCTGGTTATTACTGCCAACACTTTTTACTTGATGCTTCAAAAATGGGTGTCCCCCAAAAAAGGGAAAGAGTTTTTTTTATTTGTTTGCGTAAAGACTTATCTGAACCTTTTTTAATACAAAAAGATATGTTTACACAAGTACCAGAACTTAGTTTGAAATTCAATCAAAAACCTATTGTATTTAAGGAAATAAAAGCTAAAAAAGGACTACACAAAAAAACATCTAGGCAAAATCTAATATTAAAACATTTTAAAAACGGGGATAATAGTATATCTGATATTAATATTAGGGTTTTTAATAAAAACAGCGGCTTTAATGCACGTATCGAATATGACAACAAAGTATTATCAACAATAGATTCAAAAAGCGAAAAATATAGGGCTTGTGATAAGTTACACGTGACACCCAAAACCTTTTTATTAGGTGGGAGTTATCCATTAGATTATAATTTTTTAGATAGTTCTTTAACATATTTAGTTGGAATGTCTGTCCCCCCTGTAATGGTGGCAAATATAGCGGACGAAATATATAAACAATGGTTAAGTAAACTATAAAAAACTAACACAATGAAAGAAAAATTATTTAACGTCAACCAATATAAAAATTGGCACGGTCCAGACTATAAACTAAGACAAGGCCGCCCGTTTGTCCTTGTAGATATGGAAGAACGATATAAACAAAAAGAGCAAGAAAAACGAGCGGCTTTAAAGGCCGAAAAAGAAGAAGAAAAACGAGCTAAAAAAGAAGCCCGTAGAATAAGGGCGGAAAAGTCAAGGGCAACCAAGAAAGCAAAGAAAAAAAGCGAAAAAAAACTATTGCTCAGCTCAGATAGGACACTAAGAGCGTACTACCAGCCAAGATTAAGAGAATTAGAACCAACACAAAAAACCGGCGGGGCTTGGGCTGCAAAAATGGGTTTATTTGGGGATTGGTTTTTATTTGGGGCGGCTTATACCTATGAGGAAGCCAAACGGGTATTGGATCACAAATGTAAGCTGAGAAATGAACTATTTAAGAAAATAAAAATGCGAAGGTATCAAGCATACAGTTTAGAGGCTTATAACTTATTTGAAAAATACTTAAAATTCGAGTGTAAAAACGCTTACAATGAAATTATACAAAGATATGGGAAACGTGAATATAAATAAATTGATCCTAAGCGCCTTTTTTGGGTTCGTGCTTGGTATTGTATTGGTTGGTGGCAAAAGCACAAATAAGCCGCAAAAGAATAGCAAAGAAAGCGTAGTTTATGTATATGATACTTGCATTATTTACCGTGACACTTGCGACAGCCAATTCTTTAAGGCAATTATTGAAACTGAAACCCGAAATTATACAAGACTACACAAAGGAACACCCCCAAAAGATTCTTTAAATAGTATGGGTAAATATATAGGCTTGTTCCAAATGTCAAAAATATATTTTGAAGGGTGCGACCTTGCAAGGGTTTTAGGGTATACCTATGAACAGATGCACAACCCAGAGCTTTCTTTTCATGTATTTTATGCAAAAATGGGGGTGTATGCGTGGCGGTTTAGAAAGAAATATAAACGGCTGCCCAGCTATGAAGAATTGGCTCGGATTCATTGCGGGGGTTTTTCTAATGTGTTTAGCCCTATAACTAATAAGTATGCTAATTATTTCAATAAATGTTTTAATAAAACACTATGAAAACAATACTAATATTATTACTATTGCCGTGCGTGTTGTCTGCTCAGGTTTACAACTTCACCCGGCAAATAAACAGAACTGGGCACGACGTTGTCACTTATGACACCCTAAAAGTAGTTATAACAAAAGATTTTATAACTATTGGGCGTGACTGCTACCAAGTGCAAAAAGTAGCTAAAAACCGTTATTTTTTAAACGAGGGCGCCCAACTCAAAAAGACGGCGGCGGGCGTTTTCTTCTGGGGGAAGGGCTTTAGTTTTTATTATGATAGAAATATAAAAAAGTATGGTAAAAATACAAGTCACTCAGGAAATTAAACAAAAAGCAATACAAGCAGCCACCGACCAGGTTGAACACGCTTATAATCGGTTTGGGTTTGATGAAAATAAGCGCCTTAACCAGTTTATAATTGGAAATATAGGGGAGTTGGCTTTTGAATCCTTTTTAATAAACCGCCTGTTTGATTATCAATACAATTTTGTTGTAGGCTTAGCGGATCAGTATGATTTTATTGTTAACGGCTTTAAAATAGAGGTTAAAACAAGCGCCTTTTATAATAATTATGGTTTTCAAAGTTTAAACCTTTTATACTCAGAAGACCAATATAAAACAGGGTTAAAAAAGGGTTTCAATTTCTGCACCGTAATGATGATTGAAGGCAAAACAAAAGCCGGTTTTGATATTGATTTATGCAATTTTGCGTATATGGTTGGGTCTATTAAATATAAAGATATAGAAAAGTATAAACAAAAACCCCGCTTTTATGGGGATGATTATAGGGTCCCTTTAGGGGGTTTAAAAAGTAAATAACAATGGTAACAATTAAGGACGCAATAGAGGGCGGCAACGCTGGTGTTTTACGGGATATTTTGAAAATCTGTTGGCTTGGTCTAGGAGCTAAAGCAACGTTAGAGGATTTAATAAAATGCGGGCCGTTTGTTTGTTGGTTAAAAGACCGCCCTTATGGGCTTGAATTTCAACCTACTACTAGCAAAAAAGGTGTTTTGATTGAATTAGAATATATATTAAATGATGCTACTTATATCATGTGCGCCGAAAAAAAATATAATCTAGCTTGCACTAATGGGGTTTTGTTTGATTTTCAAGAAAAATTTCACTTAGATATTTTAGAAAAAATAATATTCTCATTAGATTTTATAAGTACTTTCCCCTAAAAAAATGCCTAAAATAAAAACAGGAAGAAAACCAAAAAGGGATAAGAATAAGGCAAAATATTATTTCACCTTCCCCACCGTCCCAGAGCTAGAGAAAACAATAAAAAATCTTCAATCTTTAAATAATAGTCTAAATGAATTAAACAAATTGCTAAAACAATAATAACCAAATATAAAGAAATGGAATTTAATAAAAATGATCGCCTTGAATATTTAGGGGGGAGCAAAACTAAATACTTAATTAAAGGGCGCAAATATAGGACTACTTGGGATAAGCCTAATAAATTTGACAAAATAGTGGTAATAGGGGAAGAAAACAGAAGACTAGTTTTACCTATTAGATTTTTTAAATTAGTAAACAAAACAAAAATGCAATTAACAACTTCGCAAAAAGTACAGTATTTAAAGACCGCTATGAGCTTACAGCACTTAGGTTTTAAAGATGAAACAATAGAAAAAATTATAAAAACCTATGATCTTATCCTAGAAAAAGGCGGGGAATTTACCCTTAAAGATGCTATTGAAATAAGCACAAAGATAGACCGTAAATACTTAGACCAAAAACTAAAAGAAGAAGATAAGCTCTAAAAACTCAACTCAACGGTTTTAAACATTTTACCGCACGGACTTACGTTATAAAGTTCTGCGGTTTTTTGTATACCTATGTAACCGCTCGCATCATGCCACGCATCAGAAGCACAAACCGCCCGCAAAAACTTAGCCTTTACCCCTATGAAATCCTGCCCCCTTAAAAATTGATACTCTTTCTGGTGGTGTATGTCCCCAAAAAATGCATACCTAAAAGAAGTTGAAGCCCATTTTTTAGGCTGTTCCTGAGCTATAATTTCCGGTATGTGTCCCACTTTGCTTTTCATCTTATCCCCGTGTGAGAACATAAACAAATTATTTACATATTGTATATATTTTCGCTTACGGCGTGAATAGTCAATACTAACCCGGTTGCTATCTCGATATATTGCAGAAAAAGCAACCCCAAGCAGGTGTATTAAATCCTCGTCATGGTTCCCGGCTATCATAAGGATTTTAACAGGGGCCACCCTAGCGGCTTTATCTATCAACCCCCTAAGCAAATTCAATACAATTTCAAAAGTATCAACATGGTGTAAATATGTTTCTTGTGGTGTTCCTTTTTTGGTGGTGCTTCTAGCGTCGTTTATATTAAATAGGTCGTTTCCTATAGGTAATATAATAACTTCAGGGTTGTTTGAGAGCGTAAGCAATTTAGTAAAAGTATCACTAAATAAATTACAGTTCTTATCTATATCTGAACTTTGTCCCGTTTCCGTGTATCTTGTTATCTTGTCTAAATGGGCATCATACAAATTAATAATACTACAATGATTGCTAGTTTGTGTTTGCCTTTGTGCCCCTTTTGTGTTTAATTTTGGGGCTTTATAGGCATATAAGCCATTTTCTAACCTCTTGGCTAGTCTTTCTATGTGACTTTCTTTTTTTAGGCTTAAATTGGCTTTTACGGCGAATAATTGTTTTAGTCCGTCCGTTTTACTGTTTTGCTGCCATGTAGACACCCGAAAACTTGATACCTCCCAAATATTAGTATCAATTTTACAGGCTTTTATTAATTGTTCTTTGGTTCTTATCTCGGTGCCTTCCTTTTCTATTACCCAGCTGTCCGCCGTGCGTTCTTCCTTCGTGGTTTCTGTGGCCGGTTTTCCCTTTAAGGCGTCTAAGACTTTTTCAAGTCCTTTTTCTTTTGTGATCCGGATAAGATCAGCCCAAAGCCCTTTGGGGTCATGTAGTCCGGGTCTATAGGTTTCCGATTTTTCCCGCTTCTTTCCCATGTATATATATTTTGGGGTGGTTCGGCTTGTATACTTATGCGAGCACTTAAACCATCGCTAAAATCAAGCCTTAAAACACAAATTAAAAAAGCTAAATAACTTATTTGAGTGAATTTATTTTTCATAATTATTTCCTTTGGTGGCCTCCTGAATCTAGTATTTTGTTTATATTATTGCGGTTGTTGGTAATAAACCTAGTGTTTAACTCGCTTCGTCTTTCTACCTCATTTATGTGCTTGCTATTGTCTTTAATTTCTTCCCTTCTATCCTCATTTTGAGAAACTAAAAAGCTGTATAACTTTAGGTTTTGCGTCCAATATTCGTGGATTCTTACTAAACTTCCCGCCGTTGTAGAAATTACTAGAGTATACCATGAAACCAAAAAAACTAGGTCTTTAGTATCTACTATTATAATCTCAGGCAGTTTAACTAATAAAACCGCTGTAACTGTGCAAACACACAAAACACTAATACACAATATTAATCTTATTTCTTTCATTCATTTTAAAGGTTGTTGGGCACGGTTTTAAAATTGGGGTTATATTTTTGATACTGCTATTTTTGCAGCCTCTAAAAGTTGTTGTTTTTCCTTTTCACCGTATTGGTATATATTATTTAATATTCTGCTTTCATTATATATTCCTATTCTTTTTACGCCTAATTCTAAACAGGTTTTTAATTCTTTGTATTCATCGTTTAGGCTGGTTTCATGGTTGTATATTTCTAATACTCTATTAAGGGTGCTAAATATATTCGGTTTCTTAGGCTGCCAAAGATCGAGCTTCCAATTTTTAGGACGTGACCAAACAGAAACTAAGTGTTTTATATTATCGTGTTTTTCAAACAATACGCCGCTTGGGTTGTGGTCCTTGTTCCCCCCATCCCAACACCAACACCCGCCAATATTTACGGGGGCCGTGTTGCCTGGTATGTGTGCGCTTGCTTCAGCTAAATGTAAAGCGGTTTCAAAATCATAGTGTTTTAAATTAAATACCTCTTTTTCGCCTGTTGTAGCGTTCAATACATTACAATAAACGGGGGCACTATCAAAGTTTTGTCTATACTCTTTCCATTCCTTAGGGCTTATGATTTCGCGTATAATCGGGCGGGCGTCCTGTTCCATCAAATAACCCTTACTAATAGCATTAAACCACCCCCCTAACTTAATACGGCCCTTTTTTGAAATTTGTACTTTCTTATAGGCTTTCGAAGGGTCTATTTTTGCGGCTGCTTTTAATAAAAAATCTGTTCCCTTTACTGCGTGGATCATACTAACATATAAACCCGAACTAACACCGCTAAAGGCATCAAAGGAAACGTTTAGACGTTTAGCTGCCAAACCACTAGCATAAGCTAAAAAATGTATATAAGCGCCGCCGCCGCTATTGCTGTTTACTACCATCCTAAAAGAGTTACAATAGAATTTAATAAAGTTTCATTTGTGGGGAAACTTGTTACATCCCCAACCTTAGAAACATATTCTTTTTTTAAATTGACCTTTACCCCATCGACAAAAATAATATTGATTCCGTCGGCTTCGTTTTCTTCTAAAACCAATCTTAAAACACTATTTAAAGGCTGTTTTATAGCTCTATAATCAACCTCAACGCTGTTTATAAGGTCTTTAGGGTCTAATATAAACCCATTCCCTCCGGGTGTTAATGTTATTTCAAAGCCTATCATTTATAAGTGTTTAAAGTTTAAAAGCCCTCTAATATCTAAATTGCTCCCTATTGGCTGAACGCATAAGGCTAAAATATCCGCCACGCCGTCAAGGTCTGCCCCAATTTGAAATAAACTATCCGCTAATAGTGTTTTAGTAGCGTTTCCGGTTCCAAACGCCTCACTTAATATAGTTCCCCCCGTCACGGTATTTGTTGAAGGATTGGCCGTGTCACCAATTGCGAATTGTGCGCCTGTGTTGGTTATAGTGTTCCATGTTAGCGCCGCCCCTGCTATAGTTGGATTTAGTATAAATTTAGCTATATAAGCATCATTTGTGGTTGCTAAAACATCCCCAACAACACTATTAACTGAAGCACTAAGGTTGTTTAAGCGAATAGCACAAACTAAATAAGTATTAGCTGTATTATTAGCGTTTATAAAACTTGTTCCTGTTGTTTCTGAGTGAGGGAAGCCCACTAAATCCAAAGCGCCGCCGGTTGTTACTGCTGCACAAATTTGACCCAAAGAACCGGTACCGGTTGTGCTTCTTATTTCCCAGCGAACCGGTAAAACTGGCGAATTTACAAAAGTACTTGAATTTATATTAGAACTTTCTTCTACATGAGCTAAATAAAACACACCACCAATATTAAAATAAACCCTTAAAGCGGTTCCACCTAAATATAAATAGTCTAACTTCATAACGGTAAAGTTATTGAAATTCAAAGTTAAACCACTTGGGCCGGTTCCGTCTAGCGGGTCAATATTCCAAGCGCTTTGTATAACATCGGATATACTAGAACCATTTTTTTGTATTTTTATTCTTATGTCTGCGCCGTCACTTTCTAAGAAAAACCCGTCTAAATTACTATTATAGGGTGCTGTAGTGTTAGAGGTAAATAATCCAACCCTTTTAATAATATTTGCTTGGGGGGCAAAATTATTAAATGTTATTTCTAATTCCTGAGATTTACCCGCTAAATATAAATGCCTTTTGAATGATTGACAAACAGCATATTGGCCAGAAGTAACCGACATACTAACAACGCCGGCGCTATAGGTCTGTGAACCGGTCCCCTTCCTATCTAATAAAAGCGGTAAATTGTCTTTATCTTGTACATAGTTACCTAGTATAGTTTTTTGGCTAACAGACAAAGCCCCGCCCGCGTCTAGGGCGTTTGGATCATAATTCACTAAATCATTACCAACAATAAAAGACATATATTAAACTATTTGATAATTAGCCCCATCGAAAAGGAACGTTAAGGAGTTATTAAATTTATTAGGTCCTGTTTTTGCTATTGTTAGACTACTTACAAGCCCATCAATCAAAGCCGGTGCGGTTGCTGCTACTTCTAACACAAAATTACTTTTATCTAACCTTTTAACAGTCCATTTAAAACCCTTTGTTGGGGCTGCTGGTAGTGTTATTTTTATATTGTTTGCGGCTGCATCTGCCACAATAGCGTTTTTACTTTCAACTGCTGCATAATCTGTATTTATTTGCACGACTTCATCAGGAACAAGGCCCCCACCGGGTACAAAATTGTAATTAGTAAAATAATCTATACTATCAGCAACCGACAAAGGCGAACCACCAACAACAAAGGCAACCGCACCATTGTAAACAGCATCGCGTAAACGCTGAGAGCTAAAAACCTTACCGCTTGGGGTTCTTAGGCTGGTTAGGTCGATAGTTTCACCGGGTTCAATTTGGAACTTGTTTTTTACATCTAAATCGGTTCCTATTTGTAAATCCGTAAGCCTTATAGCTGAATCAGTTATATTTGTTATAGTGTGTGCCAATTACCAACAATTATTTTTATAGTGTCTATCATTATAATAGTTGTCTTTCTTTTTCTTAGTCGGGCTAAATAACATTAGCTTACTTTTAGGGGGCTTGGTGTCGCAATTGTTACAACTACAATTATCAAACTCATATTTACACGTCGGACAACACCCCAAAGGTAAACAATCTTTGTTTTCACAAATATATTTTCCTGTTAGCTCCCTAAGTGTTGTTAATTGTTGTCTTAATGCTGTTTGCAAGGTGTGCATACCATCAACGCCGGCGGTCTCAGCATATTGAGTGTTGTTAATCAATAAGCCGTTGTTAGTTATCTCAATAGTCAAAAAGGGCAAAGCCGTGTAAATCGTGGCAATACTACAAAGCCGCTTTAGTATTGCAGTCCAAAAAGATTCATAACAGGCGTTTTCTGGAAACGCATTTTGTAAAGGGCACCCGCATTGATCGTTATAATTAGATACTAAACCCCCTTTTTGTGTTATAAGATCGTTGTATAGTTGGGTGCCCAATATATCTAAAACGTGTGTTCGTTCTGCAATCCAAATGTGAGGGGCTAACAAGTCCGGGTTGAGTTGCTGGTTTTGCGGTCCTGTTCGCAATATACCGCCGTTTGTTATTTCTTCCGCCTGAATTAATGTATTTGTTACTACTGCCATTATTCGTTATTATTTAGAGCTTGATAACCTAATTCTTCCCGGCGTTCGTCTACTGTTAAAACGTCGTTTATGTTTATATCCCCCGCAAAGCTAGTAGGAATATTTTTAACGAACTTTAACGCAACTTCATTAGTATAGCCCTTTTGCTCCCCTAAAAGGTCAAGAATTGGCTGTAACAGCTTTTTAGAAAACATTTGTTGTCTAGGTATGAACATTTCTTCGTATTTATATTCTAATTCCGTTCTAAGCTGCTGAGATCCGCCAAGCTCGCCGGGTGATTTATCCCCCATCAACGCATCGCTAAAGTTGTGAGCCTTCATAATGTTCATTTGTGCTAATTTTGATAGCTCCATATATGAACCCTCGTGTTGTTTGCTTAGTATGTCGATTTTGGCCGGGTTGTTTGGGTCGCTTATCAACATCGCAAAAAGTTGGCTTTGGTTGCCGGTTCCGGTTTGTTCTTCCGTGAACATATCAATCGCGTCTTGTGCTTGTTGGTCGTTTTCGCTGCCTGGCACCTGTATGACTGCTGAAGGCATGAACCCATTTTCAAACTCACTTTGATTGTATTTAGGTATTCTATACTCTAATTCTGCCCATAAAATTGCAGAAATCCAAGAAGGCAACCCATAATAATCAAAACCGGGTTGATAGTCTTTTATGTGTAATATACAACGCTCCGAACCGTCAATATTTTCAAAATGAGGGTATAGCGGCAATACTTCACGCTTATAGTTTTGTGTTAAAAAGTCGTCAAAATCTCGGCTAATAACACAATATTTAACATCCTCATACCTATTAACAACCTCCTTTAATCTTACTTCATGGGCGGGTCTATGGTAGATATTTAAGCCGTCTAAGGTTTTAACAATTTCAATGTAAGCATTACCAAAACTATCATAATCCCAAATTACTTTTTTTAAAATATCGTGTATAGTTTCCTGAAATACATTAACCCTTTGCAAAAATTCCTCAACCTCTACAACTTGAGCCGTGTTTGGTTCTGTGTCTTGGGTGCTATCGCTTAAAATGAAACTCTTTTGCTTTGTTGTTGCCAAAAAACCTTTTCCCATTGTGAAAAAGTTTTTCTTTTGTAGAATACTTCTAGTTGTTGGACTAGTATTCACAACTGAGTGCATTTTTTTTAAAAAACTATCCTCATAATCAAAGAAGTGAACATAATTAAAAGTATCATTCTTATTAACCTTAAACAAAAATTTGTTTTGAGGTTCTTCTAGTTGATCCTCTTTTAAAAATGGGCTTCCACTATAGGACAAACGAGCGGAATTAAGAACCTTTTTATTGTTCTTCCCCTGTGTTTGTGTTGTCCTGTTTTGCGGTCTTTTCTTCTTTGTTGGATTTCTCATTTGTTGGCGTTTCTTCTACCCAATTAGGCCATTTTTTGGCTATTTCTTTTATTACTGTTTTAGGTGTTTTTTCTAATAAAGTAACGTCTAAAGGCTTCCCCTTAGACGTTACAAAAGAAACCCTAACACCTAAGTATTTAGGTTTTATTTTCATTATACTGGTATTACTAAAGTTGGGTCAAGTTGCTCCATTGCTACTAGCTGTTTGGCCTGTAGTGTAACGCTTATTTCGTTTGCATCCTCTAAAGCCGTTCCGGTTTCAATAGAACCCTCAGCAAATTTTGCATTTCTTGGGGTTTCCAAACCAAAAATAAAACGGTTCCCGTTCGATGTTTGGAAAATAACAACATAACCACAACAACTGTCTGTTAATTCCTTTAAAATATCTAAGTCGCTTTGTTTAAGACACTTAAATACAAAGGTAATACCTACCGTGTGAATACCACAACAACCCGAAGCGGTTATAGCATCACTTACGCTTGAAGTTTCCGGCTGCGTTTCAAATTCATAGAATACAGCTAGTGCCACCATTGGCAGGGCATCAACTTGGTTGTCTACGTTTCTAGTAATATTATCTATATCAACGTCCGTTCTGTTGGCTATCCATATTTTATCCACACCACCCCCACAACATTGGTCTACGGTGCAATCTATTAGCCTTCCTTGTGTTATACTCATTATTTATATTTTTAAAGGTTAACTAATTAGATTAAAGTGCTACTAAAGCGTCCAAAACGTTTTGATTAGCTCCTACGCTGAAAAATTCATCATGTAGATACTCAAAACCAACGTTAAACATAGAATCTAAATAGTTGATTTTGTCACGCTTATCATACCATACTTCTAGTTCTTGGCGTGGGTTTGCGCTATCTGTTCCAAACCAAAGGTTTTGGCGTGTAGTTAATAGAACAAAATTAGAAGGTGTAACGCTTAAGTTAACCCCTAAAGTTGTTAAAATATCTTCCCACTCATACATTGGAATAACAGGAATACCGTGAAATGTCAACATTTCTTTCCCGTCCTCAGTTATAGAGGTAAAACCGCCGGCGCCCTGTACCGTTTCAAGGTCTTGTCTGTATGCTTCGTATACCGTTCGGTCTACAGCTATGTATTTTTGATTTGCAGGGACAGCCGCCAAAACGTTAGCTTGATTGTTGTATACATTTCTCAAAAGTGTAATAGCATCACCAGCACCTAAAGCCGCCGTTTGGTTAGTAAATTGTAGATTACCCTCGCTTTGCAAAGTTGGCAAGTGGAAAGACCAAAGGCCGTTTGCTATATCTAGGTATTCAGCACCTGCTACGGGTGTCATTGAACGCTTGCCAAAAAAGGCTAAGTTTGTTAAATCTTTACGGATTGCGACCTGTGCAGATTCAACTAAAATCTGAGCCATTAAGGTAGTTGTGAGGTCTGTTTTCCTTACACCACGCTCAACCATGCCCATGAAAATAGTGTCCTCAAATTCATCTTCACAAAGCGGGATTCTAAATTGTTGGTCATGAATATCAAAGCAACGTTTTGAAATTTCAATCGCTTCAACTTCCTCCGGTTTACAGCCCGTACGACGTCTTAAAAGGTTTTGTTTAAACTTTATATATGGTACACGTTTTTTGGTACGTGCGTTTGTGTCTACACTAAAAAGTGTTTGAAAATCCGTATCAAAAAAGATAGGTTCTAAAATTGCCTGGTTCATGTCATCCTGAAGCAAAGACAATTGTATATTTCTTTCTAAAATCTCTGGCATTTTATATAAATATTAGATTGTTTTTAAATTTAGTTTGCTACTATACAGCCGTCCAAGTAAGAGTGAATGTATAATTTTCATAAGCATTGTCTGTACTTGTAAGTGTAACAACGGCGCTATAACTACCGGCTAAAGCAATGTCAAGCGTGACATCATCCGCTGGGTTTAGGCTTGTTGTTCCATCAGATGTAACAGGGGTTAAGTCTGTAAATGAAGTTACATCACCTGTAATACTTACCGCGCTAATTGTTAAACCTTTTTTAACAGGGTCTGTTAGTGATTCATCACCAAAACCCACTATATTTAAAATAAGGTCATCACCCGCTGTATAGGTAGTCCCTAAATCTATAGTTTCCCCGTATGCAACATAACCATCTGTAAACAATGGGTTTGTCGATCCATTGTCAAAAATTCCAAAATAAAGGCCCTGCGCTCCTTCTGGTACCGTGTTACCGCTTGCCCCCTGTGGATCGCAAACCGTTACACAATAATCAGAGTTTGCACCGTCACAACCTTGTGAACTTGGCTCAATACCTGCATAAACTCTAATAGTCCAATTACAAGAAGCGTCTAAACTAGATGTGTCAATTACTTGACTATCACCTGTCGCAACTGGGCTAAATTTATGGGCTACATAAGCGCCGTTTTTGTCTGTAATTTTTACTGTTATGTAATCTGCACTTGCATCGTTAAGCACCTCAACCGTTGCCGTGCTTCCGTCTGCTGCAATTACATAAGAAATATTAGGGTACAAAATAGCCTCACCGGCTGCTTTTGGGTAGTATAATTTTATCCCGTTTTTCACGTATGCGTGTGGATTCGATCTTTGCATTATATGCTATTTTTTATTATTTTAAATTCTTTTTGATTAGTGCCGCTAATGGGTCAACCTTTTTGCCGTCGTTGCTTACTTTGTCGCCTGTTGGTTTTCCTAAGCTCGCTTTGATCTCAGCAATTTGATTTTTTAGCGCTTGAACTTCTGTTAAAAGTTCGTTTTCTTCTTGTGTTTCTTCCACCTGTGGGGCTTCCTCAACTTGGTTTGTAACCGTGTAGCCTTTGCCGCTTAGGTGTTCAATCATTTCCTTTTCAGTCATTTCTAAATTTTGTTTTTGTTCTTCTGTTTGTTCGGTTTCTTCCGCTACCTGTTCCGGCTCTAGTTGTGGGGCCTGCTCGGTTTGGTTTTTAGCACCAAAAAGCCCACTAAAAGCGTTTAATATTTTTTCTAAGGTAGATATTGAAACCTTTTCCTCTTGGTTTTCCATCTTATCAATGTTGTATAATAGTTTTAAATTATCTGGTATGTTTTTGTAATTGCTTAGGGTGTTTTTGAACTTGTTTGTTAATGTAGGTGTTGCCGGTTGGGTTTGTTCTTTTTCTTCTTCTTCCTCTTTATCGTACCCGCTTACAATAGAATCTGCTAAACCTAAGTCAATAGCCTGCTGAGCGTTTAACCAAGTTTCAGCATCCATTAATTTTTTGAAATTGTCAGCCGTTTCTTTTCGGTTGCCGTTTATTAGTTTGTTTCTCTTTTCGGCTGCGTCTGTGTAGGCTTCAATGATTTCCGTTTCCATCGTTTCAAGCGTTCGCCCTTGCTGCTGTAGTTCTTCGGCGGTCATTGGTTCGGCGTTCCATAATGCAACATTATGGATCATAACAAAAGAACCTTTTTGAACCTCTACACGGTCGGCACCTGTAAGAATTAGCGACGCAATAGAAGCGGCTAAACCTATTACTTTTATAGTTTTCTCGGCTTTATAGTTTTGTAAGGCGTTACGAATAGCAAAACCTTCTAATACAGAACCGCCACCACTATGTAAGTTAATCAATACCGGCGCCCCGTCTGCCTCTTTTAGTCGGTTGCTTATCTTGTCATAATCCATACCCCAAAAACCTTCTATATCCCCAATTATATCTATTTCAAACATATTTTGTTTTTCTTTGTCTATTTGTTCGCTTTTTCTTATTGCCCAGTCTATCCCCTCAGTACCGCCCCAAGCGTCCCACATTAAACCCCCGCACCCTTCTTCATAAGGAACGTCTTTGTTTTGTCGGTGCCTATTAAAGCTCGCCATTCTTTTTATGGTGTCCTCGCTTATAGGCTCCCTATTAGCTAATTGGTTAGCACGTGCCCATCCTACAGGGGTGCCGCAATCGTTTTTATTTTCGGTTTCCTCTCTGAATTTGAGCGCCTTTTTTGCGTTATTGGTCGCTGCTTGTGGGTAATCTGTATAACTAGCCATATATTAAAACAACGAATAATATATTTATTAGTTAGTGATTTTTATACGTTTATGTTAAAAGTGATAGCTTACCGGTAGAGGTTGGTAGAGGTTGATAAAAAAATCATTGGGGCAATTAGGGGGATAAATAGGGCGTACGCCCTATTTGTGTAAACACTTGTTTTTTATTTTGTATTTCGTTGTTTTTATTGTATTATTGTATTGTCTATTATGCGAAGGGTTGGACTTATGTTTATTCGTATAGTTCAATCCTTTTCTATTAATACCGGTACCTATTGCAAGTATACGCTTAACAAAAACTAACAACACTATGAGTTATTGTAAAAAAAGAAAATGCTATAATTGTAAGTTCGCATCAAAAGCGTTTAAAATAGATAAGCTAACACACCACTATTGTGAACATCCAGACAAGTATTCAAAATCAGAATATGAAAAAGGGATTTTTACCATGTGGGATATGTTGAGGGTTTTTAGTGACACTTGCAGGGCTCATTCATTCCAATCAGAAAATACTTCTTGTTGAAATTGACTTTTTGGTAATAATACCCTATTTTTGTAATTAAGAGGAATACACAAAAAACTAATCGAATCATTTTTGTACCTCCCTTTACTTTAAAGATATTGAACACTCACTAGCTACCAACTAGTGAGTGTTTCCTTTTATAGCTTGTCTATTAATACCGGTGCCTATTGCTAAGTATATTCCAAACGGTTTTATAATCTACCTCTAACCATGAAGCAACTTTCTTAACAGCCTGTGTTTTATTGTCGCTTTCCGCTAGTGCTTTAGGGTAGAGTTGGCTAACCATATACGCACGAATTTTGCACGGTTTTATAAACCCCTGTTCAATCAAAAAGGATATTACACACCTTGCACACTCTGCCATTCCTTGACTATCAACCCGAAGTTCTAAAGAATCTAAAAAGCTATTTATTATCTGTTCTGGTATCACTTGCATATTTTAAAAAATAGTTTTCTACACGTTTAACACAATTGGGGCACCTTAATTTTTGTTTTATATAGCGTTCTATTTGCTTTTCTTTTGCCGCTGCGTTATAGCGCTGCAACCAAGTAGGCAACGGCTTACAATAACGATAATACAACCCCCCTAAATAGCTTTTACCCTTTTGTATAGTACTATAGCTTTTCATGTCTTTAAGGGCTTGCAAAATCTGTTCTCTTTTGCCTTCTAAATGTTCGTACCTATTCATTATTGATTGTATTTAATATTACTTGTCTATCTTGGTTATCCTCTTGTAAATCTCTTGTGTTTAATTGAACTTGTGACTTTAGAACTATCTTTTCTAGGGCTGCGGTTCTGCGTTCAAAAGCGGCCACCTGTTGGGCCGCATCAATAGCCGTACCTATTCCGGTTGTAGTTGATATATTGGGTGCCCCTAAACTTGGAAGCATACCCCCCGCCGCAAACTTTTTACCACCACCGGCCACGTTCATAGCTGAAAGCATAGGGGCAAACATTTTAGTGCTTTTCTTATTTATAACAGCCTCACCACCTTCCAATTCTACAACACGACCACCCGCCGCAAATTTAACCCCGCCTTGTGCGTGGCTTGGGCCATCAACTAAACCACCCTTAGCAAACTTTTGAGCGCTAATAGTTGCAATTTGTGCCGCCGTTGTTGCTGCTACTACCGCCGCCGCTATAAAAGAAGCTGGTGGCGGTAATTGAAAAGCATTTATTACACCTAAAGCCGCTCCGATAATTGCGTTACTAATAGCAGCTTCTTTTTTTCTTATGTTTTCCTGTTTGGCAATTTCTTCTTTCCGTTTAGCAATATCTGCCGCCGCTCCTTCTTCTTGCTGAATTTGTTGTTGTAGAAATTGCGCTTCTAGTCCTGAAGCGGTTTGTAGTTGTTCTTGTAAGCGTGTAAGGTTTTCGGTTCTTGTTGCTTCTTTTTCATTTAAACGGTCAATTTCTTGCTGTGCTTCCGCTTCTGCTAATTGTTGAAAGGCTTGGAATACTTGTTGAGCGCCTTGTATAAGTTGGCCAACTAGTTCAATTCTTTTTTGGTTTTCTTCTTTTGCTTTTGCGGTTTTGGCTTCCTCACTAGCTTTGAAATTCTGAACATCTTGTTTTAAAAGTGCTTCCTGTGTTGTTACTTGTTGTAATTGCAGGTTTGCTAACTCGGTGTTAAATTGTTGTTCTAAAAGTTTCTTTTCTTGGGCGGTGCCTTCAAAGATAGCTAGTTCAAATTTTTTTTGTCCCTCTAAAGCTCTAATTCGAAGGCTTAAATTTGTTTCTTGATTCTGTAAAGTTTGGCGGTCAATTTGCTGCAACCTATTAGCTAAATTTTGTCTAATCTGCTCTACTTGTTGTGCGGCGCTTTCTTCTTCCCCAGTCAAGGCATTTAAAGCCGCTTGGGCTTCTTCTAAAGCCTTTAAACGTTCGTTTGCTATTCCGGTTTGTTGTAGTGCTTTTTGTTGCTGCTCGTTTAGCTTGCTTATTTCGCCGCTTAGGTCTTTTGTTGCTTTGGCTTCGTTTTCGGTTGCCTTTGCGTCCTGTTCTTTTTTCGGTGTTAGCTCGTCTAAAATCGCCTTTAGTTCATTGTTTACGGCGTTTAGTTCTAAAGTGCTTTGTTTTAGTTCTTCTGTCTGTTCTGTTGTTGGTGTTATACCTCTACTTAATTGCTCCTGTATTGCCTTTGTGGCTTCCTCTACTCGATTTTGTAATTTTTCGTACTCGGTTTGTTGTTCCTTCAGGGTTTTGTTTTTGCTTTTGGCTGCCTTTTCGCTTTTTTCTTCTTCTTTGGTTAGTTCTGCGGTTACTTGGGTGTTGATAGCCTTTAAACGTGCTATTTCTGTGTCTGTGTCTAATTCTTGCCGTCTTAGGTCCAATAGCTTATCCCCTAAATTTATTCTATTTTCTTCTATAAAAGCCGCTTGGGTGCTGGTTAGGTTTTGCCCATCTAGCGCCGCCGTAAGTTCTTTAATCTGTTTAGCTATCTTAACTCTATTGCTTTCTTGTTCTCTTAATGCCCTTTCCCTTTCTAGTTCCAATAGTTCTTTTTCTCTAGCTATCAACCCGCGCACCTGTTCAGTATTTACCCCTATAGCTTCCCCTAGTTCGTTGAAAGCGGTGGCCGCTCCTGGTACTTCATCAGAAAGTTGTTTTGTTATATCTCTGAGTTCCTTTTGTTCGTCCTTAGATAGCTTTGTTTTCGCTGTTAATTCGTCGTACCTTGCCGCTAATGGGGTTAAATTACTATCAAGTTCCTGAACCCCTTTTAATTGCTCGTTAAAAGAGTTTAACGCCTCGTTGCTTGTGATACTTACCCCGCTTAGGGCTTCGATTAGTGATCCTACACCATTCAATACAAAGGTTAAGGCAGGGCCAAAGGTTCTAATAAATGTTAGGGCTATCTTTTCGGCCACATTCCCGATTTTAGCAAATGCGTTTGAAAGTTCGCGGGCGCTCTGGTCCGTTTCCTTGTTCCGTTCTATAACATCACCTAAAAAGCCGGTTATTCTTCTTATCCCTTCCACTATAGAACGCCCCAAGAATACCTGTCTTATAGTTTTCCCTAAGTTACCTAAAGCGCCTCTATAATTTCCTACATTCCTTTGAAATTGGCCTATACTGCCATCTATTTTTTTTAACTCAGTATCTAAACGTTGAATGTTTTTTATTATATCCCTACCTTTTGCGCCCTCTCTTTCTGCTTTAGAAAGTTCTTTAAATTGTTGACGTGCCCTTACTAACTCAGCATTTAAAGCCCTATATGAATCCGCTCCCGTTTTGGCTGCCTCAAAATCCCTAATAGCGTTCCTTTGCTCAGTACGTGCCCCTTTTAATTCTGCTTTTAGCTGAACTAATTGTTTTACTAAATTGTCATACGTTTTTTGTTTTGCCAAACGTTCATTTGCAGACGTTGCCCCGTCAATTTCTTTTTTAGTGTCTTTCAGGGCTTTGTTTGTCTGCTTAATTGCGTCCGTGAGCTTTAAAACATTCTTTTGCCCTTTTATGTCTATTTCTATTGCTACTGTGCGAGCCATCGTATTAATTTTAAGGAAATAAAACGGCTAACCCGTTTAATAAACTGTTTTCTATATTGTTAGAATCCGCCACCGTTGCCAAGATATAAGGCAATAGGATCGTTTTAGTACTATTGTCTTGGGTTGGGTCAAAGTCTTGTATTTCTTCTATTATATACCTTATATTATCCAAAAAGAAAGTATTTTGAAAACTAAGATTGTTTAACATTAAGGTGTTCCATAGTAAAAACTCTTTTAGCCTTTTGGCATTACTTAGTGTTGCCATTTCATGGATATAGTAAGTATCTAACAAGCCGGGAACACTCAACCCGTTTATAGTTTCATTTGCAAAGCTCAAAGACGGGTCATTCCCTGTATTATCATTATAATTCACAAAAAAACAAGCCGGTGTTTCTATATCCCCCACTGTGTCCACTTGTAAATACCCATCTATACCGCCACGTTGCCCAAAAAAGTGCAATAAACGGGGCTTTACATCATAATTTGCACTTAGTGCTTGGTCGTCTTTTTGGTAGTCCTGCGGGAATATTAGCGGTATTAGGGGCGCTATGTCGGTTCCTACGGTGTCAGGATCACTTTGTATAATTTGTTCTAGAGTGTGAATAGTTTTAGCAAAAAAACGCACCTCTTTTGTTTCATCTTGATCCAAAAAGGTGTTATCCTGCAAAATATAGGCACCCTCATAAATCCCCCTTAATTGGCCTTCTTCTTTTGCGCTTTCTGTCGCTCCGTCGGTTGCCCATTTAAAAACTTGGTTTCTTTTTGGTTTTAGTCGTTCAATTTCTGCATCTTTTTGAAAGTCTAGTTTTGAGGTATAATCCGTTGTTGTAGAATCATCAAAAAAACCATCCTCTAAGGTTGCCGCCGTTGTGGCTGTTGTGTCCGTGTAATTGTTTCTAGGTTCAAAACTAATGGTTTTAGTAGCTTCATCGGTTTCAAAACGTAAATTGTGTACATCTGTAAGGCCGTTAATAAAGTCCAAAGCGGTCCAATCCTTTAAAAGATATTCCCAAACAATAGGTTGATTAAATCCAAAAGACGCTTCGAAAGTTGCTTGTATTGTCCCCTGAATATCACACGTTTGGGGGGTGGGGCCTACTTGCTCAACGCAAAAAGACTGTATTTGTATAGTATCCCCCGCCAAGATAGGAATGACCAAACTTTTAAACCTTGAACGTTCGCCGGCTGCAATAGCTGGGCCACCTAAAGCCACGCTCCCAAATTGCGCTAAGGGTTGAAAAGGGGCACCCGAAATAGAAACCCCAATGAAACAATATTGCGGGGGTGTTGCACTTGTGGCCGTACAGGTTAGGTCGGTTTCAAAAATCAAAAACCCATCACTTAATACGGTATAAGTAGAAGTGGCACCAACCCAAGCACCAGGATTAAGGCTTGGCAATTGTAAAGCGTTAAGCCCTAGCAACACAACTGCGGTAGGTGGTGGGCTTGTTGGCTGTGCTGTTATTGTTACGTTTGGAACTTCTAAAATGAAATTTAAAAAATCATCGCTGTAAGTTTGCGGGTATGTTTCAACCGGCGCAATAGGCAATATTAAACTTTTAAAGCGCTCAGTACTTAGTAATTTAGAGTTAAAAGTATACCCTATTTCGTTTTCTATTGCTTCCAATATCGACCTAATAAATAAAAAGGGTGTAAACTCGCTCAGGTCTACACTAACAGAACTTTTTAAAGTAGTGCCGCCGGTTTCATTGTTCCACGTTCGCCACTTAATCAAGCAAAAACCGAAAAAATCACCGCCATCATAAGAGGCACCCCAACCCGCTTGGACCGTTGCACTATCAAATGTTTGATTAGTAAATGTTAGGTCTGAAAGTTTTAAACCCTTTAGAGCTAATAACCAAGAAGCATTTGAGCCATAAAGCCCCACCTTGTATTTAGAAACTTCTCTTTTGTATGGTCTACCTTTACCATTTAATATAGCTCGTTGCAATTGGCTAACACCCTCAAAAACCGGCACGCCGTTGACCTTTACAGTAGTTTCTTTTAGTTCTATAGCTGTTTTGTTATTGGTGCTTATATCGCTATAGGTTTGATATAGGTTATTAGTTTCTTTACTGCCTGGTATATCTATAAACCTATCAGCACTCGAACCCGCCGCCTGTCCTAGTTCGTTTGCTATACGATAGGAAAGCAAAAAAGGCAATTCCTCTAAAGGAAGCGCCACCGTTACGCCGTCAATTTCTAATTCAATATATTTTCTCATGCTATTTAATTACGCATTGTTATTTTGCTGTTTGCCGGTTGTATTGTGATCTCAAATAATGAAATTTCATTTTTAACGTCTGTAATTGGTGTGCCGTCTAATACTATAACACTTTGTAAAGGTAGCCCGTCGATTTCTGCGTATACTTCAGGACTATATAATAATTCTTGTAGCCAAATACCTTCAGATTTATTTTTTAAACAATATTCTAAATCAAAACTTTCATTAGCTTGTATGTTTATAGGGTATTGGCCTTTATACTCTGGGCTGTGATATGTCGGACTAGGCCCCCAGTTTAGAGGTCTTTGTACTGTTGTGCTTGTTTTATCAATTGTTTGCTGCGTGTATTGCATACTTATAGCATCAAAACCACCCTTATCATTCAACCAAAATAAACGGACCTTATAAGAGGCGCAACAAGGAACAATATTAAAACGATAAGCAACCGAAGTAGGAACGTAAGAAGCCAAGTTTAAGGCGCCAAATTCCACAATATAATAAGCAACATTAGGGTTGTTAATATTAACTGCCCCTTGATCGAATGTTGTAGCCGCTATATTTGCAGGACCCACGCCGCCTGTTATAATATCTTGCTGGGTAAAGGTTAGAAGCGGTAAAAATTCCAAAATACCTTCGTCTATCAAAGCGCCGGCACTATCAAATGTTTGTATTCTTAGATTGTAATTGGCTGCAAAACCAAGGCCGCTAGTCATCGCACTAAGATAGTAACTATCCTCAATACAAATATCCATTTCCTGAGGTGCGGCGGTCAATAATTGCGACGTTCCCCCAAAAATAGGGCGGTACTCTAATAGGTCCATACTTGCAAAGTTTTGGGCCGTCGTTGCAAAAACATCATAACCGGCAATAGTTTCCACAACCCCAATATCTTGCAATTTACCATTTACTAACTGTTCTTGGTATGTCACGGAAAACTCAACAAAACAAAACAAGTCGGGGTTTAAGACTTTGTATTCTTGGCCGTTCGTACCTAAACTGCTTGTTGTTGCGTTGTCGCTCTGGTCGGGGCTTAAAAAGTCTTGTATAACGCTTTGAGCATCAATAACGGCTTGATATTGCCCAACCCCTATTTCTTTCATGTTGTAAGTCTGTGTAGCTATAGTAGTTCCGTTTACTATTATTTCCGCTATACACTTTTTTAAAGGGAATGGGAAAAAATAAGTTGCTATACACCTTACGGGCCTATATGCGCTTATTGTGCTTATTGTGTCTAATTGTAATGCCATTAACCTAGTAATTCAGTTAGTTTATTATCGAATGTCGTTACAAAGTCCGCCCCCGCGGTTGCTACTTGTTCAACTGCATAATAAAAAGCCTGTCCGTATTTTGCTTTTGTTTCTATGTCGGCGGCGTTATATCCTGCTACTGCTGTATTTGTTATATAAATGGGGGTATAGTCTAAATCATAGGTTCTAATACTTATTAGCTGACCTACTACCGCCGTCGTTCCCGCTATTGGGGCGGCGTTATAAGCATCAACAACCGCCTGTGCATCTACTAAAGTCATTATATAGATTCTTGTATAAACTGTTCAAAAAATAATTCTATCGACATTTGCAGGGCTTGAGCTGCTAAACGTTCTTGTTCTTCTCTTGTGTCTAAAAGCGCCGCACTTATCGCCCCCTGTCTTTTACCTGTTTTACTATACTTCCTACTATTTCGAGTGCTTAAACCCTCTCTTTTGTGGGCGCTCGCTATTGCAAAGGCTATCGAAGTTGCTTTTTTTGTTGAAACTCCAAACCGCTTTTTTGCAAAGTCTTTAAGCCCCTCTATATATTTAGAACGTCTTGCCCCAGTTCTTCCCGAATAGGGAATCCTAGACGGTTTTATACCTTGGTCTATAACTATTCCGTAATCTTGCATTAAAATCAAAACCTTTGCCCCCTCTGGTGTTTCTTGGGTTTTATATTCTATGCTTTTTTCTAACTTACCGGTTAAGCGGTGCCCCTGCAATCTATAAGCTATTTTAAGGGCTTCAACTGTAAGTTTCCCTATCTTTTCAGCCGCTTGTATAAACCCGTTGTTTGTTACTGCCATTCTTCAGGGTTGTTTTTTATTATGTATTCTATACCGGCAAAATTTAAAGGTTGATAACCTTGTAAGCATTCCGGTATTTCTTGAACATCGTGAGGCAAGTAAACTATTGCATAGTTACCGCTATTACTGACCCTTAAAGTTTCTTCCTGTTGAACTACACAATTTATAATATTTTCAGTTGTTGGATAGTCAACTATAAACGCTATATGTGACATAATTTTATTTTATACTGTTGGTATATCTGTTGTTCTGTTTATTTCTTCCATGTTTACGCTATTGCTTGCAATACCGTTGCCGCTTATGTCTGGAAAATCCCAGTTTTTATCAAAAGTTGCACCATCACCAAAACGGTTTCCGTATACAATAAAAGCGGCTTTTGAATGGGTTGTGACGTCATTAGGCTGCCCCCCGTTGTACAGTTCTAATATTTCCGATTCGTTTAGTGCAGTATTGAACATTGTTAATTCATCTGTGAAACCGGAATAATAAAAACGGTCATCCCAAGGCTTACCAATTGTTAAGCTACCGGGGCCGTTTTGCATAGCTACATAAGTTCCGACTTCAGAAACATTAAAAGCCTGTAAAACCCCATTAAGATAATATTTCATACTTGAACCGTCCCAAGTTAGACCAATATGAACCCAAGTATTACCCGGCACCGCTATTGTGCTACTCCCTAGTATATAATTATTATTTGTCAAGTTTGAAAAAATAGAGAAAAATAAAAAACCTGCACTATTTAAGCTTAATCTATATTCACTATTCGCAGCCATTCCGCCGCCGGCGTCAGTCCCTTTATTTAATAAAAACGCTGTTACTCCAGTCCCTTGCCTTTTAATCCATATAGATATACTCATTCCGGTGTCTGTTGCCCCATCCCCAAAGCTTAATAAATTATTGTCGGGGACTTGTATATATTGGTCTATCCCATTGTAACTTATTGAATATTCATTTAAAAACGTATCACATTTAACATTTTCAATATCTTCCGGGTCTATTGTTGTTATATCCAAATCCAAACAATCGGTACTATAAGGGGTAACAAGTGTAAAGGCAAGTTCATACGTTACTAACCTATCATTAAAGGCGTAAGCATCAAGATTAAAGGTGGCTTCCTGTTTTCTTAGCGAGCTTTGCAAACAAGCGCCTTCTATTTTTAAGCTGTAAAGGGTACGCATAAACGAAAGCGCTATACTTTCTAAATCGCTCATTTTTTCGGCTAAGGTGTCACAAGTAGTACCGTTTTTATTGCTGTCTTGTCTGTCTGCAAATAACAATCTAACAGTCCGAAAAATTTTACTATCGTGTGTGCGGTATGATCCCGCCGGCGGTTCAAACATAACCAGGGGGTAAGGGTCCGAACAATCAAAAGAAGGTTGAAAATTGTTTTGTATAGCGGTGTTTATGTCGCTAAGAAAACCAAAATGATAAAAATTTAAACCTGGTATATTTTGAGTTATAGTATTAAATATATTACTAAGTTCTGTTAGTGTCATTACTTCGTTTTTATGTCATATAAACGGCCTTTGTAAGCATTTATAGCGTTATCGGCTGCTAAATGGGTTAAACATTCCCAAGTGTTAGTATTTAAAACGCTATCCTGAGAATTAAACCCGCTTATATCAAAAATCTTTTTTTCTGCTAAACGTTTTATTGTCAATAACCACCCAAAAGAATCTTGTAAACCCTTAACCCCTGCCTTTTTTTCTTCCCTGCTCGGTTTAGAAAATAAAGTACTCCCAAATTTAGCACGAACGGCCTTTTTTGTTTCTTGAAAATAGTTATATACCTGCCAAGATTGAGCCATAGTAGCCGTTTTAAAACCGTTTGCCCTTGCTTTTATTGCGTTATCTGCTAAATAAAGTGGTTCGCCTTCCTTCCTTAGTAATATGGCCATAATATCAGCAAAGATAAATATTTTGTTTTGTTCGTTTCTTTCTGCGTTTTGCTCTAATTGGTCCGATTCAGCGTATTGAAACAAAATAGAATCTATCATATTAACACCGGGTAATTTATAAAATTCCTTACCTACCTTTAATACTTCTTTATATTCGTATTTAGGTGGCAATATAGCGCCCTGAGTTAGATAATACAGTTCGGTTAGTTGTGCCATATCAAACCGTTTAACCTGCTCCATATTTAGCCCCGAAAAGAAACATAAATTCGTTTCAAAAAATAACCTTAAAGGCCCATTGATAAACTTATCAGAAAAGGCACCTAATATATTTAAACGTTCTTTTTCGTCTGGTTCCTGTTCTAATTTAGCCCACTTGGCCGGTTTAAGCGGTTCCACGTCCAACAACCACGAAAAGCACTCATTTAGTGTAACTTCGTGGGGCTGGGTTGGTATTTGGTATTTATTAAGCCTTTTGAACTTCATTAGGTAACAAATTTATATTTACCTCAATCTTTTTATTAAGCTGTTTTAGGGTTAAAGCGGTGGTTTTACTTATTCCCTTGTAACCTAAGTTATCACTATTCAAAAAAATAGATTCAAAAAGAATTTGAATCTTTTTGAGGTCCTCAACTGCCTGCAAAAAGTCGTTTTGTTTCTTCTTTGGTCTGCCCATTGTTATTTTCTTCTTTTTCGTTTTGCGGCTACTATCCCGCTTTTATTCGTTAATTCTGTAAAAGCATAGCGGCCCGCATCAATAGCGTGGTTAAAGTCATCAACTGCAATGCCTGCCTTTTTATCGTTCCAAATATAATTATTGAACTCTTTTTTTATATTTACACTTTCAGGGCTTATAATATGTATATAATCTTGCATAGCAACCAGGCCCGCGCGAACGGAACCCGGCCCCTTTTTACATTCCCTTATATTTAGCCCCATTTTTCTTAAGTCGCTTATCAACCTACCTTCCGCACTATCTGCAATAATTAGGGCGTTTTTGTCTTTTATCCTGCTTATGTTTAAGTTATAAATATCTGTAGTGCCTAGGCTTTGGCTCGTGTAGGCTTCTTCATGCCAATACATCTTTTTATTTTTCTTGTCTATAGCTATTTTTATCAAGGTTGTAGGATCAACACTAAAACCAAAATCTTGACCGTAACAATAAGCTAAAGAATCATCAAAAACACCTTCTTGCCAATCCTCAAATATAACCCCTTCCGCTTTATCTAACCAAGCCCCTATATATTTGTGTTTATACTTCTTAGGGTTCTTTACTCTTATTTGCTCCCATTGTGCCACTTTTTTAGCGTCCAAATTAGCTTTGTTTATATGGTACGTTGTGTGTATATGTTCAACATCCGGGTGTGTGCTTTGTTGGTAGCTAAAGCCGTGCAAAGGCTTTAAAACGTGGCTATTTTCAAAGAACTTTTTATATATGAAGTGTTCTTTTGTGGTGGGGTTTTGAATCCAAATAATACGGTTTTGTATGCCTTTAGTTCGTATACTATCGTCAATATCAATAAAACTAGATTCTTTATTGTAGTCCTCGCCTTCCTCTATAACCCAAGTAGTAATATTAGGTAATGTTTTTAAATTCCCTGTTTGATCCCCTGAACTTGTTTTGATACCGCTAAACATTATAGTACTACCCGTTATATTATTTGTTATGAGCTTTTTAGTAATAGTATACTTTTTTAAATCGCTTATTAACTCAATATGTTTTGTAAATAGTGGTATTATAGTTTTCTCAACGCTAGTCATTGTGTAGCGTGTATACAAAATACTTTGCCCCACCTGCTCCAATAAACGTATTAAAAAATCTTGGACCGCAAACGTTTTACCAGAACCGCGCCCCCCTGTTAGAATAAAATAACGCTTTTTTGATGTATAAAGCGGTTTGTATATGTTATTAATCTTTACTTTCATCATCTACCCACGTTATCGGGTTAATACTTTGTATTTTATCCCCTTTTGTGGTATGGTCTATGTTTTGTTTATTTAAGCGTTCTAGCTCTTCAGGTGTTGCACAAAGTTTGTATAAGGCTATTTCTGTGGTAGCGTTCCCTGCTTCATACCACTTCTCACGCAAACCTCCCTTTATATTTACTTTGTTTTTGTTTATTGCCTCTTTTATACTTTCTAACTTTTCCAACTCATGATTATAAAAAGTTGCAGACGAACACGGCAAAAAATGCACTACTTCTTGTATAGTTATTAATTTATGCTTCTCAATTGCCTTTATTGCCTTTTTTTCTAAGTCGTCCTTATTATACCCCATTATATCTAAATTTAATAGCTTTAAATATACAAAATCCTTTTGATATATAAACGTTTTTGTATATATTTATGTTTCAATTGATTAACTTACTAAAACAAAAAAGGTATGTCAAAACAAAACATTTTAGAATCTTGGATTAACTGGGGGATTGATTTAGCTTTAGAAATAACCAAGGGTTTAGAGGATAAGAAATTCACAGTTTGGGAAGGTATAGCCCTAACAGATAACGCCTTGAAATTACCCGGCCTCATTCGCCGTTCTAAAGAATTCCAAGATTTAGAAATTACCGAACAGCTAAGGAAGGAATTAAGCGCAAAGTTTAACGAAAAATTCGACCTCCCTAATGAGCAAATAGAAACCTTGATAGAACTATGTATTGACGGGGTTTTATTCAATGCCGGTTTAGGAATAAAGATAGCTAAGTTAATGCAGAAGGATGATAAAGCACTAACTATATAATATAACTACTATTTTGCGGCCACCACTTTACAAAATAAAACTCTATAGTTTTGTTTATACCTTTCTGGGGGTGTCTTGTGGTGGGGCACCCCTTTTTTATTTAAAAACTAACATTATGAATAAATACGACATCAAAACCCGCCTTTTTGCTGAGGAAGAAATAAAAAAGCGTATAGACCACAAAACGGCTTCAATATTTATAGATAAGCCGTTTAGAGTTCGTGCTTATCCTGTTTATATTATTGCGCTTTGTATTGGGGTATTTTGTCAGATGTTAAGTGCAATTACTGAAGGGTATATGATTTTTAATTGGCTGGTGTCTTTTGGTGTTGTGGCGGCTGTTGGTGTTGCTTTGTTGGTATTGGTATGTATAGAGGGCTTAAAAAGGTGGTCAAGCAACGAATTTACAACAAACCTAGTAAATTATAAAACGTTTGGGGTGTTTGCCTTTGTGATCCTTGCAACTATGCAGACGCTTAGTATTTTTATTAGTTATGAGGGTGCAAAGCAATTGCCAAAGGAACTAACACAAAAACCAGTTAAGGCAACCCCTGTTTTGGTTAGTATTCCCGAAATACGGGAACGGTTTGACAACGCTATTGACAAACAAGATAAGGCAATAAAAGCATATTTTGAGAGCAATAAAAAGCCTAATAAGGTCGGAGGCTTTAGGTTGTCAAGTAGATACATGAAGCATTATAATAGTATGTTATCTCATAAGCAATCTTTAGAGGCGGAAAAGATTCAGGTAATAAACCAAGCAAAGCAAGACAATAAAAAAGCTGCTGAAGTTGCAAATATCGAACATCTGGCCGCCCTTGAAGAATATAACAACCGCTTACAAAAAGAGGGTTCTATTTTTGGCCTGTTATCGCTTATTATAGAAGGCGTTTTCCTGTTGTCGTTTGCTGTTATGTTTTACTATTTAAAACGTTCGCACAATGAAAAGAACGCACACCAGGAACAGCAAACGAACAGCGAACGGCCTATAAATACTAGCACGAACACCAAAACGAACGAGCAGCCCCAACACGTTACACTTGTAGCGAAACAGAACACTAAACCAGCAACGTTCAAAGACTTTAATAACACTTATACAATAAAATGCCAAACGTGTGGAACATTAGTTACTACTACTAAGCAAACTACTAAGTACTGTAGTTCCAAATGTCGCTCTAAGGCTTATCGTTTACGTAATCAATCTAAGTAGTATGTTTAAAATAATAATAGAAGCCTTAATTATTGGACTAGTGATATTTGTCCTAGTGTATTTATCTTTTTCTTTTGGCCTTATGTCTTTAAATGTAAGCTTTTGGTCAGAAGAAGCAAGGGTTGGTTTTCTTATTACATTTTGGGGTGTATATGTATTAACTTCATATTTGTTTTTTATGCTAAAAACCTTCAACGAATGACACCAGTACAATTTATAATAATATTGGCTCTGTATATTGTCCTAGAGCTAATAGCCTATTATAGTGGATGGAACAAGATTAAAAAAACTACTAATTACGATAGCCCAAAAGATACAGACTATTACAAGATAGGGGAAAGTTTAAAGGTTTCGGATTCGATAGAGTTAAACCAACAGGCCGCCGCTCCTGGTTCTATGATCTTAGTTGAATACATAGAAGAAACAAATACTTTTATTTTTGAGCGTTCGCCCCTTGAATAGTTTATGTTTTTTGCTTATCTTTATAAAGGTTAAAAAATCAAAGGGTTAGTAATAGGTGAAAAGGGGGTTTAAACGGCCCCTTTTTTATATTTTGTTTTGGCTTTCATTTTGACTTCATAAGTTATTGATTTTTATTTGCTTATACAGCTTCTATTATTAGTGGCTGTATTTTTTTTGTATTTTTCTTAAATTCTTTTTATCCAAAATTTGGACAATTAAATAAGTTGATATATATTTGTTACAGACAAGAAAACAAACATACTTTTTAAAATACAAAAAACTAACATCATGCAAAACATAGATAAGTTAATAAACGAATACAACAAACGCGTTTTTGATCTTGATAAACAAATCCACCAATTAACGCAAAAAATACGCGCCGTGAGAATGAAAAGCGGCAGCCTAACAGCTGAGTATTGGAACCAAACAGAAGAACACCGCAACGACCGCACAACGGCAACCGCAAAACGCCAATTAATAATACAATTTATTCAAGACCTAAAAAGCATACAAAGTGGACAAGCTACAAAATAAAATCATAAGCTATTTAAAGCGCAATAACATTAAAGCATGGGAAATTAAAAGGGGGGTTAAAAAAAATCCCTTCCCGGTGGGTACTAATTACTTTTATGAAATATATAGAGGGAAGCCCACCCCGATAGGTGCCCGGCTTAAGATGTTGCATTTTTTTGAGCAGCAAAGACAAAATAAAAAAAGTGCTAAGGCATACCCCAAGCACTAAAAAAATCAATACACTTTAAAAACTAACATTATGCCAAATTTAAGCATTTTAATCGACAAAAGCAAAGAGTTTAAAAAGTTTCACAAAGAACGTTTAGAATTTCTAAATAAGCACTTTGAACGTATAACGGCAGAATTTGCAGCCGTCGAGCTTACCGAAAAAGGGGTTTTATGTGAGGATTTATTACTAGAAGATATTATATTGGTTGACTATGATATGTTATACAACTACCTCATAGAGTTTCAAACCGTGCCGGATGATATGGAATTTGTTGAGTACGTTAAATATTTGTTTGATGAATTAAAGGCAGAGTTAGCTGACTGGTGCTTATATGCCTATTCGCTTAATTACCTAGATGGCATATTCCAAGACTATTGGAATGGTAAGCAAAAGGATTTTATTTCCTATCATTCTTTAGTGCGGACGATAAAAGAAAGCAAACCAAGCGCAACTGATTTACCAACACCAAAAGAATACTAACGTGTTAACAATAAAGGAAACGCAAAATATAAAGGAGCTTATACATAGCCCTGACCGCATAAACATTGAATTAGGTTTATTACTAGACCAAGAAACAAACGGGGGGCGGTATACTAAACATCTTGAAACTAAGTATAAAAAGGTTTTAGATTGTTTGCGGTGGGCTTTAGTTGATTTGCTTTTTGCTAGCAAGTTGTTTATCTCTTTTAAAAACCTTAGCGGTGACCTAGACCTTAGCGGATTGGCGAATCTTGAAAGGGTGTATTGTGATAACAACAACTTAACAAGCCTAGACCTTAGCGGGTTGACGAATCTTAAAATAGTGTATTGTTATCAAAACAACCTAACAAGCCTAGACCTTAGCGGATTGTCGAACCTTGAAAGCGTATATTGTCATAATAACAACCTAACAAGCCTAGACCTTAGTGGATTGTCGAAGCTTGAAAGGGTGTATTGTGATGACAACGTAACAAGCCTAGACCTTAGTGGATTGTCGAAGCTTGAAAGGGTGTATTGTGATGACAACGTAACAAAAATATACTAAAATGCTAACAGTAGAGGAAACAAATAACATCAAACAGCTGATCCATAGCAATGACCGTTCAACCATCGAATTGGGATTGATGATAGACCAAGAAACAAACGGGGGGCTATATACTAAACATCTTGAAACTAAGTATAAAAAGGTTTTAGATTGTTTGCGGTGGGCTTTAGTTGATTTGCTTTTTACTAGAGAGTTATACATATCTTTTAAAAACCTTAGCGGGCACTTAGACCTAAGCGGATTGACGAATCTTGAATGGCTGGATTGTGATAATAACAACCTAACAAGCCTAGACCTTAGTGGATTGTCGAATCTTGAAAGGGTGGATTGTGATGATAACGTAAAAAAAATATATTAAAATGATAGAACTAACAATAAAAGAATTAATTTTTATTTGCTATGCGGGTAAAAAGGCCTCTAGTAGTGTTTTAAGCTACTTTTTAAAGTTAAGCCACGCCACGCAAAAGGCAAGGCATGGAAGCGCAGAAATAAAGCCGGAAAAGCTGAAAGAAATAGCACCTTATATAGAATCATATTTGCAGATACTTAAAAAGTTAGATAGAGGCAACGATTTTGTAAAGGCGAACAGCGACCAGATAACCGGCGGTATTATTTTAGCCCAGCAAATACTAAAAAAGATTGTAAAAGATTAGCTTTTTGTGTTTGGTTTTTGTATATTAGTAAAACCAAAAGAAAACAGGTTTTTGTTTTGATGGGTAACGGCATTAAAACAAAAATACAAGATATTCAATTTTTTACTGGGCACTCGATAAAGTAAGGGACCGTTACACCTACTTTTGAAAGTGCCCTTTTTTATTCTCGCTTATGTTAAACATAGATTCAAGACTAAGACAAAAAATAAAAGACAGGTGCAATAAACCGGCCTGTTCTATGTGGCTGATAGAGTGTTTAGCTGAACGAATGAACAAAGACGGTGAATGTTGGCCCTCAATGCCTACTATTTCAAAAGATAGCGGATTTAGTGAACCAAAGGTAAGGCGATTGATAAAAGAGCTTAAAAAAGTAAAAATATTAAGTTATAAAACTAGGGTTCAAAGTTCGCACAAATATAAACTACCTAAAGGGGTAACAAAATACACCCCCCAACAAAACGAACACCCCCCAACAAAACG
>Ga0208794_1000281_pt1 | contig 38043 bp, 12 predicted proteins | sample 32_taG_FD_184106 | JGI IMG/M metagenome (GOLD analysis project Ga0208794, IMG submission 184106) | Marine viral communities from the Gulf of Mexico - 32_GoM_OMZ_CsCl metaG (SPAdes) (version 2) | ecosystem: Environmental > Aquatic > Marine > Oceanic | place: Atlantic Ocean: Gulf of Mexico... | reverse complement strand
CCTCAAATGATGCCGCCACAAGCTATGGCAGCTTATGGTATGCAACTAGGAGGATATGATATGCCTTTTGTTATGGCTAATGGTGGATTACCTAGAGCTCAAAATGGTACTCAGGCAAAAACTAGAGAACAACTTCAAAAAGAAATTGATGAGCAACGCTATAAAGATAACTTGCAATCTGTAACAGAATTTGATAAGGATACTCAAGTTTTTGATGTTAATGGTAGAAAAATTGGAGCACGAGGTACTGTAGGACAAACCGCAGGTGAAAAGAAAAAATTTAATGTATATAAAAGTACAGGTCAAGGGCAAACTGCAGCACAGCAACAAGCATATTTAGATGGAATATGTGAAAGAATGAAAAATGGAGATTTAAAGAACTATCGTGCTGAAGATTTAGTAGGTACACTTATTAGTAAATCTTTTGTTTCACGACTAAAAGCTTGTGAAACCATGACTGGTGCAGAAGAAGATAATACAGAGTTTTTTGAGTTAAAAGACCCAGAAACACAACAAGAAGAAGTTTGTTTTTGTCAAGATAAGGAAGGAAATAAAATACCTGGTACAGAAATGACTCCAGCTCAAATAGAAGCTGATGGTAAAATAGAAGGATATACAGCAGATCAAGGTTGTGTATCTGAATTTACAAATGCATATTGTCAGGAAGAAGTAACTGAAGTAAAAAGAGAAGCTGCTGTACAAGAAAGAGAAGATGCTGCTTTACCTGCAATTCCTATTTCATCTATGCGTAGAGATGTACCAGATCCAGAAATGGCAAGTTTAGCTCCATTAATGTCAGGAGAAAGAAACTATTTAGATTATAGGACTGCTGTACAAAATCTACAATCAACAGGAGAAAAACAAAAACAAGCTATAATAAATGCACCTGGTCTAACCTTTGGTCAAAAGCAAGCAGCTATGGCAAAGGTGGATGCAGAAATAGCACCTCGTATAGCAAGTACAGTTACTGATGTATATAATAAAAATGTAGCTACCGCTAATCAGCTAGCTAAAACAGAAGAAGCTAGAGACATGCAGTACAATCTAAGTAGAGCTAATATACAACAAAGATATCTTGATTCTTTACAACAAAGTGATAAAGAAAGAATTGCTAATATAAATGCAAACAGACAGAGAAAGGATGACTATAAAAAAAATCAGTTGGAAATGCAGTTCATGGCAAAGGCAATAGGTTCAGAAAATGTTGATGCTTTTGGTAATTTTATAGGAAGTAATAGAACTATGAGCAGATATTCTACTCTTTCTCAATGTCTTGCTGCTAATCCTAATAATCAAGCAGCTTGTTTTAAAGAATTTGCATTAAGAGAAGGACAAAACAATAATCAACAGAATAATGATCAACAGAAGGATCTATCTGATAATCAAGAAGTGCAAGCGAGATTTGGTGGTAAACTATTACCATATGTATATGGAAGTTCTGTTTATCCCTTTTAGTAAACTTTTAAAATGTAGTAAACTTTTAAAATTTTAATATATTTAAACATTAATTAAAAAAGTAAGATGGCAACTTATCCTCAAGGCGTAACCAGTTTCATTCCAAGCTATCAACCTTTTCAACTTGATTGGAATGTTTTGGCTAGAAATGTTCAGTTAAAACAAACTAAATATGATCAAAACTGGCAAAAACTAAATAACATATACGGAGCTTTATATAATTCACAAGTATCAAATCCAGAAAGTCAAAAAGTTAGAGAAAACTTATTAAAGCAAATCGAGTTTGATGTTAATAGAGTTGCTGGTTTAGATTTGTCTTTACAGTCTAATGTAACACAGGCTGAACAAATATTTAAACCGTTCTATCAAAATACAAATTTAATTGCTGATATAGTAAAGACTAAAGAATATAATAATGCTATGGCATATGGTCAGAGTCTTAAAACTTCTAAGAACAAGGCTGAGAGAGATATGTATTGGGGAGGAGGCTTTGAATATCTTAATAATAGAATGGAGGAGTTTAAAGCTTTACCTTTTGAACAAATATCTGGTTTTGGTACATTTCAATATTCACCATATGTTAATGTAGATGAATTGTCAAATCAGATCACTAAAGATATGGGTGATATGACAATTGAATATAAAAATGGAAGGTATATTTATAAAGATGTCAATGGAGATAAAATAATAGGAACACTTAATGATGTTTTACAAAGTAGATTAGGATCAGATCCTGCTGTACAAGAATTCTATAGTATACAAGAATATAACAAAAGAAAAAGAAAAATTAAACAGACTTTAGCTCAGAATCCTAATTTGTCAAAAGAGCAGGCTGAAATGGAATATTTAAATACAAAAGTTCCAGGGTTAATATTATCTCAAGAAAAACAAAAGGCTGCTTTAGAAAATCAAAATAAAGTATATAAAAATTATATAAAAGAATATAAAAGTGCAATTGCTAAAGGAAGTGAAAAACCAGGTACAGAGTTAAAATTAAAAGAAGCAGAACAGGCCCTAGCAATAAATCAACAAATATTAGATCAGGTATCTAATAACATGTCTTTATTAGACGGAGATAGAGATAATAAAACATTATTAACTGATGGTACTCAACAAGTAAACTTTCAAGATCTAGATGAATTAAGAAGAAGAGTTATACCTTCTCAAGTACAAAGTATGATAAATACTGATTTATTAGGAGCAGCAGAAAGATACTCTAGAAGAAATATGAGTAGAACAATGAAGGCTGATCCTTTTGCTAAAATTGATTATCAACTTGGAGCCAGCATGAAAAAAATAGACTATGAAAGAGAAAGTGGCATTATGGCACATAAACGAAAAGGTCTTTTTGATGCATATTTAAAAGCAGGTTATTACTATGATCCGCAAAAAATAAATAGTGATGGATCTAAAGGTGGAATGCAATATGATGAAAGATTGGATCAGAATGAAAAGAAAAAAGAAGCTATAAAAAAAATAAATGATGATGTTTCAGCTATGTCTAAAGAGGCAGAAAAAATGCTGTTGAAAAAAGGTGTTTTGAAAGAAGAGGTTTACACAGATGAAGCAGGAAAAACCCAAACTAGAGTTGTACGTGATCCACAGGCTAACTATACCTATATATTAGAAGAAGATAAAACTTATGATCCTTATGTAAATCCAGAAGATGTTTTGAATGAACATAAAAATGTTATTAAAGGATCAACCAATGAACAAACGTTTGTACCATTACAAGAAGTATTACAAACATTATATGATAAAGAACTAATTAGTGATAAGGAACTTAGTAATGTACTAGAAGGAGGGAGATATATAGATAGACCTGAAGATTATTTTAGTAGACTAACAGATCAACTTTTAGGTGCAAAAAAAGACAAAGAAGGTAATAAATATATAGAAGAAGAGATAGGCACAGGTATTAATATACGCCCACCATCAGGTAGAATTACCACAGATAAAATAGAACGTGATGTTTACCTTAAAGAACTTTCATTAGAAAGATTAAAGAGATTAGGTGATCAAGGTATGAACATGTATAGTCCTGAAGCATTGGATGCTATGGTTAGCGAACTTCAAGAAATTATAGAACCTATTAAAACTGTACCATCTGTACAAGAACTTGATCCTCAAATAAAGCAACTTACTAAATCTAAATATGCATTAGAAGATTACTTAGCTTATAAAAAAAGTGTAGATGATTATATGAAAAAAAGTGCAGATGCTCAAAAAGCTATATTAGCTTCAGAAGGATTTGCTGAATCAAGCATAGATCAACTTTACTTAAGTGGAAGACAAGCTAGTAGAGAAGAATTTGTAGCTAATATGTTTGCTAATGAAAGTAGCAAACTTGAAAAACAAATAATACCTAGTAGAGGAACGTGGTATGATGGTCTAGCAGAAGCTGGAACAGCTGGATTGGCGGCTACGGCATATACTGGTAATCCAGTCGTTGGAGGGATATGGGCATTAGGAACATATGGAACTAACATGCTACTTAATTGGGGATCAGGTGCAGTAGACCAACTGCAATATGGTTCAGATGATACGGCTCTTTTAGAAAATGCTAATTTAGAAGGTACTAGCTATTTTAAGAACGTAACTGTAGGTGATGAATATGAAAATATGATAGATGTTTTAAATGAAAGATTTAATAGAGAACAACTAGGGCACATACCTTTACCTGGATTACAACCTACTGGTTTAGGTCCAGGAAGCGGTAAATTTACAATAGGTGCAACAGCTATTGATATAATTCCAGGAGGAAATACTTTTCCAAATCAGTTATTTAAAACAGACTTAAAACCTGTCATGGATATAGCTGCAGAGGCAGCAACAAAAGAATCAAATGAAGTAGGCTTTTTAGATATGCAAGCAGGTATACGAGATAAGATTCTTTATTCTACAAAAGGAATTGATATGCAAGATGTATTTGAAGCTGCTGATATTGGTGTTGGTAACTTTTCATATAAAATGGTTGGTCCAGAAGAAGGGGCAGATTTAGCTGATCCAGATAATAATGAAGAATCTGCAGGTGTCTTTAAGTCTATATATACTGATTTAAAAGATGGAATAGATGCTTCTGATCCTGATTATACAAGAATGACTCTAGCAGTATCTCCAATGGGAGGTGGTCAATTTGAGAGGATGAGTGTTATAATTAGACCTTCAGATGATTATATAGATAAAAAATATAAAGGAGAGGATTATGATGAATTAAGAGTTGACTTAAAAGCTAATGGGGTTGCTGCAATGATTCCTAAAAATCAAATAGACAATTTAGAAAACATTAGAATATTAGCAAATTCCTATATGGATCCTCTTGAAGCAAGAGTTAGAAGAGAAAAAAGTGTTACTTATACAGATCCAATGAGTAATGCAACTATAAATTTTCAATTAGAAGATCCTAATGATGATGGAGGTAGAATAAAAGTTGTTAACAGTTATGATATATTTAATCCAAATCAAGGCAAATATGAAAAACAACAAGTTCCCGTCGACATTGGTGCATCTAGTTTAACTAATATAAGAACTAACTTTTTAGACAATATAGGTCCTCAATTAGAACAGATGAATGCTCGTAATTATGCAGATTGGAAAATGAAACAAGCACTTACACAAACACCTGAATAAAATGGCAGAAGAATTAAATAAAAATAATATTGAAAGTTCTGTTGATAATGTAGATAAACTTTATTCTACTCAAGAAGAACCTGGAGATTATTATCCTATTGCGCCTACTGCATATGATGCTAGTGCTTTAAGTATTAAAGATAATATTGTTGGTGATCCTTCAAGTCCTAATCCTTACCCTAGCCAACTACCACCTCCAAATGCAAAAGATGTTGATTGGTTAACTCAAACCGATATATTAAGAAGTTATGTAGAAGGAAGTACTATAGCTGCACAAAATCCAAATCAATATGCTAGATTATATGAATTTAATTCAGGCCCAAATAATCCTAATACTTTTTTTGAAAGATATTCTACAAGAGGAACAAGTGCATTTAAAGAAATAGATTTTCATCCGATTCATAATAATGAAGAAGCATTAAATAGTGCTACTAATTTTTTGGGCGATCTTAAACATACAATAGGTAATAGCTTTTTTCCAATTTTTATAAAGGGTATACAAGCAGGTTATCAAAGTTTACCTAGAATGTTTATAACAGGAGATTTTTTTGGAGAAGATAAACAGTTTTCTAGAGATTATGCATATTACAATAATTTATCTTATTCAAGTAAAGATAATTTAGGTTCTTTTGTAAATAATTTAACAATGAATTTTGCCTATACAGCAGGTTTACTAGCTACAGCTGTATTTGAAAATTGGGCAGGTTCTGCATTTTCTTTAGGTAGTGCTTATCGTGGTTTAGGTTCATTTACTCCTTATGGTCAGGCTATAAGAAATGTAAAAATAGGAGAAAACATTGCAGGAGCTGCTGTAGATGGAGGTAAAGTAACAAATGAAAGCATGCGTCATTTAAATAATCTTGGCAATGCAAGAAAGTTTTGGAATTGGATAACTGGTGAAAGAACATTTGCTCAATTTGTTACAGAAAATCCATTGACACAGGCTATTAATCCATTTAGTAATCTTACGCGAAACTATTATGCTAGAATTGGTGCTATAGATGATATAGCAGGAATGGCAAGGACTAGTTCAAACTTTGCAAAAACTGCTGGTGCATTTTGGAGAGATATTAGAAATGTAAATCTTGCTGTAGCCGAAGGGAGATTAGAATCAGGTATGGTTTATAATACAATAGTAGATAAACTTTATAAAGAACATTATGAGAGGACAGGCGCACCTCCTAGTGTTGATCTAATGAAGGAGTTTGTAAATGAAGCTGCAAAAAAAGCACAGTATGAAACTGCTGTTATGAATGTAGGTTTAATATATTTTACTAATAAGTTAGCATTTGATAATTTATTAAATCCTAGAAAAAACATATTTAAAGAAAATGTAAAAACAGTAGGTAAAATTGGTGAAGCGGGAAAAGGTGAATTCAAAATTACTTTAGAACAAGGACAATTTAAATTAAATAAACCAGGCTTTAGAACTTGGTTAAGAGGATGGAAAAAAGATCCTATTTCAAAAAGTTTAAAAAATACAGCATCTTATTTTAAAGTAAATCTATTGGAAGGTGTACAAGAGACTTCTCAAGAGATTATTTCAGAGGCTACCAAAAATTATTATTTAGATGCTTATAATGATAAAACTGTGAGAAAATCTTTATTTTCAAAAGCTGCTTTTGGACAAGGTAGTACTCCTTTATCTTATTATGGAAAAGCTTTTGAAAAATTTAATCCTACTACAAAAGAAGGATTTCCCATTTTTGCATCAGGATTCTTTATGGGATTCTTATCAGGAGGACTTGCAAATAGTGTAACTACTTTACAAAGACAATCCTATAAAATATATGATAGATCGGGATATGATGCTTATATAGCAAAAAAAGAAGAGTTAGGAAATGAACTAGTAGATAGATTAAATTCTTTTGGGGTTGATGAATTTTTAAACAATCGTTACTTTAATGCAGGTGTTCAGGCAAGAACTGCTACTATTCAAAATGAGGAGGATGATAAACATATACAAGATTCTGAAACTGAAGCTTTAGTAAGTCATATGACTTATTTAATGGAGCAAGGTGTATTTGAACAATATATAAATTCTTTTGAAGAATTTGGTGAAATGACAGCTAAAGAATTTGAAGAAGCTCATCCTAAAGTACCGCAAGGAGAAGGTGCTGAGTATCAAGCTAAGATTCCTAGTGTTATAGAAAAAGCTAAAAGAATTCAAAAAGAATATGAAAAGGTTAAAAAAGAATATCCTAATCCTATAAATTTAGATGACTATCCTACATGGAGAGAAGATCATACAGAAGCTGTAATTCTACATAGAGCTTGGAATCAAGCTTTAAAGCAAAAAATATTTTATAATGAATCTTGGGTTAGTGTAAGTAAAAGACTTAATTCTATAAAAGATACATTACTTAAAGAAGCACCTTCCGAATCTTTATCAAAAAGAGATTTAGATTTAATATTAGATATTGAAACTAAAACAGGACTAAAGTTTGAGATAGCTACATTAAAAACTGAAATAGAAAGTTTAACAAAGAATGCTACTCCTGAATCTAAACAACTTGCTAAGGAAAAAAAGAAACAACTAGATACATATCAAAACTATTTAGATGCTTATAATGAGTTTAGAAAGCAATTTAAAAGAGATGAATATGTAGATGCTGCAAGACAAGTGATTCTAAATGCTAGATCAGAAGAAGATAAAGAGGCTCCTATTACAGATGAAGAAATAGAAAAAGTAATTACTAAAGAGTTTGGTAAAGTTACTGAGAAAACTCAAGAAAAATCTATAGAGAACCTAAAGAAAGCTTATGCTAAACTTGTAAAGAGTGCTGCTGAGAAAAATGAAGCAATCTTTGATAATGATATAGATGAAAGTTTTTCTTTAGTTTTAGACTACTATAAATTGTCTGATGAAAAATTAGGACTAGCTAATATCATAAATTTACTTAATAACCCAAATAGTTTTACAGAACTTGTAGGTAGAAATCAAGACTGGATGACTGATATGTGGTTAAATAGACAAGGTTATTTTAATGATATAGTAAAAAAAGAATTCCAAGAAATAGAAGATAATGGTTTGTTAAATGCATTAGCTAATGAAGGTGTATTTATTTCTCAAGCAGATTTTATTGCTTGGAGAGATCATGATATAATGCCAGAAGAGTTCTATGATGAAAAGAATGAAATGGTTATTCCTCAAGAAAGTATTACTTATAATAAGTATATGAGTTTGCTTGAAACTCATAAAATGCTTTCAAATATTCAAGCTACAATAAGCACTGCGGGATTAGAGCAAAGAATAAGGAATCTAAATGCTAGAAGGAATGAACACTTAGATAAAATAGAAAACCGTTTAAAAGAAGAAATAAAAATAGAAACGGGTAAAACTTTAGAAGAGGTAAGACAAGAATCTGAAGAATCTTCCTTAAGTGCTTTAAATGCAGAATTAGAAAGTACTGAAAAAATGAAAAAAGATCTTAAAGGTCTTACTACTCCTGAAGATGTAGCTGAAAATATAAAAACTGTTAGAGAACAAGCAGGAGAAGATTTTGATGATGCGGTTCAAGAAAACTTGAATGATCCAAAGAATGAAAAGAAAATAATTGAACTTGGTGAAGACGCAACTGAAGATGCGACTATGCCTGAAAATAAAGATGAGAGAGATTTAATTATTAAAAATACTGGAGCATTATTATTTACGGCTAATGAAATTTTAGACGGAGCTATAAAAACTCTACAAGAACAAATAGCTAGTGCTCCCGAAACAACTCTATTAGAAGAAACAAAAGCTTATAAATTTTATACCAAAAGTAAAGATGAAGTAAACAAAAGGTATGATAATTTAATAGAACAAGTAAAAAGTAAAATAGAAAGTTACGAAGCTGATAAAGTAGAAATTGTTACTGGTGAGAAGGTAGATATAGATTATGTAGAATGGGCACAATTACCTGAAGATTTAAAACCAATTCTTTTTGAGGCGTATGATAAGTATTTAGAATCACAAGATTTTGATGTAGCTGCTCTTAAAAAAGATGATAGATCCAAATACTTGACACTATCAAATAAATGGTTAAAGTCAGATGAAGCTGTTGCTATCATAGAAAAATATAATGCAGATATTGAAGCAGCTAAACCTAAGTCAGTAGAAGAACTAGAAACTCCTGATCTTAAAACATTACAAGGTAAACTTGAAGGTAAAACTATTAAACAAGTAAAAGGGTTAATACAAAATCGTCAAAATGCATTATCAGAATCTAAAAATGCTAAAGAAAGAGAAGATTTAGAATCTGACATAGCTACATTAAATAAATATTTAGATGATTTAAGAGCTCTTAAAAAACCACAATCGCCTGCTGAAAGAAGTTATAAATTATTTGAGGCAATGGTTCTTGGTAAACAAAACCAAGTTAACAGAATCAAAGATGAGAATGGTCAAACTATTGGTTATGAGTTTACATCACCTACTACTACAACTACAGATACTAAAACTGATATAGAAAGAAGAAGACAAGAAGAACTTGAAGCATTACCATTTGATGAAGTAACTCAAATGAAGTTAGATATTTATAAAGCAAAAGATCAAGTAAGATATATAAAAGAATTAATCAATGCTGCTAATAAGACAATAGAAGGTAGAACATTGGTAGATAAATTTGATGCTGAATTAAAATTAATTGATCCTAATGCAACTATAGCTGAAAAAGTAATGGCTAGATATTTCTTAGCAGATACTAGAAGACCTTATAGTTCAGCAAAATTATCTGATATTGAAAAAGATATTACAAATGAATTATCTGGAGATTATAGAGCATCTTGGAATGATCAACTCAGAGAACTTAAAAAAATATACGATGCAGAACTAGCTGCTTCAGAAGGTAAGTCTACCCCAACTACTAGACAAGTTTCTAATCCAATAAGAGTAACACAATATGCAGAGCAATTAAAAAATCAGAAGTATAAATTAGATCCTTTTGAATATAATCCAGTTAAAGAAGAAAATATAGATAGGAAGGGAAAAAAATATAGAGGTGGATTATTGGTAGAGTTTGATGCAATTAACGACATGAACCTTTCTAAAAAACAAAAAATAGATTATATAATTACTGCTATAAAAGTAGATAAAAAATATGGACGTTTACAATCTGATCCAAAACTAGAATCTATAAGAGCTGCTTTAACAAATGATTTTTCATTAGATAATTTTAAAAGAATAGTTAATGAAGTAGCATTTAGACAATCAAGAATTGCAGGAAATACTGTAGATGAATTAGCTAGAATAGCATTAACTATAGATGAATCTGGTGACTTTATGAAGCCTTCTAAACCTGCTAATATGAGTGAAAAAGCTTTTGAAAAACTTACAGGTCGAAATGGAATCATTACTAGATTACAAGACTGGGCAAGAGACGGAGATTTTTTCTTTTATACAGGAGATGCATTATTGTTTAACAAAGATCTTTTTGATGGACAAGGTATAGTAGGTGCAACAGATATTATAGCATTTAATAAAAAAACTGGAGAGCTTATTATTATAGATCTTAAAACTGCTAATAAAGATATTCAGAGTTGGGATGAATCAAAGATGTATCAATATAGAGCACAACAATCTGTATACAGAAATCTAATTTATAACATGACTGGTATAATGCCTTCAGAAATTTCATTATTACCAATGCAGGTAGATGTAGATATACAGAATGAAGGATATATAAAGGATATAATATTAGAAGAGTTAGATGAAACAAAACCTGTAAAAAACAGTAGTGCTGTTAGAATAGAATATTTATCTGATGTAGAAGAAGGTGTTCCATTAATAGCTCCTACAGATATACCTGTTGAGCTACAAGGTGAAGTTGAAGATACTGGAGAAGTGTTTAATCCATTTGCTGTACCTGAAGAATTAAAAGAACAGTTTGTTGAAGAAGAAAACATCAAATCAGTTGAAGAAATTGCTAACAAAATTAGAAATGCTAAAACATTAGATGAAGCAAATGCAGCAATGCAAGAAGCCTTTATACTACAAATGACAGAACCTGCTGTGGCTGAAGCTATTTCAAAAATGTTAACTGAAGAGTTTGAAGCTAAGAAAGAGGCACTAAAAGAAAATGTAGATTTAGAAAATTTAGGTAAAGGAATGATTTTAGTTTCAGAAAACCCTATCTTTACAAATGCTTCAAATTACGTTGTGGTAGATAAAGTATATGAAAAAAATGGTGAACCCTACGTAACTGTGAAATCTATTGGTTTGAAAAAAGCTAAACAAAAAAGTATGAGTATTTCTGAAGCAAATTCTATGTTTAAGAAAAGTACTGCTGAAGATGTAGCTGCTGCAACAACAGCTAGCCAGGAAGCTAAAGATGCATCTGCACAAAGTAAACAAAATCAAAAAGAGTTTAATAAAAATAATGAAGTACCTAAAAGCTCTGAAAAGACAGGTATGTCACCACTAGATAAGATAAAGAACTTTACTAAAAATAATAAGAAAGATTGTTAAAATGGCGTGTAATTTAGATAAAGAAAAAGACATCCAAATACTAAATGAGTTAGCTCAAGACTTTGTTGATCTTGCTATAGCAGGTGAGCAAAATTTAGATAAAGCTGGAATAAATAGTGTGATAAAAGATATTGTATATGCTGGTTTTAAAGAAGGATACTCTCAAGATGTAGCACTACAATTTGTTCAAGCACTTCCTCAGCAAATGATACATGTCATTACTAGAGACACTGAGAATAATTATTTACAAAAGATAAGTGATTTAGAAACTCCTGTAGATTTTAATTATTTAGTACAATTAAATAGTAGGTTTGCTGACATGGATGTAGTTGCTGAATTTGTTTCAGATAAACCTATGTCTGAAGAAACTATAAAAAAGGAAATTAAAAAATCTGTAGAAGAAAGAAATAATGTAGTTCAGGATAATGTTCCTATAGAAATGATTTCTTCAATAATGCTTAATGACAAACCTAGACCTGCATATGCAGATACAAGTACAGGTCAAATAGCATACGCTGAAAATCCTGATACTCTTTCAGAACAAAACAGAAATAGAAAAGATCCTGAAAAGAAAATGTTCTATGAAGTTAGTAAAGCTATTATATGGGCAACTAGAAATAATCCTAATCAAGAACCAGTAATGGAAATGCCTGATGGTACACAGGTAGGTATTAAACTCTTGGCCCAAAACATCCAAGATGTAGATGAATCTTTACTTACTAAAGATGACAAAGCTTTTTTAAAGAAGAACCCTAACTACAATATAATCACACTGTTCCTTTCTGATCAAGATGGTAATCTTTTATTATTTGATGAGCAAGGTAATATAGATTTAGAAAATGGTAGAGCAGTATATCAATATGCACGGCCTGTTATAAAAAGAGGAGACTCTTTATTTTTAGGAAATAGATCTGGTAAGTTATACACTCTTGTGGATTCAGAAAATCTTGCTAAACAAGAAATTAAAAGGAGACTCCAAAGTGGCGAAGAACTTAGAAGCTCAGAAAGAAAAAAAATAAGAGAGGATATAAAAGATAAACAGACTCAAACCCTAAATGATGTTTATAGATTAAATCAAACATTGCAAGAAACTGAAGAGCCTGCACTTGTACAAATTACAGGAGGTAGTTACGGTATAACAGAAAAAAGACTTGTTCCACTTTCTGAAACAGATTTTCTTGATGGTCTTAATATGATATACATAGATACTTCAGGAAATGAAGGTCATACATATTTTCCTGTTACTAGAAATACAGCAGGTATTGCTGTAGATGAAAGAGTATATCTACAAAGAATAGATATGCCTGCTGAGTTAGCAAATAAAATGGCTAAAGTTTTAACTACCAATTCTAAATTAAATAATGAAGAATTAAGTCCTCAGCAAAGGTTAGATTACTACGATACTTTTTTATCAAATAGAACTTCTAAAAATGGTATAAGAGTTACTATAGAAGAACAAGAAGGTTTGAATCAGTTGCAAGTAAGACTTAAAGATCAAGATGGTAAATATGGTAAACCTTTAGATTTAAGTGATCCTGAAACTGAAAGTATAATAAGTAATCATTTACAAAGTTATGTTAAGGGCCAATATCCCGCAAATATATCTTATCAGAATCAGTTTGCTATTGATGGTATTATAACAAAAGATTCTACATACTTGGATTATGAATTTGGTAAAAATAAAAAGGGTGATACTATAATAAGGGCAGTTACCAAAAACTATTTTGATTTTATTACATCCAATTCTAAAGTAGACTATGCTGTAGATAAAGATAATTACTTTGCAGGCATTAATTCCTATTTTCAATTTGCCGTACCTGAAGAATTGTCTACTCCTCAAGAAGACTTATTAGAATTAGGATACATAGGACCTGTTGAAGAAATAGATACTACACCTGATACTAATAAAGCAGTAACTTCTCCTTCAGCAAGAAATTTTTCTACAACAAGATTGTCTAGAAAAGGCATGCTTACTACTAATGTAAATGCAGCAGATGTTGTATTTGCAATAGGTACTGACTTTGATACTGAAGATATAAAACACATAAAAGAAAAAACAAAAGAAAATTGGGAGTTCTTAAAAGTTGAAGGTAAACGAAAAAATATTAGCAATGAGTTTTCAGATAGACTTATAGAAGGTATCAATAGCTATGGTAATAACTTAGTTATTAATATGGTTGGTAATCATATGGGTGACTTTGCTAAACAAGGATGGACTCAAAAAGATTTAAATGAATTTGTTTATAATGTACTTAGAAGAATTAATTCTAAAACATCTATACAAAAGATAATTGTTGAAGGAGACACTGGTCTTGGAGAGGCTGCAGCAAAAGCAGCAGTAAGAATAACAGATATTCCTATAGAAGTTGTATCACCTGCTAATGGTATGATAAGAGTTCCCAACCGCTGGACTAAAACAGGTTATACAACTAAAAAATTAACTCCTAGAGAATATGTGCAAAGAGTATTTGGTCAAAAATGGACTAACAACTTCTTTAAGAAAAAGTCCACTAAAACAAAAGTAATTGAAAAGAAAGCGGATCCTATTATAAAAGATGAAAAGCTTGCAAAAGAAAATTCTAAAGAAGAAACAAAATCAATAATTCAAAAAAATACTAAGAATAGTATAGATGATGTATTAGGTGATTCTGATGAATTTAGTCTTTTAGAAAGAAACAAAAAAAGAAGAAAATTTCTTGATACTATATTTACTACTAAACAAGCTGAAAAAAAAGCTGAAGATTGGTATAAGAATAGTCCTTTAAATGAAGTAATAGAATTTGAAAGATTAGTTGGTATAGTAAACTCTGATTCTTATGGTTTATTCTATAATAGTGCTTGGGCACTGCAGAATGATGCTAGTTTAACTGAAAGAGAAAAGATAAGAGATAAAAGAAAAAAAGGTAAAGCAGTTGTATATGATGATGCTCTTAATATAGATATGTATCATGAAGCATGGCATGCATTTACTCAGTTAGTTTTAACACCAGAACAAAGAAAGACTCTATATACTGAAGTACAAAAGCTAAATAAATTTAAAGATGCTGAATTCTATGATATAGAAGAAGAACTAGCTGAAGAATATAGATCATATGCAAGAGGGCGTAGTACAAAACTTGGCCGTGCAGTTTCTAAAATTTTTGAAGTTATTCAAAAAATATTAAAAGCATTAGGTATACGTACTAATCAAGTTACTTCTAATCCTATAGTAAATGAACTATTTGATAAGTTGTATACAGGAAACTTTACAGTTCCTGCAAGTAATTCTATTCAAACATTAGAGCCACTAGTATTACAAAGATCTAAGATGATCAGGCCGTTAAAAGCTAAGTCTAAAGGTGTAACTGAATTTACTGTAGAAGATTCTGCTAAAGCTGTAGATATTTTAGATACTGTAATGGCATTAACATTTCAAAACTATAATCAGAAATTTAACACGAGCAGTGGGGCCCTAAAAATATTAGGCAATGAACAACAGAAAATAATGTTGTACAAAAGCATGATGAATAAATTAGAGGTCAATAAAATGAATTTAGAAACAGAGCTTTCTGAATTAAAAGACTCCGACTCTGAAAATCTACAAAGAGAAACTCAACTGCAAGATAGAATTAATCTATTAGATAAAATAATAACTAATTACGGTAATGTAGAATTGGCCCTAGATAGACAACAGAAAAAAGGTGTTGTTGCTTTTCATTTAGAGAAATCAAGATTTACAATTCTTAGACAGCAGTATCTTCAAGATATAGATGATGCAAGTTCAGTACCTTTATTTACCACTAAAGAGGGTAATGCTATATCAGCAAGAGAACTTAGCAGTCAAGAAACAATGTTGTTCTTAACTGGTATATTTAAACAAGAGACAGATGATCAAGGTAATCCTGTAAGAGTAAGGGATGAGTTTGGATTTCCTGTATTAGAAAATTCAGAAATAATTTGGAATAAGCTTGCAAGAGTTTTACAAGGTTCATTTGATACTGTAGATATATATAACAGGTTAGTAAAAGAACAAGATAACTATTTAGAGTTTTCTGAAATTTTAAGTATGCTGCCTGATCCAACTGTACCATATAAAAATGGAGTTGAGTTTGATACAGAAACAAACTTTTGGCAAGACTTTAAGAAGCCTCAGATACCACATATACAATTAACAGTTAACAAAACTATATTAGAAAAAGCTAGAAGAGAAGATGGAAAAGCAATTCCTGAAAAAGCTGTATATGAGTCAAGAGTATCTAGAGCCAACTTTAATTTATATAAAATATTAAATGACTGGAAGACTAACTTTGCAGTAGCAGACCCTGCGGTAAATCCTTATATACAAAAAGACCAAGCTTCTAAACTAGTAAATATATTAAATACTAAAAAAATAGTTGCAGACTTTTCTAATAGAAATGGCCAGTTAATTCCATCTAAAGCTGTAGATTTTTTAAAGGCTATTGGTGTTCAAATGGATTTATCTAGCTATGAAATAAACAAAATTGTTTCAGATAAAGAAAAATTATTTGCAGAATCTTTTGGAGTCAATTTTATATTTAATGTAATTAAAATTGTAAATAATGCCGCAAATTCTAATGATGTACAATTGCAAGCTTCAGCAATGAACTTTAGAAAAAATCCTATGTACTATTTATTAAATGGATTACCTAAAGCAATTGAAGATTTTGCAGGTAAACCTTTAGCTGTAAAGACAAGATTGACTACTCTTGCAACTTTGCAAAATAGATTCTCAGACGGGTTTTCAAATTATAGTGTACTATCTCCCGAAAAAAATAAAGTATGGGAACACTTTGTAGATAATACTATAACAAGAACAATAACTGCACTAAATTATGCAGAAAATTGGCAACAGCTTACTAATGAAGGAGCAACTAATACAGAGCAAGCTGATCCTAATGGATTATTTCAACATATGAGATGGTTGTCTACAGAAATAAATCCATTTTCTGAACATTCAGTTTTACTTAAAGCAATGTTTGATCTAAATAAAACTGACATAAACGGAAATATTAATGTAAACTACGGTAAAAAGAATCCTGCATTTAAATTAGAATTAAAAAATATTCAAGGTACACAACTTAATGTTGTAGATACTTCTATATTCAGTGGTGTGTCTACAGCGGCAGCAGATGTAACAGCAAAATTCTTACAAGAATTTCATACTATGTTAGAAAGTGGAGTTCAGGAATTTATGAGACATGCATCTAAAAGTACAGCATTGTCTTTAACATTTGAAGGTTTACAGTTAGAAAACTATGCTAAAGGTAAAAACTCATCTTTATATGTAGATATACAAGATTTTAATCCTAAAAACTTACAAGGGGTAAGTACTCCAGGTCAAAATAAAGGCTTTAATATAGTAATGGATTATTTGTCAGCTGAAGCTAGAAGAATTGCTATTTATAAAAGAGATAATTTAAATATACCTGGATATAATAAGTCAGTTAAAAATAAAGCTACTGGAAAAGAATCAACTGCAGGGGCAACATTTACAATATTCAATGATGTATTAACTGATGGAACAATAGATAAAGAACGAAATGTACAAGCTCAATTATATAGTTTAATAAATGAGTTTCAGGAAGAGTTAGCAAATGGTGAATTTAGTTTAACGGAGTTAATTAATGAAGGAGTAGAAGGATATGAAGATTTAAGAAGTGAAGTTAAAGAAGATATATTAAGATATTTTACTTTGCAAAGTGAAGAAAACTTAAATACTTTAAATGAAAACAGATATGTTGACCCTGTATTAATGGAGGAGGGAGCTGATACAGACTTAAGTCGTGGTCAAATAGATAAAATGCTAGTTGATGCTTATACATGGAATTCTTGGATACATAACTTTGAAACTTTGATATTAGCTTATGGTGATGCTGTACAATATAATCATGCTAAAGAAGAGTTTCATAAAAGAAATGCGGGTCTAGCTTCTGGAGGTAAAAATTTAAGATCTGATCTTAGAGCAAGAGAATATATTAATAGTGATAACTTTAAAAAGTTATATGCTGAAAAAGAAGGATATACTGTAAGAGATTATGATGGTACTTTCAATGTGGGTATAATGCAAGAGTATGTAGTACCTGAATCAAAATATTATAAAGAGTATTTTGATAATCATGTAAAATCATATACTGAAAGGTTTATAAAAGCAGGTATGAATAAAACTCAAGCTACTAAAAAAGCTAAAGAATATGCAACTAAAGTACTAGATGCCTATAAAAATATGGAGCTTGCTGATGGTCAAGGTTATATTACATTTGAATCATACAGACTATTTAAAAAATTAGAAGGAGAGTGGTTTACACCACAAGAAAATTTATACAAAAAGATTGTAGAAGATGCAGAAATTTCTGTAGACGATATAGATCAATTTTTCCCACCTTTAAAATATCAATACTTTGGTAATATTAAAAGCGAAACATTACCTATAACATCTTTTCACAAGTTCTCTTTAGCACCTTTAATACCTACAGTTATTGATGGTACACCTTTGGCAGACTTACATGATAAGATGATGACTCAGCAAATAGATTATGTTACCTTTCAAACAGGGTCTAAAGTCAGCCAAGTAAGTAAGGCAGATGATATAGTTAATGCTGATGGATCTATTAAAGAAGATGCTACATTTACACCTAATGTTATATTTGCAGAATATTTGAAAAATCAAACGGCAGTACCTACAAAGTTTAAAGAAGTTTCTATATTCTCTACTCAGTTAAGAAAGTTAGTTATTGAGGGACTATATGAAAATGGTAAAATAGCTACAACAGATGAAGCTGAAATAAAAGACGCTTTAGTTAAAAGTTATGTTGATGCTGTATCTGATTATACAAATCTAGTCACAACTAAACTTTTAGATGATATTGGTTTTGAACAAGACGAAAATGGAAATGCTGTAGCTAAATCAGAAGATAGTCTTACTAAATTAGCACAGCTTATAAGAGATAATTTAACTTCTGAAGATGTATTAAGTGATCAGCTTATTGATATTATAGATGTTACTGAAAATGGGGACCTGCAATTTGATTTATCTTTTCACCCAGAGGCTAATAAGATTGAAAAAGTTTTATTGTCTGTCATTAACAAAACAATAATTAAACAAAAAGTAAAAGGAGAAGCTTTAGTACAAAAGTCTTCTGCTATGTATGATGGTATATTTGGAGAAACCAAATTTAAGAAAGCTACAGAAGCAGATATTAAAAAGTATGTTGGAAGTAATTTCTTGCCCACATACTATAAAAAAGAAGATGGTAGTACTGCGGCAATGAAAGTCATGATTGCATTACAAGGTGACTATGCAAACTTATTAAATTTAGAATATCAAGGTGAAGTTATAGGTACTATAAATAGACTTAATGAAGCTATTAAAGATGATGCTTGGTTAGATGCTAATGACGGAGCTAACAGAAAAGCTATAACCATGGTTGGTGTTAGGATTCCTGTACAGGGTCTTAACTCAATTGAATATATGGAAGTTATGCATTTCTTGTCACCTCAAGCGGGTAATGTTATTATACCACCACCAGAAATAGTTGCTAAATCAGGAGCTGACTTTGATATAGATAAACTTTCTATATTTATGAAGTCTCTTGATGAAAATGGAAAAAGTTTATCTAAAGTTGCAAATAATACTACAGAGTTAAAAGAGACATTAAAAGATTCTGATCTAAATAAATCTCAAAAAGAAGATTTATATAATCTACAAAAAGCAGGATTAGAAAATGAACTCATAGATGTAATGGGTGAGATTCTTGCTTTGCCTGAAAACTATGTGTCTCTAACAACACCTAACAGTACTGTGTTAGTAAAAGATATAGCAGATGATCTTTCTCAATATGTAATGGAGTATAATCCAAAGAGTAATTACATGACTAAATCTGATAGTAGCTTAAGTCCTACTAGAATTTTAGAGTCTAAATATAATTTATACAAACATGAATCAAATGTTGTAGGTAAACAAACATTAGGTTTGGGTGCAATTGAAAATACATTTAATAGTGTATTTAATTATGTAGGTGCTAAAATGCCAAAAAGTTATTCAGTACAAATTAAAGACGATAAGTATGAGTTAGATGTTAATATGTTTCTAAAACATAATGAAATTGATGGCGCAATTTCTTTATCAGGTCTTTATGATGCTAATGGAGAAAATAAAATATCTGATATTATATCTCAGATGATTAATGGTTGGGTTGATGTTGAAAAAGATGCATGGGTATTCTTTATACAAGGTAACTATGAAGTAGCTCCAGTTTTATTAAATTTAGTTAAAGCAGGTGTACCTGTAAAAGAAGCTATATATTTTGTATCTCAGCCATTGGTTAGAGAGTATGTAAAAGAACAAAGAATTTTAAAGAGTGCTTTTTCTGAACCATTAAAAAGAAAGGCATATGGTAGTCCAAAAAATAGTGCAAGACAGAGTATAATTACAAACTATTTCAATGTAGATTTTGAAAATAGAGTTGATAGATATTTTTATGGTCAAGAAGAAACTAAAAAATATTTAGAATCAAAAGAAAGAAATGCATTTACAGAAACGGAAATGTATAATCTTATAACTGAATCTGCTACTAACGAAGAGTTACTTACAAGTGATTTATCTAGATTAATGTTTTTACATTATTTGCAAATAGAAGACCAGATGGAAGGAACTAAGCAATTAAAACTTGCCGCAAATCCTGATACTACTACTATGACTGATGTAAACCAAGCTATGTTAAGTGAACAAAAGTTAGAGGATTTACAATCTATGGCATCCTTAGATCAAAAACTTAGAAATGATTTAATAAATAACTCTGTTATAAGTTCATTCTTTAATAACAATCTTATAACAAGTTTAGGTCAGGAATTATTTTCATTTAGGTATGATAAATCTTTTGATATGATTAATGAAATTATAAAAGATAATAGTTATAATTCATTGTTTTTTGAATCTTTTGGTTCTGATTATAAAGTAACTGTACCTCAAACATTTAGAAATGACTTTATTAATTATCTATATCAAAACTCAAAAAGAAAATACTACTTAGGAGACACATTTAATTCTAATACTTTGAATAGAAGTGTACCTGTTAAAGAAGTTGCCTCTCTACGTTCAGGTGCAGCTGTAAAAGATGGGGTATTATATGTAGATGAGAATCAAATTAAAGCTGATTTTGCTAATAAAATTTGGTTAAAGTCTTCTAAATCTAAAAATAGTTATGCTAAAAAAGGATTGTATCCTTTAGAAATATCTCATTTTACGGGCAATGCTAGTTCTAATTATCAAGAGTATTTAAGATTTGTACTAGAAAGAGAATCAATTAGAGCAGAAATATCTAAAAAAGATTTTTTCAACAGTGAATTGTTTAAAGAAAGATTTGAAAAAGAGAAAGATATAAGCCTATTATCTGAAGATAAACTTAAAAACTATTTGTATGAGCAATATATAGCTAATAAAGCTTTGACAGCTTCATCTAATGTCTATCATATGTTTAGTGATCCAGAGTTTGCATATGCTATTGAGTTTAAAAACATAGTTGAAAAGTATAATCTAAAAGATAATTATGATGTTCTAAAAAGATTAGAGATTGATGTTAATTCAGATAGAACTATGTATAACATTTATCTTAATGATAAAGATGTAGATAATTTTAGGTCCAATCTTTATACTAAGAACTTGTCAGACTTAGCAAACAGAAGTGTAAAAAAAGTGGATGATATAGAAACTAATAATTACATAAGTGATTTCTTTTCTAATATGACTACTTATGCAGCATTTCAATCAGGTATTTCAAAAAGTAAATACAACTTCTTAAATATTACAGACTTTAATACATTTATTAATACAATAAATCCTTTAGTAGGTAATTATTTAAATTCTGATGCTGTTACAAAACAAGAATTATTAAATCAGTTTTTTGAGACATTCTTAATATCTAACTTAAGCAGCAATAAAAATAAACTTAGATTTAAAAACTATCTTAATGAAAGCTTTATGGATAAGAATTCATTTACAACAGAAGATACTGAGTTTAAAGCTTTTGATATAGTTGGATATAAAGTTGCACCTGGAAGTAATCCAGGAGTAAATATTTATAACAATATATCTAATACTGTACAAACAATGCAGAACTTGGTAAAAGCTAATCCTGATGTAGTGTTTTTATATCCTGCTTCTTTTTTACAGATGGAAGGCGATGCTCCCAAAACCAATGAAGCTGTATTAGATAACATAGGTATAGGAAATGCTTTACCTGTAATGACAGGTATAAATGAAGTTAATGATAATCTGGCTGAGGTATCAGAAGAAGATATGGAAGAAATAAAAGAGATGATGATTCAAAATTGGCAGGAAACATTTAAACGTGCTGAAGAATTAGTAGAACAAGGTAGACAAATTGCATTACCTTATGAAGGTCTTGGTAATTTGACTGTGATGCCGCAAGATTTATTCATATCTTTATCAAAAACATTGCTGACTAAGTTTGGATATGTAAATCCTGGCTCTGAAACTATAGGAACAGTATTTGAAAATTTTGATCAAGAAATTAATGATGCTGAAATTTTAGAAATGTATAATAATGAAAACCCATTAAATTGTTAAAAAATGGCTTGTGATTCAAAAGCGAATGCTTTAAAATTTTTAAAAAATAAAGAAGTATTAGGTCCTACTAATGAGATATTGGATCATGCAGAATTTGAAAAATATAATAAAGAGCTTACTAGATATGCTGAAATTAAATATGATTTAAATTTTGGAAATGATTTACTATTTTCTATTTATCAAAGTGATATAACAGACCCTAGAGGATCTAGATACTGGAGAGATAATATTATACAAAGTGATAGAATAGTTCCTAATGATGACATATTTAAGTCAATTGATCAAAGAATAATTGAAATTGACATAGCAGAAGAACTTGGTGAATTAGAAATTCAAAATCTGCCTGATGCAGAATATAAAAATGAATTACCTGATCCATTTTTTAAAAGAGGAAAGTTTGAAGCTAATGAAGTAAATAAACTTTTTCAAGATGAATTAAAAACAAAACTTGTTACTTTTTTAGGAGGCTTAGGTATAAAAACAGATTTGTCAGCAGATAAACTTTTAGAAACTTTACGTTATAGAAAAGGAAATCCAGTTGCAGCTTTTGATGTAATACAAAAATTTCTTGCTTTAAAAACTGATATTAATAATAAAACTTTATTAAATCAGTCAGCATATGTCATTTACACATTTTTAGGAAGAGGTAGTAAAATACATAAGGACTTATGGTTTAATATTGAAAGCTGGAGTAAGTATGATGATGTATATAATAAATGGAATAAAATATCTCAAGAAAACAGAGATGATGCTATTTTTAAAAAGCAACTAGATTTTCAGTTATTATACTTAGATGATAAAATAAATGCTGAAGAGTTAGAATGGAACAGAAAAAATTCTAGAAAAAACTTTTGGGCTCATCGCCAAGCTATATTAGAGTTTATTGGGGACATGTTGGAAATAGGAATAAAAGAAAAATATGTAGGCCCTAAACGTAGTAATCCTGATATTAATAAATCTTACTTTGAATCATTAGGTCATAAGGACAAATATGCTAAGGGTACATTAAAAAGATTAATTAATAAAATTTACAATTGGATTCAAGAAAATGTATTTAATAATAAAGCTTTTCAAAAGTATAATCAAGATGATTTAGAAAGTTTAGTATTAGATGTAGTTGATGATGTATATCAATTAAAGTATGAAAAGTTTATAAGAAACTATTATCTATCTGAAGAAGATGGTAACTGGTATGACATGTCGGGTCAACTTTATGAAGTTAAAGATTATGAAAAGTCATTAAATCAAGATCCATTTGCAGCAGAAGTTATAGAAAAGTTATTTGGTAATCCTTTTTTAGATTACGGTCTCTCTGGTTCAGCTACATTAAGAAAATTTGGTAGAGTTTTAAGAAGTGTTAATGAAGACTTTCATGATATAGACGGAGTTATTAAATTAGAACAATTCCAAAAAGAACAAAATGCTGTACAGTTTTTAAATTGGATAGATACTAGAGGATTACCCTTATCACGAAGAAAAGGTAAAAGTGTTGCACAACAAAGAAAAGATTCTAAAAAATTTATAAAAGAGATTACTCCTTTTTTAAAAGAGCAAAGTTGGTATATGAATGTTGAAAATATGTTCCCAACATTTAAATTACTTAATGCTTTTATAGGTAAAGACCATGCTCAAAAAGGAGAATCAATTACTATAATGGGTACTATAGAACACCCTACAGAAACTGAATTAGTTACTGAAGAAAATTTAAATGGAAGAAGTCCTAGAAATATAGGCAAGGTAATGCCTAAGTTATATACACTAGATTTCTTTTTAAGAACTAAAGAAGGAAATTATCCTTTGCAGTTTACTGGCTATAATCAATATTACAAAGAATGGAAACAAATCTTTGAAGCCAAAGTAAATATGGGTAGAGGTAAAGATCTAACAGACCTTATTTATTTTATGCCATATGTACAAGATAAAGAAGGCTATCAGTTTAGACAAAAGGGAATGCGGTATTTTTCATTTACTAATGAAAATCAAAATGATCTTACTGTAGATCTAACTAATCCTTTTGAAAATGAAATTACTCTTATGACTGCTAATTCAGAAACATCTGATAATGTAAATACTATTTATAAAAATAATAAGGTTGTTGGAGAGGTAAAATATAAAACGGATGAAAATTATATTGATGTTTTAGAAATAGATGCTACTGAAAAAAATGCAATTAGTACTTTAAAAGTATTGGGTCAAGATGCTAGCAATCAAGGAAAAGTGCTAAAGTCTTCTAAAAATGATAGGTTATTTGAAATTTTAGAAAGACAAGGATATGCCTCTAAAAATAATGGAATTTATTATTATGTAGATCCACAAATGGCTGAAGCTATTAAAACTGCTATAACTGAAGTACCTGTTAATACTAAAGCTATAAATAAATCTAAAGGAATAGAAATAGCTCAATTGCTAGCTAGAAAACTTTCATTGTCTTTGAATATAGGTTATGCTAATGTATCACAAGCTGATGCAAAAAAATTACTAAACTCTAGAGGTAAACCTTACAATAATGAAGCGGCCTTTTATTGGGGAGGAACTGTTTATGTAGTAGGTGATAATATAAATATAGATACAGTTCTTCACGAATTTGCTCACCCTTTTATTAAAGCCATTGAATCAGAAAATCCTGATTTATTCAATAATCTATATACTAGTTTAGAATCAACTACTGAAGGTAAATATATTATAAATCATGTTAGGATGAATTATCCAGAGCTAAATATTACAAGCTCTGCTTTTAAAAACGAGGCTTTGACATATTCATTACAATATCATGCAGTAAATAAAGTTACAGAAGAAGTTGAGAGTGAAGGTTATAAAAGCTTTATTTCTAAATTACTTTATGCTATCAGACAAATGTTCAAAAAAATATTTAATGTTTCTAAAGTTAGTGACATTAATGAATCTTCTACAATGCAAGAACTTGCTACTAAACTATTGAGTGAAAATTACGACCTTCAATCAAAAGCTGTTACTAATGAAGATTTAGTTTTTTATATACGGAATATAAAAGAAATGGCTAATGATTTAACAGAAGGTATAAGTGAAAATAATATACAAAGAGCTATTAATGAAATGTATGTTATGAATAACTTGGTTTTGAATAAAGCCTCTAACTTTTCATCTCAAACTAAAGAATACCAAAATAGATTAGATAAAGTTTTATTTGATGATAATCAGTTATCTCCTAAAATAAAACAAATGTTACGTTCATATCAAAGTGTAACTAATTTAAAAAATAAAAATAAGGAACAAATAATTAAAGATGTAGTTAGAGCTGAAAAGGAAAGGCAACAAGACCTTGTAAATGCATCTAGATCTTTTATTAATAGTGTAGGTGTAATTGATAATATTGCTAAAAATATTTATAATGACCTAACAGCTTTACAACGTACTAGTAAATTTAGCAGTAGAGACGCAATGCTTTTGCTTTACACTTATAGAAATATTATTAATGGTTACAAAAATATGTTTACTGATTTTGATGATTTTTTTACTCAAGATCAAGGTGAGGGTAAACCTAAGTTTGACATAGGTAGCGATAATCAACTTCTTTCTTTTATGAATAATGTAAAAGGAAACTTAGATAGAGCTAATAATATTATTAAAGATATTTATAAACAAAACAATGTTGATTTTTATGTAGAGACTGTTGCTTATATGAATGAGTTCTTAGTTAAAGAATTAAAAAGCAATTTATATAAGAGCATGAAAAACAATATGAGTGATGATAATATAGAAGCTTTTTTTGATAAAGCATTAAAAAATGAGTTAACTAATGAAGATTATGAAGATCTCAAAAGAAAAGGTGTAGAGCCTAAATATATATCAACATTTGTAAGAAAGTATAATGAGTTTAACTTAACTAGAGATAAAATAGCAGATGCATTATCTGGTAAACTATCAGATGTAAGTTTCTTTAATAGATTTTTAGAAAGCTATACTTCTTCTAATGACCCTATAGTAGGTGGATTAGCTATTTTTATTCAAAACTTAAGAACAGAAGCAGAACAAGATGCAATTGCAGCATCTTATGAATTTAGAAATAAAATGGCAGAGCTTTTGCCAAAAATAGGTTTTAATGCAAAAAAGACTAGACAAGTATTAGATATTGTAGCATCTAAAGATGCAGTGTTTAGTTTAAAACCTGTAAAAGATAAAGACGGTAATATTTTAAGACTTGAGCCTACAAAAAAAGAAATCTATACATTCCATGATAAGTTTTCAAATGGATGGAGATATGATTTAGGTCAGCTTGAATATAATTTAAGACAAGCCCAAGAAGCTGAAGATCAAGAAGGAATAGATAAAGCTGAAAAGGAATTGTATGATTTTACCAGAGAATATATGCATGATGTATATATACCTGAAGTATACAAACTAGATGAAATTTATGCAAAGTATCCACCACAAATTGCTGAGGCTGCAAGGCAAGCTAGAAAAAGGGCACTAGATTCATACAACAATGAAGCAAATGAAATTACTGATGAGCTTGAAAGATTTCAAAAATACTCTACACTACAAGCTTTATGGAAAGACTATCAAATGCTTCATTCATATACTTATGAAGATGGTACTCCTAAAGTTGATTCACCTGAAAATGGTGTATATGATTTAAGTATTGCTAAAGTACTTAATGAATATAGAAATGCATCAAGAGAATTTTATGAGTTTACTGAAAGACCAGGGTCTTTGCAAAATGCTTATGATCAATTTATTAATATGATTGATACTCAGTATGGTTCTGAATCCGATGAATTTATACAAGCTAAAGATGAATGGATTAAACAAAATACTAGAATTGCACAAACTCAAGAATATTTTGATACGAAGTTTAAGTTAATTAATAGATTAAAACAACTTCAAGAAAAAATGAAAACTGCATCTACTGTAGATATATCTGCTATATATGAAGAGATGTATGGTTTAATGTATTCAAATAAAGATAGTCTTAATCAACCTGTGCCTTCAGAATTAGGTGTAGATAAAATAAGAAAGATTAAAACCCTACAACAAAAAAGTATTGATTTCAAAGCTAGCTTAGATAAAACATCGGGTTTGACTAAAGAAGAATCTGGAAGACTTAAAGCTCTTATTCAGGTAATGAAAAGAAATCCTGAAGCATTAACTGAAGATAACAAAGCTGAGTATATAAAACTATTACAAAAACAAACATCTACTGGCCTATCTTTGGCAGAAGCAAATGAACTTGAAAGTATATATGCAGAACTTGGAGATTTATCTAAGAGAGTAGCTACTGAATATTATGTAGATACATTTAATGAGTTCTTAACTCAAATGGAAATGGCTCCTAAAACTGCAGAGCAATTAGAAACATTTATTGAAAGTGATGAATTAAAAGAATTACTTTCTGAAAATGATGAGTTTGGAGATTGGTTTTTTGATAATCATGTAATATATCAAGTATATAAAAAAGGAAAAAGAGGTCAGCAAACTGTATATAGTAAAAGTATAGTTAATAGTATATCTATCCCTAATAATGAAGATTACTTCCAAAAAACTGAACTTGTAGATCCTCTAACTAAACAAAAGTTTACTTTAAAAGTCAACGGTATTCCAGTAGTAGGAAATGCAAGACACTCTAACTATCAGATCAAGGCTGAATATATGACAGGATATAATCCTTCTACAGGTAAGGTTGAATTAGAAATAGGTACTCATGTAGATAATAAAGGAAGATTTATACCTAGGTATGAAGAAGGTTCTAAATATATTAATGCTGAATATCAAAAGATGCAAGCTAGGCCGTCTAGCCCTGAATATAAACTATTAGAAACATTAAAACAACAACACTTAAAATTTCAACAAGATGTACCTAATTCATCTAAATTATATTTAGACCTACCTAGATTTATACTAAGAGATAATCTTTCAGTAATTCAATCTGGTAAAATTGGTAATACTGCGAGTCAAATTAAACAAAATTTCTTACAGTATTTTAGAGATATAAAAGGTGCAAAAGATAGATCAGTAGAAGATTATAACTTTGTTTATGATGATACTACTCAAGAATATAGACTTGTATCTACAACTCTAGAAGGAGAAGAAATAGAAAGAATACCTGTAGCAGGTTTATTTGATATTGAAATAGATAATACTGATCCTGATGTTACACGTAACATGATGAGATATCTATATTCTTTAGAACAACAGAAAAGATTAGCAGAAACTCTTCCTTTAGTACAATCAATTCTTGATACTATGGAAGATCCCGATAATTACTTGAAAAAACAACAAGTATTTAGTAGAGGTGCAATGAAGACTGCTGGTAAAATGGTATCTGTTAAAGAAAAGAAAACATACAATAGATTAGGTCAAGTAAAATCTTTAATTGAAAGAGAGTACTACGGTAGAAAATTTGAAGGTGGTTATGGATGGGAAGTTTTTGATAGAGTTTTAGGAAAACTGCAAAAACTATCTGCAAGATCATCTTTAGCTTTGAATATACCATCTGATTTAAAAAACAGATTTGGTCAGTTAATGCAGAACTATATAGAAATGGCAGGTGGTGAGTATATAAATACTTCAGACTATGCTAGAGGTAGACTTTGGGCAGCATCAACTATGACTAAATGGATCTCTAAAGATGTATATGAAATAGGAGCAGGTTCTTTAAGCTATCAGTTAGTAGAAGCTTTTGACTCTGTATTTATGACAGAAGATAAGTTTGGTAGAACTATCACTAGAAGTTTTGCAAAAGATTTACTTAATGGAGAATGGATGTACATGGCTAGGAAAAATCTAGAAATGGAAGCGGCTTTACAATTATTTGGTGCATTTTTAAATTCAGAACGTGTAGAACAAAAACTTGCTAATGGTAAAACTCGTAAAATAAGATATGTAGATGCTTGGGAAGTAGATAAAGCTACAGGCATTATGAAATTAAAAGAGGGTGTTGACCCTGAATATAGTAATAGAAAAGTACAACATACTTATAGAGAAGGTGAAAGTTTTGAATCTATTGCTGAACTTTACGGTATAGATGTAAAAACTCTTAAAAAAAGAAACGCAGTTAAATCTACTTTAGAATTAGAAGATGGTGATACATTGACTATTGCTAATATGGAAAAATTTAAATCTTTTAAAAATAAATTTGCAGGTATATCAAGAAGACTCTATGGTGCTTATGATGAATTTGGTCAATCAGAAGGTAATAAATATTCAGGATATAGATTGTTTACATTTATGAGAAAATGGTTCTTTCCAATGTTCTTTAATAAATGGGGCTTTAGCTACGATAAAAGTCAAGGTAAATATATATTTTCTCCAGAAAGATTTCAACCAAGATATGATTGGGCAACAGGTACAACTCCTATAGGTTATTATGTAAATGGTTATAAAGCATTTGTTAAAGCTTTAGATTTTAAAGCAAAAGGATGGAACTATTTAACAAACCAAGAAAAAATAGACTTTAAAAAGTCAATGATGGATGCTATGATTATAGCAACTGCAGCAATAATTTTGATATTAGCTTTTGGTTATGATCCAAGTGATGAAGATAGATTCAAAAAAATGAGAAAAAAATCAGGACCTTTATTCTCTGAAGATTTTGAACTTGCTGGATATTTAGAAAATCTTACGCAAATACTTACTATAGGTACTATGCAAGAAGTTACGGCATTTATACCAATGGTAGAAGTAGGAGTAGTTAACTTTGGATTAGATGATTATATGAAATTGTTTACATCTACTACAACAGCTTTTGGAAACACTGTAGGATTATATGCTAAAATATTTGATGATATGATTAAGCATTTAACAGGTAATGAAAAAGCATACTATCAAAAAGATACAGGTGAACTTTGGTATAAACAATCAGGGCAACCAAAAATTATATCACATTTATTAAGAACAATAGGGATTACAGGAAGTACACAAGATCTACCTGAATCTCTTAAAGGAATTGAATCAGCAGGTAAATTAAGATAAAATGGCAAAAATTAACTCAACAAACTCTTTACAAACTCCTAAAGTTAAAAGACAAGGAATACATGCGAAGACAAAAGTTTCAAAATCTAAGTCTTCTAAAAATTATAAGAAAAAGTATAGAGGTCAAGGTAGATGAATTGGAGACTAGAGTTTCACTTGCACTGGCCTCATGACAGATGTGCATTAGGTTGGCAATATATAGGACCAAATGAAGAGGAAAATATACATACTTTTACTCTTTACTTAACTGTATTAACTATAACTTTAGATACCTTTCCAGGCGAGTAAGAAAAAAAAAGGGAGACAGCCTAAGCTATCTCCCTATTTCTATGCAAAATCAAAATCTGCGTCATTGGATTCTTCTGAATCATCATCATCCATTACGGCAAAATCAAAGTCAGTATCATCTTCAAATGGAGTTTCTAGTCCTCCATCTGTAGATTTGTCTTCTATTGTTGTAGTTTCTACTTCAACATCAGGTAATTCATCTACACCATCTACATGATCTTCATCACCATGAGGATCTGGATCACATACTGCAGCTACTGCAGCTTCATCTTCAGCTATCCGTTCTTTAATTCTGTCTTCACAGTAAACAGGAGCTGCCTCTTCTTCTGACTCCTCGTCCTGGACCATTTCTGTTTCATTATTTTCTAATGAAGTTTTGTTAGCTTCTTCTGCTAATACTTCAGCAATAGAATCTTCTAAATCTATCTGACGAGGATCAACAAAAGGTACTGTAGCTTCATTTACATTTTCTTCAACTACAGGTGCAGCAACTTGAGGTCGCGAAGCTGGTTGAAAATAAGGAAGACTGGTAATAAACCAATGAAGTACTCTTTGATCTTCCATCCAAGTTCTAGGATGAGATTGTTGCAAAGCAAGAGTTACATAATTATAAAATGCCCACAAACTCTCATTATTTTCATAAGTATGAGTTGGTCTAGACATTTGTTGTCTAATTAAACTTGCTTGCTCAGTTGTTAAAATTTCATGATCAGCAAATAAAATACCAAGTAATTGTGATTGCTTTCTTCTATCAAGATTAATTTCTTTCATTTTTTCTTTGTCAGAAACTAATTGTTCATAATACATTTTAGCAAGAGATACTTGCTCTATAATTGTTTTTTCAGTTTCAGTATCAGCTGTACCAATATGTTTGCGGGCCCATGATCCCATGTCACCACACACCATACTAGTGTCATTTTTTGTATGAATAGCACCAATACCACACTTAAACCTCATTATTTTGTTATAACTGTTTGACCATGCAAACATCATAGATAACTCAGAATCATCTCCATAATTTAATCTATATATTGCAGAAGCAATATTACCATCATGTGTAGCTCTATATTTTTCATCTACAATTTTAAATCCAGCATCTTCTAATGCTTTAGTTGACAAATCCATTATAGACTTGTGGCTAATTACAGTATAAGTACTTGCATGATTTGGCAAGGCAACATCTATCAGATCTTGCCTGCCATATTCTTTAATTTTTCTAGGCATATTAAAATAATTCTAATTGATTTGATTTAGGCTCAAGTAAGTCTATTTCTTTCTTGGCCTTTTTAATATAATAATCATAATTGATATCATATTCTTCAAATGGCTTTTCTGTGTAATTAATAAATACAGTTTGCAACCATTTACCTGCTTCTACTTGAGATACTCTTTCATCTAGATAGTTTATCTTCATGATTTTACATCCTCGATTACTTATATAGTATCTAACAGTTTTTTGCAGTTTGTTTTTTATATGTTCACCTTTATCTACATACTCTTCCCAATATTCCCAACCAGCATTAGCTTTTACACCACCACAAAAATCAAATATATTTTTGTTAGCTTTAATTGTTTCTTCAGGAGAAGTACCATAAATAAAATAATCATATATTGCTTTACGAATGCATAAGAAATCTTTCTTTTTATGCAAAGGCAAATCTTCAAATACAAATCTACCTTTACACTTTGTATTAATTTCTTCACCTTCATGTAAAGCAATGTAATTATTACAATCAGCTAGTATAACCTTTTGATAAGTGTCATGCTCTAGCTGCAGATTAGTTATCTTTTCCCATTTTGCACATATCTCCATATACTTATCTACATATTTTCTTGGAATTCTAGTTTCAAGACCATCTGTATTATGCATTAGAGGTAAAGCATTTGGAATACCCTCACAAATCATTTCATATAACATCATCAAACTTAGTTGACCATTAAGAGTTATACGCATAGTAAGTTCAGGGTCATATAGAAAACTATTTTCATCATTACTAAGACCATAAGTACTGTTAAGTACAATCTTATATACATAGTTTCTAGGATCAGATTTTGGTATCTTTTTCCTTTCATTAAAGAACCATTCATACTGCTCACAGAATTCTTCTTTAGGAAGATGTCCTGGAGCCCATCCGTTTCTAATAGCTAGATTTGGATAAAAGCTAGTAACATCACTAGTCATAATAACATATTCATCATTGGATGTATATATATTTTTCTTAGCACCATGTACGCCACCGAGACCAAAATGTGTAGTTATTCCTTTATACCTAACTGTATATTTAAAACTACCTTTTAAATCTTGAGGATCTAGTTCAAGATCTTTAAATTTATTGACTAATCTTTGAAACGTAGCTGTTTCAAAACTTATATAAGACAACAAAAGATCTTTTACTACTAGCTTGTTTCTGTATGTTCTCATCTTTTTAAGATCATACTTTTTTATACCAGTCTTCTTACTTAGAAACATTGCAAATAATTCTTTTGCAATTCTTGGTTCAGATGCACTATATAAATCAATATTGTATTCTTTAGTAAGCTGTTGTCTTAAAGCTATTTCCTTTTTGCTTCTGTACATAATTGCTTTAGTAGAAGCTACATCATTAATACAATACTCTATAATGCTATCTATTTGTTTTAGAGTTTTAATCTCAGTGCTATGGTGTATAGGCATATCTTTTATGTTCTGCCAATCCATAGTATTTTGAGCCCATTTTAAGCTGGTTCTTTTTGCAGCATTATCCCAGTGATTTAATTTAAATATATCAATCTGTTTAATTTGCAATAACCACGGAGCAAACTCTGCCCACTCACCTTCATTTTGTTTACGAATAGTATCTTGGGCTTTTCCATATATAAATAAAGCTACATCTTCTCCATTCATTTCAAGAAGTTGTTCTTTATTTGCTAGTATGTGTTCTGTTACTTGAGCATCAAATGCAATACCATTAAAAGATACATGCCATTCTTCAAGTAAAATGTTTCTTTCTAGAAATGTAATAAATTCTAGACATTCATTTCTTTCTTTGTGAATAACAAATATTTCTCTATGGTCAGATTTAATATCTTCAAAAACAGCTATGAAACAATTTAATAATGTTTCATAGTCCATTACCCAATGAGTCTTCTGCATACTATATCACAGTACTTACAGAAGGCTTATCAGATACTTTTTCCATAAATTTAGAAATGTCAAACTTTTTGTGATTGATAGCAAACAATTCTACAACTTCTTTAATAGAGTCTGTATTTTCTACATAGTACTCTTGAAAAGTTTCAATTGTTTTTCTATCTTGTTTAGCACCTTTGTTTCCGCTAATAGCTTTACCATACTCATCAAGTTTAGGTAACATATGCAAAGTTGTTTTAGTTACTTTACTTATAATTACAAATACTTTAGACATTGGATCATAAAGACATTCCACATATGGACAGTCATTACTAATCGGAATCATTTTAAAAGTTTTAGAATCTTGCCAGGTTGATTCAACCAGCATCATTGTTGGATTATTCATTGTTAGTTTTTGATTACAAATTTAATTAATAATTTTTGCTCTGTGCAAATTTTCATTAGTTAATGTTTCTTTTTCAAAATCAGGCTTGTTACATAATTCACCTATACTTTTTAGAAATTCTTCATTAACATCTAATATTTTAGCATAGTCTTTAAAGAATATCTTAGGATACAAATAGCTTCTCATGTACACATAATTAGCAGAAGTATCAGGAAAGAAAAATAAAATTTGACTTTTTGTATTATTACTCATTTGGCTATATTTACCATCAAGAAATTTAAACCAGTCATCTTTTATGTCAGAAAAATCAAATATATAAAGATGATTATTCATATTAATAGTTTGAATTTTATGCAATCTATTATTTTTAATTAACACTTTATTTTTGAAATCATTGAACCCTTTCTTTTCTATAGGATGATATAAACATATTAATTTCATATCCTCAGGTTTAATAGAATTACCCCAAGTGATATATGTTTCACTTGGGACAATATCTACACCTTTTTTAATTCCAAGTAGCGGATATAAAAACATCTTGGACTTTTGAAAATACTTAGCATAAATAGATTTTATAGGCATATATTATAGTTTTAATTTTTGAACTGCTAATTCATAAGGTAATGTATAATCTTTTTCATTGTAATGATATACAACTTGTTCAATAACTTTTTCAAAGAAACGCTTTAACCATTCACTCATAGTTTTGGGTGTAACTTGAAAAGGATAAACTTGATTATACTTGTCTACGACTACAAATGTAAATAGTATATTCCATTCTACAGCGTCTTCTTTATCTGCAATATATCTATAAAAAGCTAGATTGTAATAAAGAGCTGCTTGAATCCAATATCTATAATATTCTACAGACTCTGGAAAATCAATTAATGGTTTACTTGTAGTTTTTAAATCATTTATAAATAAAATTTTCTTTTCTTTGTCAATTACTATATTGTCAAGTATACCTTTAAATCCAAATGCAAACTTTCCGTATAGTAGTTCATCTATTTTAATAGGTACTTCATTATAAACTTCTAAATCAGAATTATCAAGTTGGAGCAAAGCTTTAACAGATTCATTATCTTTTATAGAATCTACACATACTTTGCAGTATGCATAAGATTCTTCATCTATTAATGTTTTGTTTTGACTTGATTGTAAAAAATCAAAATAACTGATATTATCTTTACTTAGAATTTTCTTTACTCTAGCTTCATCAGTCTTAAGACTTTGATGCAAGTTTATATTTTTTAAAATGTTAATTATATCTGTTTCATAATCTTCTAAACCTGTTGAACTATCTAAATTGTCAGAATGCAATTTAAAAATTTCGTCAACAACTGTTTTATTATTACCACTTGGTAGTTTACCAGGTACAATAATAAAATCTTTCTCAAAGTCTTCAGGATTAAGAAGAAGGCAGTGAATGACCCTACCTTTTACAAGGTGAGGGTCAACACTATCTTCCTTTTGTTTGAGCACATAATCGTTAAAAAACATGCTTGGTGAAAACAAGAGCTTATTTATACTACTGTAGCTAAAATAAAATTTGTCTTTGTAAAATAATTCTAGTTCTTCAGAACCAATCAAATTCTGCTTCATCTTTTTGTACTATTGTTGTTTCTACTACTGCAGGTTCTGTAACTTCTTCTTCTGTTTCTACTACTTCTTCTTCAATTTCAAGGTCCTCCTGGATTGTTAATTCTGCCGTGTCAGGCTCAGAAACTGTAACTTCCTCTTCTGTATCTTCAATAACCTCTTTTTTAGTTGTAGAAGTTTCTATATGTTGATCTTTAAATTCAACAATATCATTTTTATATTTAATTCCTGTAACTTCAGAAGCATCTGGATTTAATATATAAGCTTGAGGAATTATATATTTTGAATAACCATTACTTTTAAAATATTCTTTTTGATCATCCATTATAAAATCTAAAGCTTCTGTATTTAAGCAGTTATTCTCAATTAATCTTTTAATAACTTCATCTATATGATGTAAACCATATCCAGTTATATCAAGATAATTTCTTAAAGATTTAAAATTAACATGATTTCTATTTTTAGAGCTGCTAATTTGATTTTGGCAATGAAAGAACAGCATCAAAAGATATAGCATACTACCTTTATAATTACAATTTGCCATAATTTCCATAGCCATAGTATGATTATCAGAATCAGAACTATTAAACATATTTCTAATATTTTGATAGACATCTTCATCAATACACGTAGCTTCATCACCATTGATTACTTCAAGTAATGCACTTTGTTCTATTATAGTATGTTTTCCATATTCTCTATATAAATCTAAATTATTTTGATTAATTGTTTTTAACCAATTTGAACTCCTTTGACTAGGATATAATTTAGAAAGTTCAGAACTATCTTTTATATTTAACTTTTCATAAAGAGCATTTATATATTCTTGAGGATAATAACTATCAGGTCTGCACAACTTAAATGTGTTCCAATTTGTATAGATACATTCAGGCCATTCTCCATCAAATACTGTATTCTTAAGTTCTTCAATTCTGTGGAGCTGATATTCATAATGTGTATCTTTAGCTTGTTCTTTTAAAACTTCTAAAGCAGCTTCAAATACTTTACCATGCATCATATAATACCAATCATCCTTAAATAATTTGTTTCCTGCTGAATCACTACCAACAACAACAGTTGCAGAATCTATATCAGTAGTAGTTCTAATTCTATACTTAACGGCCAAATCCTTTAACTTTACTCTAGGCACAGTACATCCTTTCATGAAGTAAATTTTGTCTTTCATTTGAGGAACCCAAGTCTCAGAGTTAAATTTTAAACCATGATCATTTGAATTTTTTGTATTTTGTAATACATATAAAGTATCTACCTCATTAATATAATAACTCTGTATATACTGTTTTTTATATTCATCTCTTTGTAAGTCTACACTCATTGTAATAAATGGAACTCTTTTTATTTTATCTTCTGTCATATTTATAATTTAAAAGAGGGACTTTCATCCCTCTTTTGTTAAACAATTTATTTTATAGTCATTTGAACAACTTTCTGATTTAACATAAGTTTTTGAAATTTAGGTTTGTTACCATTTAAAATTTCTTTAACCATGTAATATCTTAAGTCATCAGTAAATGATTCGCAATCAGTCACAAGTGAAATAATTCTGTCAATCATCTTTTGAGAAACAGAACCTTTGTCAGCTGTAACTAATGCATAGTTTATAATTCTAGTAGATATTATACTAGAAATATCTGCTCTAAAATCATCATCAACTCCAATACAAGAGTTTAAAGAACCTTTAACATAATTCCAATCATCATTAGTTAGAATTTGCTCAGGGCTAATGATCTTATCTAGTTTATTATTAATAAACATAGCAAATAATGCAGATGGTTCTTCACCAATTGATCCATCACCAATCATATTAATTAATGGTAACTGATCTTCAAACTTTGGAATAGAACTAATAGAGTTAAAGAAAGTAGTAATACTTCTAGGATTAACTTTTTTAGTTACAGTCTCAGGATTCATTAATAAGAAATTAATGCATCGACCATCAATACCAACAGTTTCTGCCCAACGAGCCCATACATTAGAATCAAACTTTACTTCTGTAGAAATAAATCTAGTTCTTTGAGCATCATCAAGACTAGTAACTTGATAGTCACCATTGTCTGGATTAGTAGTCAGGATTACATGCCAATTCTTTGGAAGAGACCATGAAATATATTCTTGTCTATCAATTAACTCCATAGTAGCTTGCATAAATCTATGATCAGCACGAGTATAATCATCAAGAACTAAGAAACCGCCTTCACCTTTACCTTGAATCCATTCAGGTGCAGCATGAGACATTCTTTTATCTACAATTTTATAACCTTTCTTCATAGCAGCATCTACTTGATTTTCATTAATCCAAGTAGTCTGACCATCTTTGTTGGAAATTTTAAATTCTTTTACAGGAAAACCAACAAGGTCACCTAATTCTTCTATCTGAGATAGATTAATTTTCACAACATCCATACCCAACTCTTTACCAAGTTGAATAATTGCAGAAGTTTTACCAAGGCCCGCATCACCTTCAATGTTTACAGCAACAGGTACTTTACCTTCATTTTGAATGTGCTGATTGTTTTTCACCATGTGTTTTAAGAAGTCTTTTAACTCATCTACGT
>Ga0208794_1000280_pt1 | contig 38160 bp, 58 predicted proteins | sample 32_taG_FD_184106 | JGI IMG/M metagenome (GOLD analysis project Ga0208794, IMG submission 184106) | Marine viral communities from the Gulf of Mexico - 32_GoM_OMZ_CsCl metaG (SPAdes) (version 2) | ecosystem: Environmental > Aquatic > Marine > Oceanic | place: Atlantic Ocean: Gulf of Mexico... | reverse complement strand
AAATATTATTTAAGCCCGACAGCCTGCAAGGGGATACTGAGAAGGGCAAAGAAACGGGGCAAGAAGTTGCCGAAGGAACTGGAATTGTCTTTGACCCACGCAGTCAGGATGGAGAACCGCGCATCTACGGAGATGCGCGGGAAGTAGTTGCCCCATCCTTAAACACTGCTTCTGGTGGGCAACGGCAGACCTGTGTAGCAAGCTACTGGAATGGTGAAAAGGTTTGCAATACGCTGACTTCCAGAAATGCGTCTGGAAGTCAGCGTATGCCCGACAAAGACAATTTTCAATGCGTGATAGAGCCGATACCTATCCACAATAAAGCATTCACGCAAAACACCAGAGATGAGGTGCGATACATTGGTGGTGATGGGCAAACAGCAGGAGCACTGGGTAGCAATGAGGGGATGAATCAGAGAACCTATATTTCATCCCCAATGGTTGTCCGTAGGCTTATCCCTGTAGAATGCGAACGCTTAATGGGTATGAGGGATAATTATACACGCATACCGTGGCGAGGAAAGCCCAAAGAAGATTGCCCCGATGGTCCACGATTCAAAGCCATCGGCAACAGTATTGCAGTGCCATGTTTACGATGGATAGGAGAACGAATATGCCAGCAACGATGACAATGCAAGACATCTATAAGAAAGACATCGAGCGATTGCCTGGGCCAATGGGCAAAGATGCCGAGAGGGAAGCAAGCAAAGCCGATCTTATCACCTGCAACATCCAGTTCGCTATGCAAACAGCATACCGCTTTGCCAATCGCAACAGATTGCCGGTAGATGATTGTGTGCAAGAGGCTAACATGGGCTTGTGTGAGGCAGCGCAACGGTGGAAAAAAGAGAGAGGATACAAGTTTATCACGTATGCCGTATGGTGGGTGATGAACAGCTTAAAGCGGTATAGAGATGATTACAAAGAGATTGTGAGGATACCATACAATCAGATCAACGATGGTGCCTATCACATATACATTTCGTTAGATAAAGAAACAACAGATGATGAGGGCAGTTTTACGCCATCACTCCACAATCGTTTTCCCGATCGAAAGCCGAGCCCTTTACAGCAGGCTATAGAATCTGATCGTGTAAAAAAGTTGGGTGACGTTATGGCACTGTTACCTGAGCGCGATCAAGACATGCTGTTGCTGTATTACGGCTTTGCAGGTGGTGAGCCGTTAACACTGCAAGAGATCGCGCATGTATATGGCTTGAGCCGTGAGCGTGTGAGGCAAATCGTCAGCAAGGCAAAAGGGCAAATGGAAAAGCGATGCCGAAAACTGGCTTAGATAAAGGGGGTAGAGATGGCTATTGAACACAAGAACCTAACATTTAGGAGAAATAAAATGAATGCAAATGTAAATGAGGTAACGATGGCGATGATGAGCGACAGTGACAGGCTGATACGAGTAGAACGTGCGTGTATGGAGCAAGCGACACGCATTGAGGAACTGAGCGAGGAGATTAAAAACATTGTTGATTATCAGGAGACACAGCGCGAAGCCATAGAAAGACTGGAGCATAAGGTTCAGCGCGAAACCATAGAAAGACTGGAGCATAAGCTCTCAAAATACTTTTTGAGAGGTGAGGAATGACTGAGTATATAGTCGTAGGCTTAATGTTGGTAGCGGTAGCGTGTGATGCGTGGAGAGACAAACGCGCAAGCCACACAGGATACCGAGATTGGCACAGAGAATACCCGATCTTTAAGCCACAGTTTATTTGGCGCAAGGTCCAGAACCGTTGGCACATCGTCAAGCAGATATCTTTCCTGTTACCGCACATCGTGATCTTGTACTGGGTCGCACAACAAGCATGGTGGTTAGGCACAGCATACATCGTTGGTGGTGCCATTGCATGGGCATTGCCAAAGGCACCGGAGCATTGGAGGAAATGATGGTGACGCGAAAGCAAAGAGAAGAAAGAGAAATTGCTGCCAGGGAGTATTGGCTGAAGATACCAATCGAGATGCGATACCTTGCGGTGCCAGAGTTGCCGAGCAAGGAATATGTTTCCAAAGTTACAAAGGAAGTACACAGCATGGGTGTGGGAGAATTGATTAGGCGCAGGAAAGAAAAATTCCCGCACCTGTTTTGGCGAAAAGGCACAGTACCTATTAAAGCGGAAGATGAAGGTCGAGAAGGTTCTTGATCAATGTGGATTTGCCGATGTTTTGTCGGTCAGCCTCTTTGGTTAAACGTGCATCAAGTGTTTCTCCGATGCGGATATTGAACATCTTAGTTTTGCCATCTTTGGGCTTTGGTCCAGTGCCGGAATGCCCACCATTGAATTTGCGTCGATCAATTTTTGCAGTCATTGCACAGTATCCTTTCGTGTATACAAGTTAATTTCTAATATATTAGCACAGTTTAATATGTATGTCAAGAGGTGATAGCATATGGAAAAGGTAAATTTGCCCAGTTTAGCACAGGGTCGAAAACGCACAGGAACAATCGATACAATCGTTTTGCACAGCATGGCACAGTATCTTGACACAGAGCCACACGACCAAAGCGCATATGATTTTTTAAAGGGACAGGGCTTATCGGCACATGCTTTGATAGACCCGTCAGGATGTGTGCTTGTGTGCGCTGGTGATGATGAATTGTGCTACCATGCAAAAGGGTACAATACGCACAGTTTAGGCGTAGAATTTTTGGTGCCTGGCTTACACACCTATGCAAGTTTTATCGATGCAATTGCACAGCCAGATTGGCTCACAGGCGCACAGTATCAATCGGGTATAGATCTGTGCGCGTATTGGTGTAAAAAACACAGGCTGAACCAAGGTGCACTAAAAATGCACAGCAGCCTTTCGCCAAAACGCAAACTGGACCCAGGCAAAGGTTTTCCCATCCAAGATTTTGTCAAATCGGTCTTTGAGGCTATAAGGTGAGACGCAATATAAAGCCTTCTAAGCCCTTGTTTTTGTCGCGTGGGTTTATACTCGGAAAGGCAATAAAAGGGCTTAGAAAGCAAATTGTGCTCGTTTTTGTACATGACAAAGCCCTTGCACAATGTAGTGCAAGGGCTTATTGTGTGGTTATACTATTGGCGCAAATTGTGCAACGATAGCGCACCCATTAAAAAAGGTGTCTACTTCGTCGAGATCGGCAACAAAAAAACTTGTGTGTTTTGTTTCGCCATAAGATGGATCATATACGACAAATTGGTCATTCCCTGTTTTGTTTGCTGTGCCTTGTGCCATTGTAAAGGCTTTGGATCTGGTCATTGTCTTATCTCCGGTAAAAGTGAATTGTGCGCTTAATATCGCTAGAGCGTTTGCCTTTGGATTGTATATGTATGAAATCGTCTAGTTTTATCCCAATGAGTACTGTTTTTTTTCAAAAGCTCTTTGATTGCTTTTTTTGCGCTTTTCCTACTTGGATAGGATATTGCTGTGACTCTGCCTACATCGGGCAGCTGATCGCATACAATTATATAATAATGTTTCATTTTTTTACCCCTTGTTTGTGTGCTGCGTTAACGATTAACAACAAAAATAGAAAGATTATTTCAAGCATTTTTTTATTTCCATACATTGCGACCAGAAAAGACGGGGCTAACAGGAATGTTAAGCTTGTCAGATAATGCGTAAAAAAGGTCTTGGGCCTGAATTACGTCTTTTCTGCTTGGGGATGGGTGATTCGCGGCTGTTATAGTCGTGTTGCTTATTGTTTGTTTGTCGTTTGTGTTTTCAAAATTAAAAGGTGGTTGATTTGTTTCGCTGATTACAAAAAGTATTTTTTCTTGATCCGTGTACACAGCCCATAGTTTTAATGTTTTACTCATTGTATTTGCCCTTTTTTTTAGTGTATGCCAAACAAGATCGGAACATCGTTGAATTTTTTTGCTATATTGCCCTTTCATATGATTTAACCTTGTTGTTTGCACCATGTACGTAAATATAAATGTTCTTTCTCTTGTCGTTCTCTTTCTTGCCATCACAAAGCCCACAGTCGGCACATTGTATGCCTTTTTCATATGGACAAGGTATTTCGTCAGAGTCGATAATATCACCCTCAGAAACAACCCTAAAAGTCCTGTACCCCTTTTTGTTGGCTTTTCTTTTTAACTCTAATGAAGTCAACCCTTGGCGCTTTGCCATAAGCCCGTCAACAGATGCCATTAAATACTTTGCATACTTGACAGACTTTCTATGCCATTGGTGGGTATATCCTGTATGCCTTGGAGCCCTGGTTGTAACGTCTTCTAATATGTCAAGAGGAACAAAAGCGGGATCACCATAAACGCCAAGTCTTACAGGCTTTTTAAATGTTTCGGGTATGTCTTTTACTGGCTGGCTGTGTTGTTTCTTCCAAGGTGCATTGACAGATACAGGGTTGACATAACACACCTTGCCAGATCTCAAAGGGCAGTCACCACATTGAATGTGATCAGTCTTATTTTTTATGGAGTCGGTCGGTTTTTCATTTTTCCCCAAAATATACATACCAACCATATCGCCTGTTTTAGCGTTCTCGCTCTTTGTTTCTAACTTGTGCAAAGATGCAAAAAGCCCCCTTTTGGTATCTTCATAGATTTTAACACTATCAACCATTGGAAAAATCTCCTATATTGTGTTGTGGACATTATCCCGCGTGGATTTAGTCCAGTTTTACCCTTGCAAGGTTTGCCGACCTTGCAAGGGCTTTTTATTGTGCTTTGTGACTGGACTTCTAATCTAGTAATATTAAAATGTATAGTCAATATAAATATACCCTTTTAGAGTAAAAAACAAAAAAAAGGTGGATATTTTTTAAAGAATCTAGTACACTACTACCAAAAACTCAAAACGAAGCTACGTACTGCCCGCAATAAATAAACCGGTTATTGGGTTCCACAAGGTTTGTTCTGCTCTGTTGTATGACATTATATATCTGATGTGTATTATGAGTGTAGTATATGCAATACCCAATCTGAAACGTATATCCCTATCCACAGGAAGAACGATAGCCGATCTGGCAAGAGAGACCGGGATTGCTCGAGCACTCCTACATAATCTGTGCAGGGGTAGCAACGCCTCTCCAGCTACCGTCCATAAAATATGTGCTGTGCTTGATTGCAAACCCACCGATCTAATGCAGACGCCATCATTGCAATCTGCAATTGAGATGCTAGTACATGAGGTTAGAGTATATAGGCGTTTTGTCGCAGCCGTTTACGAACTCAATGGCGATCGATTGCCAGACATCGAATAGCGTATCACATATCCCCCACTCTTGCAATCACTTAGGGCGATGACCTGGACTATCACTTCACCTGCTCAGGTGTGTCATGTCACTCATATGAGCAATCGTTCATGTGTCCGAGCGCCCGACGATTCGGATCGGATATGACAAGTTGATTTTAATACCCACCCCCCCAGTACGTACTTGTTTTCCATCCGTTTAAACGGAAGTTGTGGTTATATCAAGTTGAGTTTAAGTAGTAGGCAAGACCGATGTACCACTGCTGGCATGGGAGTTTGCGTAAGTTGAGACCATCTTTTGCGATACTGAATCAAGCGATACCTCCTCATCCTCCGGTGAATACCGCAAGGTATAAGCAGTCTCAACAGTATCGGATATTGGCGAGGGAGTGTTATGAAGGTGAGTTTATCAGTCGTGAGCAGTGGGATATTTCTTGTGAGGTGCGTTGGGAGAAGACTGTTGAGTCCATGGAGGTGGATTGTCGGTCTGCATATATGAGCCACTATATGCGTGGCGAGGCAGATTTGTTGGATATTGAGCTCGTTTCGTGGGAAGATTTGAAACATGCACGACGAGTCAGTCGCAAACGCAAGCGCACCAATGCGACTGCCCTCAACTCTTGCGAGTTGGTATTGAGACAGGAAATGGGGTCTGTATGGTTGTAGAACTACGATATGTTGTGGAAAAGGTGTTGCATAAAAGGTGGTGTATAACATATATTGTGTTGTAGAGGTGATAATGTTATGGATAAGCTACAGGTTGTGCAGCGCAATCAGTTGAAGGATTACATCAACAGTGGGTCGGTGGCATCTTTGCAGAATTACTTTGCGGAGGCGACATCGGGGTTCCAGAGGTTGGTGCAGATTGCTAATGGTGAGATGGTGAATGGAGATGTGCCGACCTTTGGTGAGCAGATTCAGGCGATGAAGTTGATAATGGATAAGGCGTTTCCGAGTTTGAAGGCATCGCATGTTACGCAGCACCATGTTTCTCAGTCGAAGTTGGATAATGATATCGATGTGAGTGGTTTGCTTGAGGAGTTGGATGACTTGACGAAACAGGCAGAGGCGATGAAGAAGGCAGAAGTCGTGTAAGAGTTACCCCTTTAAACAACGCATTTGATTTTGAATTTAACCCGATGGCAGGGATCGGGTCAGAGTGCCCTAACCCACTCTGTATGATCCTCCATCGGGTTTTTCTATGCCAGACATTGCAGACCTCCACAAGCAGATTGAGAGCTTGAAGGGATATATCAAGCAGAAGTCGGGGCAAGATGACCTGGTAAGCTTCACGCAGAACGTGATGCCTGAGTTTGAATGTGCCAAGCACCACAGATTGATTGCTGACAAGTTGATGGCAGTAGAGCGTGGCGATATCAAGCGGTTGATGATCTTCATGCCACCAAGATCGGGCAAGAGCACATTGGCGAGTGTGTATTTTCCGGCATGGTTTATTGGCAGGAATCCGACAAAGCAGATCATCACAGCATCATATTCGGGTAGGCTGAGCGAAGATTTTGGCAGAAAAGTGCGAAATACGATCTCTGACAATGAGTTTGGTGAAATATTCCCCGAAGTGTCTTTAGCACCGGACTCAAAAGCATCAAATCGGTGGCATACCAACAAAGACGGTGTGTATATGGCTGTGGGTGTGCAAGGCGCAACAACAGGGCGAGGTGCCGATCTCTTTATCATCGATGATCCGGTCAGAGATGCTTCAGAAGCAGATTCTGAGCTCATACGCGACAAGGTGTGGGATTGGTTTGCAACAGTAGCATATACGCGCCTACAGCCTGAAGGAAGAATTGTTGTCGTGCAGACCCGTTGGCATGAAGATGACCTGTCGGGAAGACTGCTGAACGACATGGAAGAGGGTGGTCAGCAGTGGGATGTGCTGAAATTACCTGCCATAGCAGAGGAAAACGATGTTTTAGGGAGAAAAGTCGGTGAGGCACTGTGGCCCAGTTGGTATTCGTTAGAAAAGCTTGAAGAGACACGACAGTTGTTCACCGCAAGTGGTAGCAACAGGTTCTGGTCAGCGATGTATCAGCAGCACCCGACTCCTGAAGAGGGAGATTTTTTCAAGCAGGAGTGGATACAGTATTATGGCAAGCGACCAGATACCGATGATATGACGATATATGCCACCAGTGACTTTGCTGTCACCGACAAGGGTGGTGACTACACGGTTCACATGGTTTTTGGCATCACAGCAGACAAAGATATATATGTGTTGGACTGTTACCGTGAGCAGTCGGACTCATATGTATGGGTAGAGGTGATGATTGCGATGATGAAGGAGTGGAAGCCTGTGCAGTGGGTCGGTGAAAAGGGTCAGATAGACCGATCAGTTGGACCCTTCTTGAGGCAGATGATGGGTGAGCGTGGTGTGTATTGCGATGTGGAGTCGTTACCGTCAGTGCAAAGCAAGGCACAACGGGCGCAGAGCATACGTGGTCGCATGGCAATGGGCAAGATATTCTTTCCTAAGCATTCTTCGTGGACAAGTGCCGTTGTTGATGAGTTGATGCATTTCCCACATGGTGCCCATGACGATACTGTAGATACGCTGAGTTTGATGGGGCGCGTGTTGGATACGACATATTCCCCTGGGTTCAGTGTCCATACGAAGAAGAGAAGAGATATTATGTATGGACAAAATATTTTATCCTCTGCAAGAGATATGTCTGAGAAGATGAACAGACGAAAAAGGGCGTAACCATCCATGCCAGATATCATTGAACAGGCAAGGCGCAAGGTAAAAGATTTTTCCAGACCATTGGCACCTGTAGCAGATGGTGCATTGTCGTCAGGGATACAGTCGCTTGCGGATTTTCTTCTACTCGATGATGCAGAAGCATTGGCAAATGCGAAAGAGTCTCCCATGGCAGCAGCGATCACCGCAGCATCCATGACACCGATTGGTAAAGGAATGAAAACAGCCAAAAGGTTCCTGAACAAAGAAACACTTTCTTTGATAAGTCCTGTTTTTAGAAAAAATGAATTAAAAAGGGCATTGAAAGAAAACGGTGGAGTCCTTAAAGCAAGCTCCAACAAAGGTGACGACATTACCTTTGTTGGAGCAGACGACAAGGTCACTCATGGGGATCTTCAAGCAGCAATCGAAATGGCAGGGAAAGGTGGAAAGACGGCAGGAGCAAGATTGTTGATATTGGATGAGAGAGGGAAAATACGGGGATATTTCAATGGTAAACCTATTTCAAGGGATTTTGCTAAAGACTTTGGGCTTTTGAACTTATTGGACTTAGAATAATGCCGCATTTAGCAGCAACAGGAGCAGGAGTTTCGGCTCTTCACTCTGAAGAAGGAAGCAACCAGTGAAACAGTCAGAAATAGACAAGTGGCAAAAGATCATCAAGAACGGTGAATCTTTTATGAAGGACAAGATCGAGGTATGGGATGACCTGTACAAGCGATACAACCTCGATCTCCATGTTGCCGGCATGAAAGATGAGCATGTGGTAAAAGTGTCACGGTTCTATCCTTTGGTGCGTAAGCTGATTGCAAGTGTCGCATACAACTACCCTCGCGTGTTTATACATATGGACGAGGGAGAACTTGTCAACAGGCACCAAAATGCAGAGACAACATTGGAACGTGCTGCCGAACAAGCCATGAAGCTTACGGGCATGAAGAGGGAAGTGCACCAGTGTATGTTTGAAGCACTGTTCACCTTCCGTTCTTTCCTCAAGATCGGTTACAACCCGCCTGGTGATGATGCCGTATCACCATATGTTGCTTCTGACGACTTGCAAGAAGATTTTCCATATGTCCAATGGGTATCTGCAAAGAATATCATTGTTGACCCACTATGCCCTCCGCACAATTTCTCCGCAGCACAATATGTCATCGAAAAGATGCTCGTTCCTTTAGAGTTTGTTCGCAAAGACCCCCGTTTTGACAAGTTCAAAAACCAGTTTAAGCCCCTGTCAAAAAACCAAAGTGAAGAGTTCAACGAGTCATTGTTTGGTGGTGACGACCAATTTGAAGATGACAAGCATATTGCCACATCGAAAAATATCCATCAGATGGTATGCCTGTATGAGATACATGACCGGACACACCGCAAGCGAATTGTCTTTGCCAATGACATCGAACAGCCCGTTGAAGATGTGCCACACCCTCTGCTTCGTCATGATCCAGTAACAGATACCGATCCTATGACGGGTAAAGAGGTCACCATAGCAGCAAAGCCGACAAACTCTTTCTTGGTGTCTGGTGGATTCCCTTACTACACATTGGCATATGACCTGTCAGACAGTTTTTGGGGTGAGCCGATGATGGCTTATGAGGAAAGTGTCGAGCAGATCATCATCGATTCCCTGTCGCGCAGACAAGACTTGTTAAAACGCTTCAAGCGTGTCGTCTTGGGAAGAAAAGCGGAACGTGAGCAAGACCCCAATTTACCAGAAAATCTCAACAATGCTGACGATGCCGGTGTCTTGTGGGTGAATGATCCGACAAGTGCATTGGTGCCTTTGGACTTTGGCACTGCCCCTGCCGATCAGATCGGTTTGGAACGTGATGCCTCGCGCTATGAAGCAGAGATCATACAGGTAGAACCTGGCAGTGCCGACTCTGCAACAGAAGCAGCAGTGCGCGCATCAGCAACAGAGGTAAACAGGGAATGGATGCAAGTGCCAGTGGCAAATGCATACCGTTGGGGCATTACCAATATGTTCAACATGTTTTCAGATGCGCGATTTTTGCCAAAAGACTTTTATGTGTCTGTAAACCGTGATGGTGAGCCGAGAATGGCATCCGTGATGGAATCGTGGTGGTTCCAAGGTCGTTGGGATGTAGAAATAGACCCTGGCTCTATGTTGGTGTTAAATGAAGAGCTTGAGCGCAACGATACTTTGGCATTGTATGACCGGCTGATCGCGATGCCCTTTCCTACAAACCGCAAAGAAGTGGTCAAACTGTTGGGATCGGCATTTAGGAAGGTCAACTTCCAGAAATTGTTGCAACCAGAGATCAATCCAGATGCAAGTGGATTGGCGCAGATGGAGAACACGGCATATCTGGTTAGAGGTGGTGAGATACCTCCACAGAGTGGGCAAGATCACCAAACGCATATGCAAATCCATAACCAGATACAACAGGTGCCGGAGTTCCAGCAGATGTTGCCACAACAGCAACAACAGGTCATGCAAATCGTGGAAGCGCACAACCAACAGCATCAGCAGTTGATGGATCAAGAGGGTGGATCGACAGGCAGACAGTCTTTGCCCTCAGAATCATCAAAAGCAACGGATTTGGTGGGAACGGTGAGAAGCAATGCTCAAAATGTTAGCAACGCTATTCAGGCAGATGTTCAAATCAACGCGCAGTAAAGACGCTGTGGCAGAACAACTTACAAGGAACAGTGAAATGAAAGAATTAAGGCGAGGGTATGACGAAAACATTGAACAGTTGTGCAATGAATCAAATGTGTTTCCCGAATCCTTTGGTGGGATACAGGCATATGTCAGCGCATTAGAAGGCAGGGCACAGCCTCAGGATAAGCCAGCAAAAAAAGCTAAGAAGGCAAAGAAGGCAAAGAAAGGGTAGTCATATGGCTGATGAATTAACTGCCTCAATGGGTGGCGTTGAAGATTTAGAAAAACGTCTTGCCCAAAAGTTATTTCAACGAGGAGATGTGCAGGGGCGTATTGCTGGTTTGCTTCCTGAAGAAAAAGAAATTGCAAAAGCGATACAACAATTATTGCTAAATCCTTTGGGAAGTAACAAGCAGGGGGTAGAAGCATTGGCAAACAATGCTGTAGCAGATTTTAATGCTCAGTTGGCAGGAGAAGGAAAAAGAGATTCTATGGTTAACAGGATGCCTCGCGCAGAAGTTGTGTTATCAAAGATATTGGGTATAACTCCCGAAGGACAGGATAGTGTTGCAACAATGGCTACTGAGAGGGATTCTTTGTTGGAATTGTTAAAATCAAAAATTGCAGGGCCGACACAGAGAGATAATTTTTAGTCATGCCCATATACAACTTCAAATGCCCAAATGGTCACCTCAAGCGTGATCAATACTTCTCCCTAAACACCTTACCACAACACCTCAAATGTGCCTGTGGTGCCCGTATGGAGCAAGACTACTCTGAGCACATCGTCGGGTATTCCGATTCGGGATATCCCTACACCGATCCTCAGACGGGCTTGACATATACCAGTGCCAATGACAAGAAGCAAAAACTAAAAGTATTGGGATTGGAAGAGGCTGGATGGAAAGAAAAGGGCATGTCCTTGTCTGAACACCACAAGCACGAAGCATGGAAGCAAGAGAAGGAAGGGGAGAAACTCTTGGGCAACAGTTACTGGATGGATGATAGCACCTCATTTGAAAAACAAGCTGAAGCCATCTTAAAGAAAGATGGTGACAAAATCGTTCAAGAAGCATTAACCAAAGGATAACCTCCAATGGCAGACACAGACTCTGGTCAAGATGTCGCTGATACCGTTGAGGACTCTCCTATTGGCACACAGATGGGTGACGGTCTTTTAGAAGATGTCAGTACCCCTGCTGTGAGTAATAGCGAAGAATCTCCTGACAACGCTCAAGACACAACGGCAAGACCCTCTGACGCAGTAGCAGAACAACAAACCAACAATACGTCAACAGATTTTGACCCATCCGCAGTCGATCTGCAAAGGATCGATCTGGAATCGGTGCCGGAATCTATGCGCGGTCTTGCACAGAACGCACAAAATGCGTTACGGCAGATGCAGAGTGGCTTTACAAAGTCGCAACAAGAGCTTGCTCAAGAGATCAAAGCACTTAAAGAGTCGCAAGCATCTACAAATGTCCAACAGACCGTAGCAGACACCATTAAGCAGTTGAGCAAACCCGATGAGTTTGCTCATCTGACACCCGAACAGCAACAAGCAGTTGATACGGTAAAAAATATCGTATCGGCAGAAACGCAAGAGATAAGAGATCAGATCACTGCGTTTCAGGAGATGCAAAAGTCGGTGCAACAGTTGCAACAGGCACAGCAACTTCAACAGTTGAATGCCCTGCAACAAGAGGTCAATGATGCGCGTGGGCAATATGGCAATGACATAGACAACTACGGCACACAAATCAAAGCACTGATGTCTACAGCAAATCCGCGAACCGGTCAACGCTTCACCGTTAAAGACGCTTATGAACTTGTTAGCGGTAAGCTACACCAGCAGTCGCAGAACTTGCAAGCACAGGCACAGTCTGTTGCTCAAAATGCAAAATCTTCTATTGCAGGAACTGTTCCGATGACAAATGGTGGGATTCCTGAAGGTAATGGATCGATAACGCCAGAAGATGCTTTAGCAGGGTTAAAGGGATTGGGCTTTGAATAAGGATTTGTGCAATGGCAGCGACAAGCACAACAGAAACATGGGATGCTGCGTGGACATTGACCATGCGGGCACACCGAAAGAAGCTTACTGACAATATTTTTGATGAGTATCCCACCCTCGCCTGGTTCCGACAAAGTGGGCGTGTGGTGCTTGAAAATGGTGGCAAAGAGATCAAAGAAGATCTGATGTATGGCACCAACAGTTCGGAATGGTTCGATGGGTATGACACCCTCAACACCGATGCTGTTGATGGCATCACCGCAGCATTCTATCCTCGTCGATACATTGCTACGCCTATCACCATTTCGATGACTGAAGAGACTGAAAACAAGAAGTCGGAAGGTGCCGAAAAACTGCTGGTTGCCAAAACAACGCAGTCGATGAACACTACCCGCGACACCATCAATGCAGCACTCTTCTCTGCACAGACGGGCAAGTCGATCCTCGGCTTTCAGGACTTGATGCCTGACGACCCTACAACGGGAACAGTTGGTGGTATCAATGCAGGAAGTGAAACGTGGTGGAGAAGTCAAAATCAAAGTATCGGTGACTTCGATGCTGCTTCTGCTCCTTCTTATACGGGCTTGAAAGCCCTCGGCACGTTGTATAACAACTGCTCAGAAGGTAACACGCAACCTGACGGTATCGTGATGACTCTGACGACTTTCGGGGAATATGAAAATATCCTCGAAGGCACCGGATATGCACGTACTGAACAACGCGAGGGCAAAGGTCTTGGCACACAGAAGACCAACAACAATCTGATGTACCGCAATGCTCCCGTATGGTACGATCGGGATTGCCCTGCTGCGAATCTTTACTGCTTAAACAGCAAATACATCAAGCTTTCTATTGAACGCTCGTTGAACTTTGCGAAAACACCATTCAAAGAACCTTCCAACCAGTTGGCGAAAGTTGCCTTCATCGTGGTTGGCATCCAATTGACTTCTAACAATCGTCGTCGTCTTGGTTCTGGTGATACGATTAGCTAAAACTTTCGACTCCTTCAGGGGCAAGCCAATGCCCCTGTTGAGTCTGCCCATAGACAAAAAGGAGATGTAACATGGCATGGAATTTTCAAGCAGGTGGAGCAGATAACAACTCCCACATTTCTGGACTCGGTGGGATCAGTGGTGGCAACTCCAAACAAGGCATCTATGATGTCTCGACAACGCAAAACTACCCTCTTGGTCACAAGATGGAGTTTGAAGATGGTCGTTGCTTCCGCTATGCATATTTTTCGACAGCATGTGGTCCTGGCAAGATGGCTGCCCAAGATGTCTCTTTGACAAATGTGGCGAGTATAGACGGTAAGTTTGTTGACTCTGCCGGTGCTGCTAAAGACACATATGCTGTTGGTGACAAAACCATCTATGTTCGCGACTCTACCGTGTTTGCGTCCGACACAGATGTTGTCAACAACTATGCTGGTGGTTATTTCGGCATTACCGATGATCAAGGTGAAGGGCATACGTATCGTATTAAGACAAGCTCCGTTGGTGATCTCAGTGAAACGCAAGGGTTGATAAAGTTTGAACTTTATGACGGTCTTGCTGTTGCTCTCGACTCACAGACATCTTGTGGTATTGTTGGTCATCCATTCAAGAATATGACAATTGCCGTTGCAAATAGCGATAGTCCTGTTCGTGGGCTGACAATGGTAGATGTTGCTGCTGCTGAGTATGCTTGGATTTTGACACGCGGAACAGGATATGCTCTCGTTGACGAATCTGCCGGCACAGTAGCCATCAACAGTATTGCAGTAGTCAGTGATGGTGTCAACGGTGCTTTGACTGTTATGGGTCAAGGAACTGCTGCATCAGAAGAGAACCTTGCTCAGTTGACGACAGAAGGTATTGTTGGTGAGTGGTTGTCTGCTGCTGCTGATACTGAATATGCTCCTGTATGGTTGAGGCTTGAATAGTGATAATCGGGCTGACAAAAGTTCGTAACGAGGCACACATCATAGGGAAGACGCTCGACAACTGGGCGCAATACTGTGATGCGATACACGTATACGATGATGCCAGCACTGATGACACTGTACAGATATGCAAGAAACATCCTGTGGTGGTCGAGGTGGTCACTTCCGATTACCTCGACCCCAACAGGCTAAGAGCAGAGTGGTATAACAGGAATCTTATCTTACAGTCTGCTCTCCGCTTCAAGCCCGATTGGGTGTGCTACTTCGATGGTGACGAATGGTTGTATGACTTCGACAGGGAACCTCTTGCAGACCCTCGTATTGTTCGCATCGACATCCCACTTTTTGATGTACACATCACCCCTGAAGATGTAGACGGTGATCCTGAAGATCGGCAGTGGGTAGATCCGATACCAAGAATGATAGGCTTTTTCTTTCGCGCAGATGCCTCTTGCTCTTTCTCGCGACCCGATCAACGCATTATGAACCATCGTGTTGGTGGTCGCGCAACAACAGGGAGAATAAAGCATTTCGGTAAAGGGTGGAGTGTAGAACAGTGGGAGAAGAAGTGCTCATATTATGCTGAAGAGTTTGGGCATCCTGGGTATATAGACAAATGGAATAGTCGCAGAGGGAAGGCAGTAAAGAGCAATTTTATGAGTGACAACGGTGACCCTCTAATACGATGGGAAGAAACGTGGACAGGTTTGAACAGGCAAAAAGAGAATATGACCGCGATGGTGTAGCACGTATTGCGGGTGTATTCGACTACGAAGACATCTGCCGTATGCGTAGTGAAGCGTATATGTGCTTGCTAAACGCGCATCCTAAACATCCCTATTGCAGTGGTGGTCGCTTGCAAGTATCCCCGCAAGGATCACCTGCTTTGCTGTTTTTTCCTTCGATACAGAACACCTTTTTGAACCTTATAAGGTGCAGTAAAGAGCTTGTCACCATCGTTCACGAGTTTTTGGGGAGTGAGGTCAAGCAACTCAATAACCAGATGTATTACCGAATGCCCAATGACGGTGATGCCTTTGCATACCACCAAGATGTCATGTTTCGTAAGGCGATGACAGACAATTTCGATCCGGCAGATTATTTACAGACGGTGATATGCATCGATCCGATGACACGGGAAAATGGGGGCATATCATTTGTATTGGGTTCTCACAGGTGTACAGATCTTGATTTATGTGACAAGTCACGGTTGCGAACACCAGACGGTCCTCCTGTGATTTTTGACTCACCAGAAGCAGAGAACCCGATGCCGGTAGTGACAATAGAGGCAGAACCTGGTGATGTGTTGGTGTGGAATGCGCTAACCGTTCACGGGTCGGGCAAGAACACTTCGCACATGAGCAGGATGACATACATGAACGGGTTTTGCAAAGCATCTGCCTGTGAGCAGTGGTTGCCATACCCTGACCTCTCCATTGACACGGAGCTTATCCCTTATGAATAGTTAAAGGATGTCAGCGTGAATGATCCGATACTCGTCTTTGTACCTTGGATGAAGGTCAACGAAAAACATATGGAGCACTTCATCGAGTGGTATGCCCTCAATCGCAACAAGCACAATCTGAAGCGTTTGCGGATATACCAACAGGCACTCCACAAGGCACAGGCAAGGGCATTGTTTGTTGCAAGAGAGCAAGGGTGCTCACACATCTTGTTTACAGAAGATGATCAGTGGGGATATCCCATAGACGGTTTGGATGTCTTGCTCGAAGAAGACAAAGATGTTATCGGATTCCAGACATATTACAAAGACTTTCCCTGGCATTCGATGTGTTGTCGTAAAAAATCTGACGATGCCAGTTTGATATCGCTGACAAAGAAGAGCAATCCCGACCTTCTTTTGCCTTTTGAGCGTGGCAATGGTGCAGAAGTGCAAAAAACGGACCTGCTGACCTGGGCATTTACTTTGGTGAAGATAGACGTTTTTGATCGCATGGAAGAGGCTGGATATAATCCCTTCTTGCAGTGGGGGCCACATCCGACAGACTCTTTCTTTTGTGAATATTGCGACATATTAGGCATTGATCGGTGGGTACATTTCGGTGCGACAATAGCACATGGCGACTTAGACCCAAAAGATCGCGACTATGCAAGGCGCATTTATGATGACAAGCATCCCAATGTTTCTAAGGTGCTAATGAAAGACGACTATGGTAATCCATATGGCGAACTTGAATATATTTCTGAGCGCAACGAGTTGGAAAAACACTTTGTAAAGTGGGGTAACAATGAATGTTCTGTTTATGACGCGTGACTTGCGTGAAATTGGTGGTACGCAAACATGGACACAGACATTGGCAAAAGCAGCAATGGACAAAGGACACAACGTATCTGCATGGTCTTTTATGACCGGTTTGGACATGCCATGTCCTACATATACGGAACTGAGCGCAACAGAGTATGATGTTATCATTATAAACCACAACACATGCGTAGGATTTTCTCATTTCAAACGGTTAGAAGGCACACGGGTGTTCACTTCTCACGGTCCACTACACCCATTAGAGCGCACCTGTGGTGGGGCTGACCACTATGTGGGCGTATCAGAAGAAGTTGTCATGGTACAAGCAGAGCAGGGATATCTCGCTGATGTCATCAGACAACCCATAGACCTCGACAAGTTTAAATACACCGACAATCAACGCAATGGCAAGGTATTGATCATGCCAAAACGCACCGATGCGATGAGAACAGCAGCACATGCCTGTCAACGTGCCGGCATCGACTTTGACATTGCTCACTACAGAGAAAACCCTGTCGATGAGATATGGAAGCTGTTACCAGAATATTCATATGTCATCACGGCAGGACGCGGTGTTGTAGAAGCAATGGCTTGTGGTGTGCAGGTATTATCGTATAATGGCGACCATCACAGTGATGGATGGATAACACCAGAAAATGTCGGACATTCTGCACAGAACAACTATTCGGGTCGTGCGACTTCTTTAAACTTAGATGCTGACGGTCTTGCCGATATGCTCAGAAATTGCCCCGACAACGACCAAGAACCTCTTGTTGCATGGGTAAGAGAGCATCACGATGCAAAAAATGTTGTAGACAAATACCTGTCCTATGCGAATGTCGCAAGTGGGCAGAACACACTACACACTATTTACAAGGATACTTCTCATGGCGAAACAAGCGACCAAAAAGAACTCCCAAGAACCTATGGACTTGCCAGTGCCTGACATTTCAGAGGTGTCAGAACCAGTGGTTGATACTCCTAAAATCTCTCTTTCAGATATCCGTGATGCATTGGCACATGCAAGTGATGATGACAAAGCAGCATTTGCTGAAGCGGTGGGCATATCAAAAGTTATTGGTGCCCCAAAAAGGCGAAAAAAACGTGTCACCGAAGAAGAGATCAAGAATATGGCATTGGCAACAGGTGGTGCAGCACATCCTGAAGGTTTTGTGCCCAATCCCCCTGAACATATTACCGAACTGGGTGAGCAAGCCGTACATGCCTGGCAACAGCAGTGGTTAGACGGCAACGTGAAGAATTGGGATCATGCAAACGAAGCACAAATCGAAGAGATGATTGCTACTGCTCAGATGTAGGGGATAGAATATGCCACCAGAAGGACAATTTTCTCGTAATCCAGAGATATTAGATGCGACAGGTTTTTCTGGTGATGGTTCTTTGCTCTCGTTTGGTGAACTGCTCTTCGTTGGGAGAACAGACACTCCAGCAGACCCACCGTCAGGTCATGCGCTGATGTGGTATGACAAGACAAATAATCGCCTGTGTATCAAACGCACAGACACGGATGGCAACACTTCAACAGATTGTATAAGCCCCATGACAGGTGAAACGTTAAACGGAGACTCGAAAACGGTGCAAGTGACCGATGATGGCAAAATCGCTGTCGATGTCGGCATAGACCTTGATCATCTGATGACACAATTGTTGAAGGTCAACGAGTATTTGGCAGAGTTTAACGATGATGAACTCTCAGACGATGATGTCGAAGAACAATACTAAAAGGACAAAACGATGGCTGTCATAAAAGGTGGAGAAAACGGCAATACTCTGAACGTGTTGGATGATGGCGAAGCGACAGTGCGTTCAATTGAAGAACTTGAAATAGAACATGCTGCTACTCTTGGGCAAGCATACAGTTGGACAAGTGTTCCTTATACCACATCTGCTAACGATACCATGCTGGCAGTGAAGAATACAGATTCTGATAGGACATTGCACATTACAGAATGTTATATCTCTACTGGTTCTGTTGCAAGCGTGTATAAGGTTCACATCGTCAAAACAGCATATACCTCTGCTGGAACAGAAGTTGTTGGATTCCCTATGAACACGGAGTTTAGCAAGCTTGCCAAAGCAGAAGCGTATGCTGATGAAACTGGTAACAGTATTACGGTAGCAAATATCATCCGTTACGTGTCTCTTGGTGTTGATGAAAATATCACATTGGACTTGCGAGGTTATGACCTTGTAGACACACATGCAATTGCTGTTGACGTTGTAGAAGCGAGTGTTGTAGAGGGCAGTGTAACGATCACGGGGCATTATGGAGAAGTTGTCTAATGGCAATGCCCGTTGTTATTTCAGGCGATAATGAGGTAAAGGCAAGGGTGACCCCCTCCGGTCAGCTTGTTGTTGCTCCATTAAACTATGATTTGACAAAGTTCAACGAGTTGGCAGAACCCGATACGGCATACAACTTTTACATGCCCAAGCAGGGCAAGCAATTCGTTATCACAGGCTTTTTTGCTCGCGCTGATAAGCAAGTTTCTGCAACGGTAGATGCCACCGTTATTGTCTATGAGGCGACAAGCGTTTCATCGACAACTGTTGATCGCATACTGTTCCAGTTGGCAATGGTGCAAGGGGATATTTTCCCGATGGGGAGCTTGAACATCATTGTCAACAAGGGTGTATATGTCAATGGCAAAACCGATGATGATGATATACACATGAACGTGATGGGATATTATATCGACGATATTGGCGAGGTGTTTGAATGACACTTAATAAAGTGATGACAATGGCATTGCGTAGGGTGGGATTGAATGAAGAAGCATCTGCTTTTTTGAACAATGCCAGAGACTATTTCAATGTCGGACTGCGTGATCTATCAGAACGAAGAGCATGGAAATGGCTTTTCAAGTCGAGCACGTTTACCACTGTTGCTTCTACGCGCAACTACTCATTGGCATCTGATGTGATGCGCCCGTTGTCGTTTATCAACACCACAGACAACCACACGATGGATATGGTAGATGCAAGCGTTGTTGATCGTGCCGATCCAGATGCCGATGAAACGGGCAACCCTCGCGTGGTGTATTTGGCAGGGATAAATGCCACAACAGGATACTGGACTGTTGATGTATATCCGATCCCTGACGACTCTGCAACAACGATAACATACCGATATTTTGCCTTTATCGCTGATAAGACGAGCAGTGACGATGCGACTGACCTTGCTGCGACATTGCCACCTTGGGCGCAGAATGCGCTGATATACTTCATCTCTTCGCAATACAAGGGAGAGCTCGGTGATCTCAATGGTGAGCAGACCGATTATCTGCTGTATGAACGGGCAATACAGAACAGCTTGAAAGTAGACGCAGAAGCAGAGAGTGGTAATACCCCTGACCGTATGGGTAGACCTGGGGAGATATTTGTACGGCAGAACTTTAACTTCAACGTCAACGAAGGGTCTTTGAGCTCTTAAATACTATGCCAATTATCGGATCACCACATGTGCTTGGGCCTTGGGTTGGTGGGTTCAATGCAAGCAAACCTTCTGACGATTTAGACCCACGAGAGATTTATGACGGTGAGAACATGCGCGTCTTGCCCGATGGATCACTGCGTCAGCGACCTGGCTCGACCCCTTACAACTCTTCTGCCATATCTGGTACACCTACTATAGATACGTTTGGGCAACATGCTTTCGATGCAGACACCAAAAGGGTATATGCCTTTGCTGGAACATCTTTCTACGAAGATTCTGCAAGTAACGGTGTCTTTGTTGATCGCACCGGATCAGCAACAATTACAAGTGGTAACAAGTGGTCATTGGCAGATGCTTTTGGCACGATGATAGGGCATAACGGTGTCAGTGGTGACACCATCATCAAGTGGGAAAGTGCGGGTGGCAACCTCGGCACATTAAGTGTCGATGGGCGATTTACATGGGCAAAATATTGGGATTTTTGGGATAACAGGGCATGGGCAGCGAATACGAGTACAGGCACTGAAGATGTTTGGCGATCAGACACCGGAAATATCGAGTCGTGGGGAACGACAAGCTTCTTCCAGACAGGCACGATAAATACGGGTATGCGGTCAATGTCCAATTTCCAAGTGATCCATTCCGAATCGTCTATTACACTGTTGGTGCCTACTGGCAATGCAGTGACTCCCTATCGACAGGTGCCAAAACAGGCAAAGGGAACTGTTAGCAATGCAAGCCTGTTGACGGTAACGATACCGACAATCGGTGAGGTGCAGGTATATGTCCGTGAGGATGGGATATACGCCTTTGATGGGAATACCAGTCGTAAGTTGTCAGAACGTCTTGATGGGTCACGATATTGGGATAGCATAAACACATCTGCGTTGAAAGATTCTTTTGCTATCAACTATCCAAAGCAGAATGAGATATGGTTCTATTTGCCATATGGTGCTGGTCAGACAACGATGAATCATCGCATCGTTTATAACTATCGTTTGGGTTGTTTCTATGTTCCTTGGACGGGAACGACACGCGCATTTGCTGCTACTATCGATGGTGACCCCCACAGTGGTGGCATCAGTGACGGTTTTGTTTATGATGAAGACCCTTCGAACCTTTCTGACAGTGATGGCACCACAGATACGGCAATCGATGGGTGGTTTGAGACATCTTCAGTATCTCCAGAGGGTGAAGATGTGACCCCTCGTTGGCTGTTTTGCCGAACAAGTTTAGATATCAAAGGTTCGTATGACATCGCGTTTACTGCTACGATGACCAGTTCACCCGAAGCAACGGATGTTATCGAACCCAAAGGCACCTTTGATGCGATAGAAACGGGTTTTCAGATCGGTGTCAGTGCAATTGCTGAAGATACATCACAGGTGTTGAACTTGGATCAGAACTTGTCTGGTTATGACCCACATATCCGGCTAAAATATCAAAATGCTGCGGTGGATGAAGAGATGTCTATTCGTAAAGCGACATGTGTATATCGTGCAATAGGACGCACACGTAAGCGTCGAGAAGGGGTGATCTGATGGCTATAACTGACGATATGAGGCGAAAAATCTTACAGGCAAATGCTATCAACCGACCTGTAACAGATTTTAACGATCAAGACTTTACAGACCTTGCAAATCGGCATGGTGGCTTACAAGCTTTTGGTGGGCAGAATAGCAATCCACCACCACCACCACAAGGTCCAACTGGTCAGGCACCACCACCCCCTCCTCCCCCTCCTCCCCCTCCACCAACGCCTGGGCAGTCAGTAACAAATCGTGACTCAGGAACTCAGCGACCTGGTGAGCGTGTTGATGATACACCAGAAGATGAGTTTAATGTCAATGAGAATGTTGAGCGTTTCCCTGGTGACAGCCCTGGGCAACATCCAGATAATACTCTGGGTGGTACCTTTACGCCTGGGCAAGTGGATGCCAACCGCCAACAGTCGATTGAACGGGCAATGCCTTTATTTGAGGCATCTTTCAACTCAAAAGCAGGACAGGCTACTTATAATCCTGCTTTTGATTTTGACAATGACGGGGTGATTGATTTTAAGGACTTTATCGCATTGCAAACTCAGGGTCCACAGTTTTTCCATAATATAAGTGATGCCCCAAATACTGCTGATCCCGATCCAACGGTTGTGCAAGGAGGCACAGGTGGTCTTGGTAATCTCCGTGACCCTGCAAATCCCAACCCCAACCAATCACCACTGGGTGGTGACACTCCTGGTGCTGGTCAACCTGGTGGTGCTGGTCAACCTGGTGCTGGTGGTGCTGGATCACCTTTCGCAACGGGCAATGCAGAATTAGATGGTTTGCTTAATAGGTTGTCGGGGTTCGTGGACAGTATTGAGGGGTTCGATCCTTCAGATCAGTTCAACACAAACCTTTCTGATCCGACAAATCGTTTTGGTGCCAGCGTTACATCCTTTGAGGATATCCTTAAGGGCTTCAATCCTAAAGCAGATCTTAATACCCGATTAAATACTGCTTTTACAGGGTTTGATCCTTCTGACTTGTTTAAGAAAGAGGCAGGTAACACATTTGGCGAGTTTGATCCTTCTGATTTGTTTGGCACAGAAGCAAGCACTTTCTTGCAAAACAACTTCACAGGTGATGACTTTACAACTGCAATTAACGATGCCATTGGCAATCGCAACTTTGACACACTAACGGCTGAAGACTTGCTCGGAAGTGGCAGATTCCAAGATACTATTACCAACCCATTGGCAGATATTGGAGAACGATTGGGCATTGGTGGTGGTACCAATCCTTTTGAAAGCATCACCAACCTTATCGGCAACTCACGTAGTGACTTAAGCATCTCGCAATTGCTTGAGAACATACCTGGGCAACTGCGTGGTCAGATTAGTGGTCTGGAGAGCGATATATTCCAAGGCGAAAACGGTTTAAATGCTATCTCAAGCTTGCTGACTGATCCTACCGGTCTTGGTGGTTTGGGTGGTCAGATTAGTGGCTTGCAAGATGTTTTGGGTGGTGACATTACCAAATTGCAAAACATCTTGCAAGGACCGGATGGGCAAGGTGGTTTGGGTGGAGGCATAACAGATATTCAGAACTTGCTCAGTGGCGAAAATGGACTGAGCAATATCACTGGTGGGTTAGGAGACATCAAAACTGCCTTGGGAGAGGACGGGCCAATCCGTGACATCTTGAACCAGATACAAGGTGGCGTTGGTAACTTTGGTGCCGACATTTCCAGTGCGCTGACCGATAGATTTGGTGCAACGGGTCCGATAGATGCAAATGTCGGCTTTAACTTGCAAGACATCCAAAATGCGATTGGCACACGCAAAAGTGTTGGTGATGTCTTAGCAGATGTTGCTTCTGGCACCAATGGTCAGCAAGATATCAGCTTCCAAAGCAATGTCAGTGATCCAGAGATCTTTGGCACCATCCAAAATCGGCTCAACAGCATCCTTAATGACGATGCTTTTTCTGCAACATCAGAGTTAGAACTCGCAGACTTAGCCAATCAACAGGCACTGGACAAGGATCAGTCGTTAGAAGAGCTCAACAGATTGGGCATCTTGCGTGGTGGTGACACTGCCGGTGTGTTGGGAGACTTGCGAGAGGCACAAAATCGTGAGCGATTGAACTTACAATCGAACCAGCAGTTGCGTAGAGACAATGCGCTGAACCAAGCACTTGGCTTTGGTCAGACGCAGAGTCAGTTCAACCTTGGCAAAGGTGCTCAAGATCTGGATGCACAGGTGCAGGGTGGTCGTCAGACGCTTGATCGTTTGCTTGGTCTTGGTGACTTGGGTGTCCGTGAGACAGAGGCACAGAATCGCTCAGACTTGCTACAGAACCAACTTGAGTTGCAACGCCAACAGTTTAGTGCAGACCGCAAAGATGCGGATCGCAGTTGGTGGGGTGATATTTTTAGCGCAGGACTTGATCTTGCAAGCCTTATTCCTGGTCCACACCAACCATGGGTAGCAGGGGCAAATGCTGCAAGACGCGCAACTTAGGGGAGCAAATATGGCATCATTTTTAGACATACTTGGATCTGCCACGATTGCTGGTGGTGAGAAGGTAAGGGAAAATCGTGAGCGCAAACTTGCCGAAGAAGAGCGCAAGCGCAAGCGTATGGAACAGGATCGTGCAGAATTACAACGATTGATCATGGCAATGCCAGATGGTCCTGCTAAACAACAAGCAGTGAGCAAATTTCTTGAGGGCAATACTGCTTTGATGGGGCAAGGACCAGGCGTAGGCGGTAAAGCACTGTTAGATGCTTTGCCAAAGCCTGGCGTACAATTGCCAAGTCAAGATGGGGGAAAAACAGTAAACCCAATTGCTTTGCCATCACCCTCAGGAGCAACAGGTAATCCGGTCCAGAATATGCCTGACCGCAGAGACCCTAATCGCCCCATTCCTTCTAACATAAAACGCAATTTACCATCAACGGGAAATGGTGACTTGCTGAGTATTATCTCTGGATCAATGGGCACAGTTCAGGGAGATAGTGAAGCAGATCAAGTAGATGCAGAAATATCTGAAGTGCAAGATGTGATTGGTAAATTAGACATCTTGGAACAAGCCCGTAATGAAGGTCGCCTTACTGCTAAAGAGTTTGCTGATCGTAGAGAACAGTTGAACGCAGAAGCTGAGTTGGAGCAACGCGAAAGGGCATTGACACCGTTGGCAGGGTTACCGGATGCACAACCAACAGTCTCTGGTGGGGAACAAACCCCATCATTGCAAGGTGGAAATTTTAAGGGTGGTTTCAGAAGTCATGGGTCAGGGCAATTGTTGGCAGAAGCAAGGCAATTGCTGAAAGAAGATGCCGATATTACCAATCTTGGATCGGTATTGGATGCTATTGCGAACAATCCAGATCTTTCAAATTCAAGCATCGCAAGGCAGTTGAAAACTAAATTTGAGAAGCTCAAAACAGAAGAAGCATTGCAAACTGATTTGCAAACAAAACAGGCAGAGGCAGATATACGAGTAGAGGAAACTGAGCGCAAAGAAAGGATCAAGAAAGAGTTTACGCCTGAACGCAAAGAGGTTGTCTTGTTAAAATCTCAGAACGAGATCGCGCAGGGGGTAGTTGAAAGTCTTAATGATCCGGAAATTGCAGAAAACTTTGGGGCTATAGATGGTCGATGGACAGAGTTTTTGAGTGCTGTATCTGGTGGTAAGCTTGTTTCTGATGAGGTAAATTATCTTGGGTCAACGCTTTACAACCTTGTCGATACCCATTTGCGTGAAAGATCTGGTGCAGCAGTGCCAGAGCCAGAAGTTGAGCGAGTATTAAAACGTGTCTTGGGTGGATTTGCTACAGACCCACAAGCATTAAAGGTACGTCTTAAAGCGTTTATGCGAGTAAATGAAATTCTCATAAATAACTTCAATGGTGGATTAAAATCGTACAAGGATCAAGGGTTATCGGATGAACGAGCGATTCGTGCTGCCACAAATGACTTCATAGAAGAAGCAGATCGTGCTGTAAATCTTGGTGGTTTTACTGAAGATGGTCTTGACGACCTTTCGGATAAGCAAGTTGACAGGCTCATCCAACAGTCAGGGGGATTACCTTAATGGCTGAACTCAGTCGTGCAGAGAAGATAAAACTGTTGCGCGAGCGTGGTGTACGCCACATCTCAAATAATGCGGTTACTGATATTGACAAGATGTCGCGTCAAGAGAAGATCGATCTGCTTCGCAGTCGTGGTGTCACTGCATCGGATGTCCAAGAAGAAGAGGGGGGTATTCTTGACGAGATCACCGATACGGGTGGTGCGCTTGTTAATCGGGCATTGCAGATTGGATTGAACACGGTTGCAAATCCGCGCGTGAAATTCCCTTCGATGGAACAGGTAGAACAGAAAACGGGAGAAACGGCAAGCTCTTTTGCAAACTTCCTCCCTGCACTTGCTTCTATTCCTGGCATGTTAACAGATCGTGAGGGTCGCAAGCAATTGGCAATGGGAGCATTGGAGACTTTCAATGTCAAAGATCGTTTTGAACAAGGTGATATTGCGGGTCTTGCTGCTGATGCTTTTTTGACCAAGGGTGGAATGGGTGCGATGAAAAACGCATTGAAGAAAAGAAAGCGTTTTTCGGGCGATGGTGCAGATGGTATTGATACCGATCTCCTTGAAGACAATCGGATTTCATCAAATGTGATGCAGACTTTGTCAAAAGTGAAAGACAAGGGTGGTCAACTCGTTCAAGCGACAAAGAATGCACCGATAGCATTGATCAATGCTATGAATAAAAAAGCTGGATTGCCTGTAGAAGCAAAAAAACAATTAAGAGAAATAGCCAATAATCCAGCACAGATGGAGAAATTTAATGGTGCAATTGCAGAGAACATCTCTCCAACAGTTGCTGCTGACAAAGCCAGAGAACTTGTCAGAGATAGACGCAGTGCTCAAACAACAGAGTTTGGGCAAGGGCTTGCAAGAATAGACTTGTCGGTAGAAGTGCCTGGTTGGGAAAGTGTTAAGGAGGGCATGAAAGATATTCTTGAAACTTCCGGTGTTGTGGTCAAGAATCGGAAGTCGGAAATTGTAGATACGGGGAGTTTTGAGATTAGGGTGCCCGATGCAGAAACGGTTGAAGTGCCTGGTATGGTTGTAGGGCGCAAGTTGCCAGAAGAAGTCGATGTAGAAAATTTCTCACCATATGTTGCTGGTGATAAAACTGCTGCTGAAGCGATATTGCGAGAAGCAAACAAGCTTAAAAACGGGTCTTTAAGGGATATGCGCCAAGCATTGTTGAACTTGGGGGCATTGCAAAAGAGTAAAGATTTCTTGGATTCAGGTCTTGGTGATATGTTGCTTGCACGAGCAACGGGAAAGATTCGCACTGCAATTGCTGATGCTGCCAAAAAGCACGATTTACCTGAAGCACAGCAGTTGTTGGATCTGAACGAGGGATATCGTGTTGAGACTCGCAAGCTTGATGAAATAACGCGCAGATTCTCCATTCGACCAGACCAAGATCCACAGACAACTGCAAAGAAGATGATCGGTATCTACGAAAGTGGGTTTGAAAAAGAAAATGTTGCGTTATTGGAAAATCTTGACAGGAACAGAGAAGTTATTCCCATCGTATTGGGATATAAGGCAAGAGAAATTTTCCCACCTCAAAGTCAATTTTTATCACACATCCAGTTTCTTGGGGCAGCAGGACTTACCGGAGGAGGCATCTTTGGGTTAAGTGCTGCAATACCTTCAGCAGCATTGGCTTTGCCATTATTGACAGCTTCATCTCCGAGAATTATAGCGCAGGTAACAATGGGAATGCCTCGCGCAAAAGCCAGCAAGGTAATTCAAGGATTGCAGAAAGTGCGGGAAAAAATTCCACCGCACTTGCTCAAAGGTGGAATTACGGTAGGTGCAGCGTTGGAGCGTTTACAAAATCGTGGCTCAGATGTCTTGACAGACCTTTCGACTATTCAGGAGTAGATATGGGCTTAATATCGCAGACATATTCATTTGTATTTGGGGCTGTTCCCACAGCAGCGAATTGGAACAGCAACTGGACAACCGTATTGGGGCTTGTCAATGGCAACCTTGACAGTGCCAATGTAGATAAGACCAGTTCTGATGCGATCATGGTGGTTGATACGGCACAGACACTGACTGCTGCAAAGACGTTCAATGACAATGTAAAAGCGATTTTTGGCACAGGGTCTGATGCGGAGATCTACTACGATGCTACAAACTTGGTCATAGAGCCAAATGCAGTGGGCTCAGGAGTCGTTCAGGTCAACGGTGGCATTACGGTAGGTGCCGACGATACGGGTCACGATGTGATCTTCTACGGTGCGACAAGTGGCAAGAACATGACCTGGGATGAGAGTGCTGATAAGTTGATCGTTACGGGTGACATGGAAGTCACCGGCACACTCACAGCGAGTGGCACATACGCAATGGGTGACGATGACCAACTCCAATTTGGTGCTGGCACAGACTATTGGTTGGTATACAACAACTCAGGAACACAGTTCCAGTTTAGATCAACAAGTGTGGATGGTGGTGGCACAGATGGCACGATCTTCGATGTGCAAGATGGCGTTGATGATGTGCGCTTTGTTGGTGGGATAAGCACAGACAATGCGACAGCCCCCACAACAGGTATTGTAACGGGTGGCAACATCCTTAGCGATACGGATTCTACGGACGATTTAGGCACAACTTCTGTGCGTTGGGCAAACCTTTATGTTGACAGCATTGGTGATACGGGGCAAGCACTGACGGTTACTGCTGGCGCAAACAATGTCAATGTGACTGCTGGAACAGTTGCAATTACAGGTGCTTTGACGGTATCGACAACAACGACCTTTACTGGTGTTACTACGCACGGTGGAAATGTTGTTAGCGATACGGATTCTACGGATGATTTAGGCACAACTTCTGTACGATGGGCAAACTTGTATGTCGATGACATTACTGTTACAACAGGTGTTGTAGCTTCCCAACTTACAGGAACATTGCAAACAGCAGCACAAACGAATGTGACAAGTCTTGGAACGCTAACAAGCCTAACGCTTGGTGGCACTTTAAATGTTGGTGACAACAACATCACTAATGTTGGGCAAATTGACGTGGATAGCATTGTTGGTGATGCTGATGCTGATACTAACATAACTTTTGCTGGCTCTGATGTTATAACGATAACTAACGGGGGAACGCAGAGCATCGGCATTAACGCAAGCGGTCAAGTTGGTCTTGCACAAAACCTGACCATTGGGGCAACGAGTGGGCAAGGGTCGTATGATATTGACGTTAATGGGCTTGACGGTGTGAGTCGATACAGTGATGTAGGTGGCAATAACGTTTCAAAGCTGTATTCGTTTATCACTCGCAACTATGCGAGTGACGCAGAATCAGAAGGTTGGCAGTTGCTTGGTTCACAGGGCGACCCAAGCGAGAATGTTATTTTCGTTGGTGGTGGCAATGCGTCATACAACACAGCAACATCCATTCGTTTTTATACTGCTTCAGGCGTAACAACCAGAACAGGCACAGAGCAGTTTAGGATTCACTCTGACGGTGGTATTTATGCCTACAACTTGCTTGCTGCTGCTGCTTCTACAGACGTAAACATCAACGGATCAAACGAACTGCATTCTGTTACATCGTCAAGGCGATGGAAAGACAATGAGCGTCCATTGTCTGTTGACAGTTCAAAATTGCTCAACCTCAACGTAAAGGATTTTACTTGGGCAGAGCATAGTGGTAGTGCAGGGATGGATGATTTTGGTCTTATCGCTGAAGAAGTGGCAAGAGAAATACCAGAGCTTGCAAACCTCAAAGAGGGTCTGCCATACTCAGTGAGAAATGCACAACTAACAATCCTTCTCTTGGATTTAGTCCAGAAACAAAATGCGCGTATCAGTTTGCTCGAAAGGGGCGAAGAACAATGAACAGCACGACTATACAATATGATGATGAGGCAAAAGCAGAACTGGATGCTATTGCTACTACCAAAGAGATAACAACAGATGAACTTATACAATCAGAAGCAGACGGAAAGATTGAAGCGATACTAACAAAGAAGTGGGATCATTGGTTTACCCATTTGCCAATCGCAGACAAACGCAGGATTTACGACGCGGAGCATGCATAATGGACAAAGAACAACTCGTAGCAGAGATCGAGCAGTTGCAGGAACAGGCACAGGCACGACTGAACCAACTCGCACAGGGTGATAGTGTGTGGAGCAACCTGCAGGGGCAGATTGGTGCATTGAATCGTGTTGTTGGCTCTATGGAAGATGAGAAGGAAGAAAAAGCACCCGTAAAAAAGGGGTAACAGTATGCCAAGTCTTGGAAATGTAGTATCTGTCGGGCGTTTCGTGATGGGTAAGGTCGGGCTATTTAAATCCGTAAAAGGTGGTGGCTTTGCTACGCTACAGGCAAGCGTAACAGGATTGCTATTGGCACAGGGGTTTGATGGTGCGACTGCTACTCTGTTGGGTGGTGCGGTATCTGCCGGTGTAAATGTCGCGTGGCAGTGGGTGAGGAAGTATGAAGTTGTCGAGAAAGATGTAGGTTGATGTTTTGTCTCGCGATGAGATACTCCAACGTATCCGCAACGCAAAAACAGACATGGAGCGAGAACACTGGCAGGATCAACTGAGCCGGTGGGATGGCTTAGAAAACATCTACCATGCCAAGTATAGCGATCGTGTCCAGAAGTTAAGATACAAGCCAAAGCCCAAGCCCAAAGGAAGGATTGATGCGCGATCACATAAACATGCCGTTATTGACGCCTCAAAAGGGGCATCTGGACTCTCAGGGTCCATCGCACCTGTCGCTTCCGCGTATGCGTGGGCGAAGGGCAACGGCTACATTGACGAAGAGGCAATCATACATCAAGTGGTGTCTGTTATCCCTAATCATGTGTGGGTTATTGTTAGCTTGTTAGGTGTCGGGTGGTGGTTGGTTGCGTATGCAATACGGCTTGCACAAAAACGAGAGCAGGAGTATTAAATGGCTGTTGCTACAGACAATGCACGCTCACTGGCAGGATGGATAATGTCGGGATTATTTGCCATAATTATGGCTATTGGTGGGTGGGCGATAAACACGACCCTGGCAGATATACGCGAGGATATCAAAGAGATCAAGGCAGGAACCATTGCAACACAAGCACAGCTAAACAGCCATCTGATACAGCACCCTGACAAAGATTTGCGTAACAGCATTGCACAACATGAACTGCGCCTTCAACTCTTGGAAAAGGAATAAAACTTTTGGGCGGGTTATTTGCCATGAAATAAACACACCAAATGACCCGTCCTTTTGTCAGTATTGTCAGTGCCTGTTGGGGCAAATCACCTGGACTATGCTCTTGTTGGCGTTTTTTTTCAAAAAAGTTGTATTTTGCCCTTGCGCGATCATGGGGGTTGTAAGTATATTAGTGAACCACTTGCGCGGAAAGACCCAAATCACTATTTTTGAAATGTAAACCGGTTTCAACCCCGATACTTCTTTCCGCGCAAGGTAATGGTATCGGGGTTTTTTTATTGCTTACAGGTGACACGATGGCAACATATAAAAGGCGAAGCAGAAAGGCACGTAGGAAATACGCTCAGTGGCGTAGTGATGCCATGACAACTGCCAAAGCCAAAGAGCCATCAGAGCCAAAACGTATTAAGATTGCTCATAAGCCCAACCGCAAGCGAATCACACATTACCTAGACCCATCCAAAAACTTCAATTATACAAAGACGCTGTGCGGTACAAAGGGCTTTCACGTTACAGAGTATTACGAGCAAGTAAGTTGTAAGCTGTGCATTGATAGGCTAAGTCGCGCCAGATAGAACCCTATACCTGGAAGTCGCGTGACAGGTTACGCTAAAGGGGATTTAGCGTTGATAGTAATGCACCCTGAAACATTGCTGTAGAGATACGGTGATCTCTTTCGGGTGTGGTAAGTGTTTGAGCTTACAAAGTTGTGTCGCGGTGACCGACTATAAACTCGTCACGGGGGATGCTGGTAATGGCGGTAAATCTATTCGGGTTCACTTGTAGGGCAGGGCTTGGGTTGCCATCACAGCTTGTTTGCATAGGGTAGTAAAGCCAGAGCAACGAGTTTCAAAGATGCACGACCTCTAAACAACTACACCAAAAGCGTTGTTTAAGGGGTGTATTGGTTCATACGCCAATAGACCACACAAGATGGTGAGTACACACAAGGTGTTCCCTAAGAGGAAAGGAGAGTAAATGCTGGATAACCAACTGAAGATAAACGATGGTGGCAACGATATGCACGATGCTATGTTTTACATTGGGCAAGCTTGGGCTTTGGGTGAGATACACATAGAAAAAAATCTACGTGAGGATTACAAAAAGGAGCTTGAAAAAGCATTTGATAAGCTGTCAGAGGTGTATGAAGAGGAAATGATTGATATGCAGTATGAGGAGTGATCAATGGCAATCCGAAAAGAGGGCTTAAAATTCCTTATCAAATGTAGCGCAGAAAGCAGATGGGGGCTTGACTTGCCCTGCTGTGTTCACCTGACCCAAAAAGATGGTGAGTTTGTACCATACTGCAACAAATGGGAAAAACACATTCGCCCATTAGTTGTGACCCATTGGAAGCCCATAGACAAAGAGGGCACAGGTTGTCGTGTTTGGCGAAAAGATCACAATGAATCACAACCGAGGATTAACGATGCCAGGTGGAGATAACGTGAGCAATGATGCGAATATGAAAGAGGATGAGCATTATAATCATTTCGGAAGTCTGTTAATCCATTACTACTTTCTTATTGGGAACATGGGCTTACCTGTAGATTCATGCAAGCTTGCCGTTAAATGTGCTTTGCGTGAAATGAGCAGTGTATTTCCAAACCCAAGAGATTTGATAGAACGGGAGCTTTTTGAGATGAGCATGTCCGAGGAAAGGAAGCGGACAAACTTGACAAAACTCAAATCATCAAACAAATCATCAAACAAAGTTCATGTGCTTAGATACGATGGGAAACATACCCTTTGCAATCGCACGATAACAGACAAATGGCATCCGGTGGATGATTTTTGGGATAATGAGGTGTATGAAAAGTGCCTTGTTTGTTCTGGCAAAGCATATCATTTTTAAAGGAGTGGTGTCTGTTGTTGATACGCAGATTTTTTTAGAAAAAATGCATTTTATTGTTGACTACCATTTATTTTGTGCGTATTATTGTTTTGTCATGCAAACGGTAGTTAATCAAATAGGGCACCGGATCAACAGCTACTACTCGTAGCATGACACGATTCGGTGCCTTTTATGTTTTTCATACGGTGACAACCATTGTCACCGAGAAGGAGTGCTAAAAATGACTGACCGGATGAGCAGAGACATCGAATTGCTCAACAAGATCGGGTCTTCAGCAACCATCACCCCTTGTGAGGTATTGGTTGCAGAGAAGATCATCAACCGAGCAGTGGAGAACGGTTGGGTTCCACGGGGCATGGAATACTCGCATACCTTGTTGGAAGTGGCAGATGCCATTGATGCATACCGTAACTGGCATGTGGAAAGAGAGGTTGCGTAATGGCTTATAAAGAGATTGGTGATCTTCACCATGAAGAAGTATGTGACTATGTTGGGCAGTTTGAAAAGTTTATGATGGATGCCCACGACAATGTCAACACGATGAATTTGATGCGTTCAGATATTCGCAGATTGGTTGAAGAACGTGATGCCTTGAAGAAAGAACTTGAGTTTCGCAATGAAGTGACACGCGACCAGTTGCCAAAGATCAAGGCAGAGACTCGCAAGCAACAAGAGATTATCGCTGATGAGGCAATCGCAACATTTATATCTCTACTGCCTCAAGAACAACGCAGAGGTTTGGCAAAGAAGCACGAACAAGCCATCAAATTGGCAGTAGATCATATCGAGCGCAGGAGAGAAGCACGTAGTCGAATCTCTTACGCCAAATATGGTCAGTCGGTGCCGATGCCCGATGGTCAACCAGATATGTGCCCCGATGAAGTAAGGGCAATGTATCAGTGAACAACCTGCAAGCCAATCATGAGTGCTTTCTATTTGATCCCAGGCAATCAAATAACTCTAACAACGGCTTGCAGGAAACTATAGTCGGGCATCTGTGCGATTTTCTTTGGGGAGAGGGATCGCACAACCCACGGGGGAGAGGGTGCCCGACTACAAAACTGTGGGGTGATCGCAATTGCGATTCAGCAGCAAAGGGTAGGTGACTCTTTGAGGGAACTGTTGACCGGGGAGGCACCCCACAAAAAAACAACGGATAATTCAACGTGACGAAAGAAGAAATGAAGCAAGACTTCAAGCGCATGAGCCAGTTGATGCGCCAACCATTAAACCACCCCACAGAAGTAGAGATGTTTCTAATTGCCTATCGGTGGAAGCAACACGGTCACGACTTAGGTGACCTTTCATTTGATGACTCCATGCTGGTATTAATGGCATCGATCATTGCAGAGAAAGAGGTAGGAAAATGAAATTGGATCAACGGTTCGTGACAAATCTTCACGGCAAAGACTTCGTCCTTTTTGAAGGACTCTTGGACTTAGCCCACCAAGAAGGGCTTAAAGAGGTCCACACAGATATCGTGCAATTCCCATCGGCAGAGAATGACATGACATGCATCGTGCAAGCCCGTGTGGCAACAGAGAAGGGTTCATTCTCCGGCATCGGTGATGCGTCACCAACAAGCGTGGGCAATAAGATGATTGCTGTTCATCTGATCCGCATGGCAGAGACTCGTGCAGTGGCAAGAGCATTTCGTTTTGCTACCAACATCGGGATGACTGCGATGGAAGAGTTGGGTGGAGACTCTGCACCAGTGTCCAATGAAAGTCGTGTGGGTGTTTATACCCGGAACGACAATACAAGCCCAAATGTCAAAAACTTGAAAGAAATGAGCGAGAAGCAAGAGAAGATGCTCAAAGGGCTTGCCAATGACAATGCGTTGCCTGAAGAGGCAAAAAACGCGATCAACGAGTTTTTAACGGATGAATATCTCAAGACCAGTGAACGTGCCTCTGCGCTGATTAAACGCGCCTTAGAGGTTAAGGATGGCAAGCAATGAGCGTGATCTATCGGATGAACCCGCAGAGCAATTTCTGCTCATGTCCTGCTCGTGTCCGGTGCAAGCACCTCAAGGCATTGGATGATCGCAAATTGAAGAGCAAGTGGTCAGTGTTCAAGCTGGAAGAGTCGCGTTGGGTTGCTGCGCGTAAAGATGTCGCTTTTGTTGCTACCGACCATATCAGTTTTTGGGATATGATAAATGGAGGTATCAAGTGAACGCATTTACTGAAGAAGTTGTGCAACAACAGTCGGAGATTATCGAGGAGATCACGCAAGTAATCGAGCTTGAAAAGACCATCGATGACTCTGCCATCATGCAAGGCAAATATATTGCCAGTTTGAAAGCCAAAGACGCGCATATCCAATATGGGCAAACGTGGAAGCAGTTTTGTGTTAATCACCTGAATGTGGATTATCGCACTGCTCATAGGCGCGTAAGGGCGTATCGTTGGCATACAGACTATGAGATTGATACGATGCGATTGGGTTATATACCCTACACCATTCTCGATCAGCTTTATGATATTCCAGATGGAGATCTTCAAGTTGCCGAGCAAATCATTGAAGCATTGTTGTCGGGTAATTCCGTATCCGATATCTATGCCCTGTTTGCTCCCCATATAGAACCTCATCAGCAAAAACCTGGTGAGGTTGTTTTTGTGCGTTGTCCGAAATGCACCAACGAGTTTGAGGTCTGAATCTTGACATTCACCGTTACATATACGCCCCATGAGCAATCGCGTATCCATGCTCTGGCAATGGCTTTTCAAGATAACAAAGGGAAGCATCAGGTGTGTAACCAGAAGATCAACCCCCATATGAGCGATATAGATATTCATCAAATGGGGATCTCCGGTGAATCTGCTGTTGCCCTGCTGTTGGGCGTAGACATCGATTCCACGGTGTATGTCGGAGCAGATACGGGTGCCGATCTGATGTGGCAAGGCAAAACGCTTCAGGTAAAAACGGGAAGACCCCTTTACGACTTCAACCTCAAAAATACGGATGCCAACGGATTAGAAGATATCAACGTGTTGTGTTGGTATCACGACCAAGGGGCAGTAGAGGTTGTTGGATACTTAGAACGTGACGAAGCAATCGCAAAGCATCACATAGCAGATTATGGATATGGCAGAAGATTTTCTGTTAAGCATGAACATTTTAAACCGATGGCGAGGTTGATGAGATATGTGGGTCAATAGTCAGTGGGTGAAAATCGTGGTGCCAGGAACACCAGTGCCAAAGGCAAGAGCTCGTGTCGTTGGCAAACGAGCATATACGCCTGAGCGCACGAAACGTCAGGAGAAACGTATTCGGGATCATGCCTTTGTTGCGATGCAAGAGGGTCGCATCAAGAAGATGGCAGGAGTTGTTCGTGTAGATATAGAGATCGTGCAGAAGGGGAGGCGTGGCGACCTTGACAATCACGCAAAAACGTGCTGTGATGCGATGAACAATATGGTCTATACCGATGATGTGGTAATTGATGATCTGCATGTGTGGAGAACAATAGACCCCGATGAGCGCACCATAATAACAGTCAGCGAGGCAATAGATGATTAAACAAGACGCGCATTCAGGATCTACGGCATTAGATGTGATCCGAGAATTAACGCCCATACAACTCAAGCAAGAGGCATTGTGGTGGGCGCATACAGACGGCAACAGGGGAACAACAGTGACATATCTTGGCATGGAGCATGGGCTTTGCATTTGGGAAGCGTCTGATGGCACCAGAATGCGTCTTAAATCAAAGCCGGCTCCGTTGTCAAGAGAAGAAAACGAAAGAATTGAAGAGGCATGCCGGGTGTGGCTACAAAGATCGTGGGAAGAACAGGTATCGCAGTATCGTGAAATGCGAGGGCAAATAGCATGACCACATTTTCGATATATACGATGGATGTGCCTGTTGGCAAGTGTTCTTTGCAGCATGAGGCACCTGAATACGATGACAACTTTCAGCAAGCAATAGATCATTTCATTAGCCAGAATTATAGACTGCGTGTTTACGAAGGAACCGAATTGCTCATGAGGTATGTGAATATCGATCTGGCACCACCAACAGAAAGGGCATCATATGAAAAGCATCGCAAGTTCTGGAAGGGGCAAAACGCTGATGGACCGGCATAAATCAGCGTTGTGGCATAGTGCCAACTACCGGATTGGTCGCTTTACTCGCATGAAACATATCAGTGAGATGCGATTGATTCCGAGTGTCGATGATGTGAAAGAAAAAGAGTCGTTCATGGATCGTGGTCTGTTGCGTGTTGCGGTACGTGCATATGCAAATATCAAGGGCATGGATTACGAAGACGCGCATAGTCACCTCAAATCTGTCGGGAATAAACAAGTCGCTTAAGAGCAGTGGGAGAGGGAAAATGAAAAAAGGATTCCTTATGGAAGAACCTCAACTGAATGTTCGACTGCCACGATTTGTGAAGCTTGAAATTGAACGTGCTGCAAAGCTGAGTGGCTTGTCTCAAGAGGCATGGGTAGAGAATCAGATTCATAATGGATTAGCGGATATGGCTGATGCGCTGTTAGAGGCTAACAAGCTCGCTGATGCAATGTATGCCAAGCTCAAGCGTCAACAGAAATATACGTCAGAGTAATTGGCGCGTCACTGATAGAGGGCATATGGGTATGCTAACATACGGAACAATTTGCAGTGGAATAGAGGCACCAAGTTTGGCATGGGAGTCATTGGGATTTAAACCGCTATGGTTTTCAGAGATAGAGCCATTCCCATCGGCAGTGTTGAAGCACCATTATCCCGATGTGCCAAACGTGGGTGACTTTACGGCACCAGATAGTTGGCAATATATGTTGGACAATCCACCAGATGTATTGTTTGGTGGAACACCTTGTCAGGCATTCAGCGTGGCAGGGCAGAGGCAGTCATTGGATGATGACAGGGGCAACTTGTCGCTGATGTTTACAAAGCTATGGAAGGAATTAAAAGAACGTGGAACAACTTATGCTATTTGGGAAAACGTGCCAGGAGTCCTCAACACCCCTGACAATGCTTTCGGGTGCTTCTTGGCAGGAATGGTGGGAGAAGAACATCCCCTATCAACGGCAGGGGGAAAATGGGCAGACGCAGGTTGTACAACTTCACCCTATGGACAAGTCGCGTGGCGCACTCTCGATGCTCAGTTTTATGGCGTCCCCCAAAGACGGAGGCGTGTCTTTGCAGTTGTCTCAGGTGTTGGAAACTTCAGCCCATCAGAAATATTATTTAAGCCCGACAGCCTGCAAGGGGATACTGAGAAGGGCAAAGAAACGGGGCAAGAAGTTGCCGAAGGAACTGGAATTGTCTTTGACCCACGCAGTCAGGATGGAGAACCGCGCATCTCCGTAGATGCGCGGGAAGTAGTTGCCCCATCCTTAAACACTGCTTCTGG